>Ga0102925_1001885_pt1 | contig 11612 bp, 13 predicted proteins | sample SalPonR1_A_D1_MG_FD_78216 | JGI IMG/M metagenome (GOLD analysis project Ga0102925, IMG submission 78216) | Salt pond soil microbial communities from South San Francisco under conditions of wetland restoration - Salt Pond MetaG R1_A_D1_MG | ecosystem: Environmental > Aquatic > Marine > Intertidal... | reverse complement strand
TAATTTTTTATATTTTTTTTGTAATTTTTTATAATTTTTTTTGTAATTTTTTAATAATTTTTAGTATTTTTTTAGTATTTTTTATAATTTTTTATAATTTTTTTTGTAATTTTTTATATTTTTTTATAATTTTTTAGTATTTTTTAGATATTCAATATATACGTTTGAATTCTAGGTTCTAACGAATATAATTTATAATATACGTCTGCCATAGTTATAGCTACCCGTGTTCTTTTATACTGACCATGTAATTGCTTAATAGTCATTTCGTATCTTTTAGGGATGTCTGGGGATTGTTTTTTAATAACGTACCGTTCTCGATATAAGTTGTAAATATCAACTATTGCGTTATTTACCACAGAGTCCATGTATTCAAATCGTTGAAATTCTTCAGGAAATAATTTCCGATATTCTTGTTTTATTTCAGGATTGTCGTAAACTCTTTTTAAATATTCAATGAGTATTTCTGGATGATTACCTCTTAAAAAGAATTTATTGTAAAAATCACCTGTAAGTAACTTGACACGAGTTGTTGTACTTTTATCTTCGTTTTCGATGTAAATTATATAATTTATATCTATATTTCCAACTTCTAATTTTTGTTTGAACTCGTTAATATCAAGTTCAAATAACCCTTTTTCCATTCTTGTTTCTTTTAATGTTTCTTTATTCACCTTGTTTATATAGAATAAACAAGGAGTTCCTACATTAGAAACAAGTTTATTTTCAGGGTGTTGGATTAAAAATGTATGAAAAAAATCTTTATCCAGTGTGTTTTCGAATTCTTCATAATAACAATTATAGGAATACTTAACACACTCTTCGAACAAGATTTTAAACGATTTTTTAGAAGTCCAAGTATTATTAGAAGCATTTATACTTTTTGAAGTTGCTATATTCCATTGTCCTTTGTAATAAAAAAGTTTCACAATACTTCCTTCAAAATAAGGTTCAACTGTAAAATTTTTAAGATTTTCCAATGGAAAAGCGTCTGTAGAGCATAAATTAAATCGTCCTGTAAAGCCTTCATAAGTTTTTTCAAAACTGTAATGAATCACTTTGTTAGTATCTTTTTCTAAAATCATACCAGTGGCTTGTCTCACAATTTTATTATTAAAATCAGCATCTTCTGAAAAATAAAGCATATAAAGATCTTTATATTGTTTTATTTTTATATTTAATGGATCGAGTAATTCGTGAATACGTTTGAATTCTGTATTTCCTAAATATTTTACTAGATCGGCCATAATTAGTTGAAAAATAACTACTAATTTGAAATTAAAATTAAATTTTTTTTTAAACTATCTCGTTTTTATTTATTAAAGTAGTGACTGACAATTTAGAATTTCTCCCTGGTCTTAAAGCTCTACCTAACATCTGATTATACAACACTTCTCCTGTTTTATGTAAAAATAAAATATCTGTTGTATTTTCCAAATTCATTCCACAACCTTCTGAGGAACTTTCTATTAATAAAACATCTATTTCATTGTTTTTATAACTTGTTATTATTTTAGAAATAGCTTCAGAAGTTCCTCCTTTTAAATCAGAATATTTTATAGAAAATTTATCTAATAATTTACTTACTTCATAAAATGATCCTTCAGAATCTGAGAATATAATCATTTTTTTATTTTTAAAATTTTCAAATATTTTTTCCAAATGTTTAAGTTTAGTGTTATTATTAATAGAAATATTATTTATATAATTTATTATATGTTTTTTCATAGTTTCTAAAGATATTTTGTTAGTTTCTGTATTAGAAGTGCATTTATAAAACTCTTCTAATAATTTTTTATTGAATTGTTTTTCCTTTTCATAAAAAGATATAGTGTTTATTTGTTGCGTAAGCCATTCCCCTGTATAATCTTTATGTAATCTTTTTAAGTCTTGTTTTAAACTTTCAATTGTTATATTTTTCTTTGTATAATCTTCAATATTTTGTTTAGAAATTATATAAGAATGATATATATTTTCTACAATATTTATCATAGCTTCTTCAGCATTATCTGATTTTTTTTTAGTTTCTTTATTGATTATACGTCTATAACTAAAAGAATTAAAATGCTCTAATTGAACTATAGACAAACAGTTAAAAAATATATCTGTTATATCATCGCATTCTATTTTCTTTTCTACAGGGGTTTCTAATTTAAAATTACTATTTTCTAAATAATTGTCTTCACATTGAACCATTAATTCGTGTAATTTATCTAAAGGTATAACAGTATCATTAAATATAAATCCTTTTGAAGTTATACAATTATTAAAAGAAGCTGAAATGAACCAAGTAAAATAATTTTTTGACCCTAAATCTTCATATGAAGATATTAATGTATTCTGTAAACCTTGTTCTTTATTTCTTTTTCTAGTGTTAATTAAATCTTTTCTTTTTTGTTCTATTCTATGTAACAAATCGTAAACAGAGTCTATCTCGTCAAAAATAATTCTCTTAATATTAATACCTGTTTGATTTAAAATTTCAGAGATCAAGTTATAATATAGATCAACTGTAATCATAACATCGTATTTTTTATAATCTTCTTTTGATCTAGAATATAATTCTGTTATGTCAGCATACGATACAAAAGATTTTACATTTAAAAACCCTTCTTCTGTAAATTTTTTAAATTCTTCTAACCATTGTTGATGAATATTTTGAGGAACAACTATTAAATTTTGAGTTTTATTATGGAGTATTTTATCAGCTACTATAAGACTTATAATAACAGCTGTCTTACCAGACCCAGCTTTATCTGCTATTACACCGTATGCATTTTCAGAATTATAATTATTTTTTTCTATCTGTAAACATTTATATAACATTGACATCTGATGATCTAGAAGAGGTATTTTTATCTTATCAGGTTGTGGTACTTTTTTATTTTTTTCTGTTATTTTCCAGTTATCCATTTAGGTTCTTATTAAATTTAAAAATATAATATATTTTTAAATTATATACGAATTTATTTATTTTTATGATTATAATAGTTTTCTTTTATAATCAAAGGGTTATCTAAAAGAGCATATAACAATGAAGCAATCGTGGCTATTAAAAAAATAGTATTAATATCTATTTTTACACTTGGAAAATAATAAACACTTACTCCAACACCTATACCTAAAAAAGAGTATTTTAACATTCTTAACATTATATTACATGTATCTATATCTTGTTGAAACATTTTAATTTTATAATATATGGTATGTATATAATATATATTATAAAAAAATATTTAAACTTTTACTGATTAACAAAATTCGTTTGTATCTTAAAAAAAAAATATGATTATCTTTTAATTAACTTAGTAGTATGTCTGAACAAAGAAAAGAAGAATTAAAAAATAGAAAAGAAGTTATAAAGAATGCTCCTTTAGAAGATTATCTCACAGAAGATTCTCCAGTTAAAAATCAAAATTATTTTGTTTTAAGTTACATTGTTCCAGACGATGATAATGAAATCAAACATCCTGTTATTAAAGTAAGAGGATCTTATAAAACACAAGATGAATGTGAAAAAAGAATTGAAAAATTAAAAGTAGTCGACTCTTATTTTAACATGTATATTTGCGAAGTAGGTAAATTTGGATCTCTTTTACCAACAGAAGAACTTTCAAAAACAGACGAAATCGATGTTAAATATCAAGAATCTCTATTGAATACGATGATTCAAGGGTATAAACAAAATAAGGATTTGGCAGACAGTACGTTTCAAAAAAGAAAAGAAGATCTAACACAAAAAATTAAACATGAATCTTCAAAAGAAGGACAAGTTTCATTGAGTTCTAAAAAGGAAAATCCTCTATCAATTAAGACAAGAATTGAAGTAACAGAAAAACATATTAAAGATTTAGAAAGTGAAATTAAAAAATGTAAAGAAATACTTGATGAAGATCAGAAAAAATACGATACGGAATATACAAAAGAGGAAATAGAAGAAGCAGAGAAGGAATATAAAAAACAATACCCTGAAAAATTTAAAATAGACGATTTTAAAAGTCAAGTATAATTTTATTTAGTATTTTCCATACCATTTCCACTAGATGTAAAAACTGTATTATCACTAAATAAATTATCATATATTTCAGATAATTTCACAGGGCTTTGCATTTCCTCTTTTAAAGTTCTTGGGACAAATCTATATTTTATTACAGGAGGAGGACATTTTTCTGATGAAATTTTATAAATAATAAAAACAATAAAAACACTTATAATAAGTATTATACTACTATTAAATATAAAAGACATATCTTTTTTAGTACTACTATTAATTATTAATAATTATTATTAATTATTATTAACATAATAAAATAAAAAATAATCAATAATATTTTGTACAAATTATTATTGATTATTTTTTGTGTCTGTTATTTAAGATTTATTTTATGAATGTATAATAATATAAATATGCCTAAAATAAATGCATACTCCAGAAGTAATAACTTTGACACTACTGGGTTAATTGATATATTAAATGCTTATACAGATCAACCTGTATTAAAAACTTCAGACGTTGTTTTTAATTCAATAGAGATAGATACTATATTTTCTTCTGGAGATGTCGTTGTTGGAGGAGATTTAACTGTCAACGGACAAACAACTATAATATCATCAGAAATTCTAGAAATAGTTGATAATATCATACTGATAAATTCTGCACAAAATTCACCAGGTGTATCTTTGAATTTAGCTGGAGTAGAAGTTGACAGAGGAGATTTAATAAATTTTCAATCTGTTTATGAAGAATCATCATTATCTTTTAAGATCGGACAAGTTGATGATTTACAAACAGTGGCTACTAGAGAAGACAACCCTTTAGATAAAGGAATTTTAGTTTTTAACGACTTAGAAAAAAGATTAGATAGTGTAAACGATATACAACTTCCTATAGTGTTTTCTAGTGGTGTAAACTCAACAGATTCATCGTCTGGTTCTATTGTAATATCTAACGGGGGAGGTATAGGAGTCTCTGGTGATATTTATACAGATGATACTATATTTATAAAAGGAGATACATATTCAAGTTTTATTAAATCTAATAATTCAGACGATATTATTGTTAACTCAGGTAGTAATTTTATATTTCAACAAGATGCAAATACAAGAGTACAAATACCCTCGAATGTTAATTTAATTTTTGCAAGTTTAAACAAAAGAATCTTTACAGACGGTACCGATTTACACGTAGAAAATTTAGGAGGAGAAATAAAATTAGCAACTTCTGGTAATATTAGAATAAACAATAATAAATATATTCAATGGGATAACGGTAATTTAATAGGATACAATGGGACTAATATGATTTTAAACAGTACTGGTAATTTTACAGTATCTCCATTAATGATAGCAAGTCTTTCTACTTCATCTACTAGTCCTACTACAGGAGGTTTATTGTCTTTTGGAGGAGTGGGTATTGTAAATTCAACAGATGCTGTTGATGAAAATAATGGTGGGAGTATAACTTCTGCTGGAGGACTAGCTATCAAGAAAAAAATATTTAGCGGACAAGAGATAACAAGCAATTCTGGAGAAAATAGTAATCATTTTAGACTTTTTAGTAATAACCTGGGTAGATTTAGTTTAGGGTTAGACGGTGTAGAAACAGGAACAAACAGTGGTAGTAATTTTGTTATAAAGAATTACGACGATTCTGGAAATTTTATAAGTGATACTGTGAATATAGAAAGACAATCTGGAGATATATCAATTTTATCAACCACACCGAGTATTTCTAGCACAGAAGGGTCAATTATGTTATCAGGAGGAATCTCCATACAAAATACAACTAATTCTTTGTCATTTACAAACGGAGGTAGTTTTACTACAGCAGGGGGTGCTAGTGTTGCGAAAGATCTATATATCGGGCAGAATTTAATTGTTACAAATTCTTTGTTTATAGATGGGATTAGTAATTTAAACCAGACTAATATAGATACAACTGAAGGGTCGTTTGTTGTTTCCGGTACAAATTCTGTATTTATCACCGTTGATAATTCTAGTTCATTTTCTACAACTTCAGGTAGTTTGACTTTAGAATCAGAGAACGGTACTTTATTGTTAATAGGTGAAATGGGTATAAATCTTGAATCTAATTCTGGTATAGCGATGGTAGGATCTGGTGATTCTAATTTTACCACAACTTCTGGTAAAATTTCTATTATATCAGAAGGAGTTCTTGTAAATGGTAATGCTGGTGATATAGAAATAGATTCTTTAGCTTTAATTGAAATGAACAGTGGAAATGGAGGAACAACGATAGATACAACAGATACAACAGATGGTATAAAGATAGGTACAAAAATATCTAGTATCCCTATATCTATTGGGCATACTTCATCTGAAGTTATTGTTAATGATAATTTAACGATAGGAGGTGATTTGACTATTTTAGGAACTACAACATCTATTAATTCAACTGTTGTAGATATAGCAGATAATGCTTTAATTGTAAATTCTTTACCTACAGGGTTATCTGATGGTGGATATTTAATTAAAAGATTTCAATCTCCTAATAATAATTTACTTGGTGAAGTTGTTAAAGATACACCTTTGGAAACAGGTAATTTTCAAAATGGTTCTACAGCAACTAATATTGTTTTAGACATTGCCTCTAGTAATGTAAATAATTTTTACAATGGTATGTGGATAGCTATTACATCTGGAAGTGGTCAAAACCAAGTAAGACGTATAAAGAGTTACGATAATAATACAAATATAGCAGAAATTTACGGAGATTCGGATAATACCGTTTCTTTTACAGATGGTTTAGATTTAGCAGCAATTCCATCAGACGGGGACTCCTATAGTATCTATAATACTTCTTTTTCTTCTATTTTTTATAGCGAAACTAATAAAGAATTCAGGATAGCTTATATACCTTTAAATACAAGCTCAGGAGAATTTCCTGAAACACAAGATTATATTTCTATCCACGCAGGAGGATTGATATTAGAAGAAGCTTTTACAAGCAATTCAAGTGTTCTAATAGATAACACTGATACCGAGGCTTTTTTAATTAGAAAATCAAATGATAGTGGAGATGTTTTCCAAATAAATACTGTTGATCATATAATGTCCTTAGAAAATCCAAGTAATGTAATCAACACAGATGTTAATTTACAATTTAAACAACTTGATAGTGTAAATTCTAAAAGAGTGTATTCAGAAATTATATCAACTTTAAGAAATAATATAGCAGGGAATTTGAAAAGTGATTTAGAATTTAAAGTTCAAAATGATACAGAAGGTTTAACAACGTTTTTAAAATTGTCTGGTGATATTTCTGGAAATTCTTTTGTTGATATTTCTAGTTCTGTTGATAGCTTGAGAATACTTAATAATACAAATAGTCAATCTTCAACCACAGGAGCTGTTATATGTAACGGAGGGGTAAGTATTTCAAATACAACAGACGCTGTTTCGTCAATTAACGGAGGAAGTCTAACTTCTTCAGGAGGAGCTGCAATTTCTAAAAAATTGTTTGTCGGTACAGATCTTACTGTAGAAGGTGAAATAAACGCTGGTGTTTCTTCTGAAACATTGACTATATCTAACACTGATAATATAGATGGAGTTGTAACTGTTTTAAACTCTAAACTCATAAGTAATACAGGTGAAAAAAGTTTATCAAGCGTGTTAAGATTTAACTGTTTAAACAGTGACATACATTCTTCTATGGAAATGTCTGTTCCGGGTATTAACTCTTTTACAAATATTTATGATGTAACAGGGGTCGTTTCTGGATATGCTAACGACTCTTCTCCTATTAGTTTAGAAAATACACTTGTTTATTGTATTTCTGGTAGTGATAGAGTAAAAATATCTTTTACCTCTTCTTCTAATTTAAATATTCATACTTTGAACATTATCTTAAGATATTCTGTTTAATTTTTAGAGTTTAAAAACATTAAAAACCCAGTAAAATATTAAAGGTGATATTTGAGGTAAATTATATTTATTAATAACAACAAAAATTAGAATAATGTTACTAGCTATATAATGTATTTTATGATTAAATAATGTATTCATAAACTCTTTGTCTTCCACGTTTACCATAGGGTTAATATTATTCAATTTATCAAGTCTATATTGTGTGTAATCTGTTTCGTCTACAGAAACACCTAATATTTTTTTTATAAAATTTCTTAAAAAGTTATCCTTTGCCCATAAAGGAATATTATCGTCTTTACCTCCCAAATCTGCCAAGTAATTATAAACATCTATAAGAATACATTTTTTAAAAATCAAAAAAGATAAAATAGTTAAAATAACAAGAATATCTAAATAATTGTTATGATAATTAAAAATAGAATGACTTACTATAAAAAATACACACGAAATCATAATAAAAATATGAACCATAACGGTTAAAAGAAGATAAAAATGTTTTATATCCATATGGTTTACTGACTAAATAATTAATTTATATTTAATATTAAATATAAATTAATTTATACTTTTATACTAAATGAAAAATATAAGATATTATTTTGCTAGATATATTCAAGAATTTTTAGAAATTTTTATAGCTTTAATTATTTATAAATCGTTTGTTTATAAAAAAGTTGATATAAAAAAAGTAACTTTGATGAGTTTTGTTATAGGATTTTTTACATTATTACTTGAAGAATACGATAAAAAATATAATTCTACCGTGAAAAATAGTTTATTAATGGCTGTCGGATCTCAAGCTATACAATATTAAACCAACAAGTATAAATTTTATTTAAAGATATATTTTTATCAAATCTCAATACAGATGGAGCTTATTTTAAAAACAACAGAACGTTCTAAACCTTTTTACATTAATTGTGATTCCGGAGCTTATAAAGGAGATTCTGGATTTGATTTATATTTTGTTGAAGACACGATAATCCCGGCTAAATCAACTGTTTTAATTAATAATCTAGATGTTTCAATTGAGATAAAAGATGATTCAGGTTTAAAATCTAGTCTTCTTATGGCTAGAAGTAGTATCTACAAAACACCAATTAGACTTTCCAATGGAGTTGGGCTTATAGATAGCGGTTACAGAGGTTCTTTAAAAGTAGCTTTAGACAATATTTCAAATAATGAATATATAATTGAAAAGGGACAAAGGTTATTTCAATTGGTATGTGCAGATTTAAAACCTTTTGATAAAATCACTTTATCCAATGATTTACAAGAAACTGAAAGAGGTTTTAACGGGTTTGGATCTTCTGGTAAATAAATTGATTATAGACTATACTACAAATTGCAAAAAAAACTGTTAACCCTAGGCAAACAAACATACCTGTAATGTTTTCTGATGATATAAAATAATGTGTTAAAAAATAAGATAAACATACAAGAAAAATTAAAAATAGATACATATAAAATAACTCCTTATTCATTCTTATTTAAAAATATTTATTTTATTGTTTTTAAATAAGAATGAATAAGGAGTTATTTAAATTTGAAAAAGAAAAAGAATATATTTTAAGAGAAAATAGTCAAAGATTCTCTCTCTTTCCTATAGAACATTACGATGTGTGGAATTTGTACAAGAAATCTTTAAGTAGTTTCTGGGTAGTAGACGAGATTGATTTTTCAGGAGATATAGATCATTGGAATGAAAAGCTTAACAACGACGAAAGATATTTTATAAAAAATGTTTTAGCATTTTTTGCTGGGAGTGATGGTATAGTAAATGAAAATTTAGCAATTAATTTTTATAACGAAGTTCAAATCCCTGAAATAAGAAATTTATATGCTACTCAAATACAAATAGAAGCTATCCATAACGAATGTTACAGCGTTATGATAGAAACATATATAAAAGACACTGTAGAAAAAACAAGACTATTTAACGCTATAGAAACTATACCAGCTGTTAAAAAAAAAGCAGACTGGGCTTTAAAATGGATAGACAATGGGACTTTTCCTGAAAGACTTTTAGCTTTTGCAGTAGTAGAAGGTGTATTTTTTAGTGGTTCTTTTTGCGCTATTTTCTGGCTTAAGTCGAGAGGATTAATGCCTGGGTTAGCTATGGCTAACCAATTCATTAGCAGAGACGAGGGTTTACATACACAAACAGCTGTATTATTATATTCTAAATTAACCCAGAAATTACCTGAAAAAATGGTTCACGAATTATTCCATGAAGCTTATTTGATAGAACAAGAATTTATAACAGAAAGTTTACCAGTGTCTCTTATAGGAATGAATATGAATCTCATGAAAGAATATATAAAATATGTTATAGATTATTGGTTATCTAGTTTAAATTATTCTAAATTATATAATGTGAAAAACCCATTTCCATTTATGGAATATATAAGTTTAGAAAATCAAACAAATTTTTTTGAAAAAAGAGTGAGCGAGTATGCAAAAGCTAATATAGGTAATGCCGAACATGAAAACATTTTTGCATTAGACGAGGATTTTTAATTTACTTTAAAAATAAACTAATAGAATATAAATAAATGGATGATACATTAATTACTAGACAATTTTTAACAAAAGAAAAAATACATTTAATTAATGATAATTGTTTAAATATTATGAAAAATATACAAGATAAAACAGTTGATTTAATATTATGCGATCTTCCATATGGAGTCACTAAAAACAAATGGGATTCTGTTATACCATTTGAAGAATTATGGTTAAATTACAACAGAATTATAAAAGACAATGGTGCCATAATACTATTCGCAAGTCAACCATTTACTACACTTCTTATTTCAAGTAATATGAAATACTTTAGATATTGTTTGGTATGGGAGAAGAATAAGTTTAGCGATTTCTTAAACGCTAAAAGAAAACCAATGAAAACAAATGAAGATATTTGTATATTTTATAAAAAACAACCTGTATATAATATACAGTATTGGCAGAGTACGCCATATAAAAGATGGAATACTCAAAACGCTGTTGATAAACAGACAAATTATGGTAAACATAAAGAAAATGTAGTAGAGAGTGATGGTAAAAGATTACCAACTACAGTGTTAAAATTTAATAGAGTAGAAAGACCATTTCATCCAACACAAAAACCAGTTGATCTACTAGAATGGATTATAAAATCTTATTCAAACGATGGAGATATTGTATTAGATAATTGTATGGGCGTCGGTAGTACAGGAATAGCCGCTAAAAACCTCGATAGACTTTTTATTGGTGTAGAATTAAATAAAAAATATTTTGATAAAGCAGTTGAAATGATAAATAAAAATTGAAAAATTTTTCAATTATATTTGTTGTTTTATATTAGAATGGAATATAATAAATACTTTTTATTTTATAAGAACAGTTTAAAAGAAGCAGACGATGAAGTAAAAAATGAGAAATTAAATCATAAAGCTTTGAAAGATATATCTTTCATTATGTCTTTAATACCAAAATAAAATTCAAATAAAAAAAGATCTTAACACGTGATAAACATTTTTGAAACTTGTTTTTATAAATGTTTTTACATAGTTAAAATAACTCTCTTGTGGTTCATATTTCATTATTTTATTTTTATAAAAATTACCAATTTCAATATCTATATCAAATATATCTTCTGTTTTCATTTGTTATAAATAAAATAAAATAAAACACTCTTAAATACTTTAAAGTATTTAAGAGTGTTTTATTTTATTTTATTT
>Ga0102925_1001884_pt1 | contig 11613 bp, 8 predicted proteins | sample SalPonR1_A_D1_MG_FD_78216 | JGI IMG/M metagenome (GOLD analysis project Ga0102925, IMG submission 78216) | Salt pond soil microbial communities from South San Francisco under conditions of wetland restoration - Salt Pond MetaG R1_A_D1_MG | ecosystem: Environmental > Aquatic > Marine > Intertidal... | reverse complement strand
GGAAGCCCTGGAAAAAGCAAGTATTCAAAACGATATCACTGATTTTGCAAAGTTTATTAGCGATCAAATAGGAGTAGAATAATTTATTTAAGACTTATATTTCCTATAAATAATTACGTGATGCAATAATGCACCATGTAAACTGAACACTTATAGCTTTATCTAATATCCAGGCCTACATCGCAATTTTTAACACCCTTTCCTTCATATCATGATCCGGTATTCCGGAAAGATAATTCTGCGTGGTTTTAATGTCTTTATGCCCTAATAGCTGGAAGTCTCGTCATGAAAGCCCAGGGTGAAAAATCCCAATCAGCGGAGCTGCATTGGGATGGGGCCACAGGCACAAAGCCGCTTTTCAGAATAATTAACTGAAGGCGGTTTTTTTATTTTCATACAGTTTGCGGTTTAAGCATTTGTATTAAAAATATCGTTATAATTTTTTTCTATGGCATTTATTTCCTTCTCTGTTAAAGAATTAAATTCTTTTTCCTGTTTTCTTTTTGAAAGTTTGCCGTTATTCTGTTCCAAAAATATTACTAACAGAGCTACCGTTTTATCAGGCATATCAAATTCGTTTTCCAGGTATCTTTTAAAGCGATCGTAGTTTGTTAAATAGTTTATTTCTTCCGGAATAATTTTTTCTATTGTATCTTGTACACATTCATATAAAAACTCGGTTTGTTTTGTAGCGTCAAAGTAGCGATAGTAATCTATGGTTTCATTGAGCACTTCTACATTATGGTCTTTGGTTTCTTTCCATTCAATAAAATCCAGTAAAGGGTGAGAATACGACTCAAGAACTTTTCTATAATCATTAATACGATCTAAAATAGAAGCAGAAACAGGAAATATTATACCTTGTTCCGAAAATCCCTTTTTAGCCAGAACATGATGTATCAGATAACGGTGAATACGACCATTCCCATCCTCAAACGGATGAATAAAAACAAAACCGAAGGCAATAATTGTAGCAGCAATAACAGCATCAATTTCCGAATCTTGCAATAGTTTTGAAGTTGCAATTAAACCATTCATTAGTTGTTCCAGATCAGTCCAACGTGCTGAGATATGATCTGGAATGGGTTCTCCCGTTGTTCTGTCATGTTCCCCAACAAAACCACCCTTTTGGCGAAATCCCATTTCAACAAAACGACTGCTAGCAATTACAATTTGCTGCAATCGTAGCAATTCTTCTTTGCTCAGGTCGTTCATTCCAGCCTGGCCAATTGCCTGCCCCCATCGTGCTGCTCGTTGATTTTTTGGACTTTCACCTTCGATACTAAAGGATGCTTTAGAATCTTTTAGCAATAAGAATGCAGAAGCCCGCTGCAAAATATCCTTATGAATATTTTTCAGGAAAGCGTTTTTTTGCTGTGCAAAATCAGTAGCAATATATTGTTCCAGTTTCTGAGTTTTACGGATTAAAGGGCAAAAATCAGCTGTTCCCGGTAAATTATTGATGATGCGATGACGTGATGATTTTTCTCCATCCCCCATGGCATACTGAAGTTTTTCATCAACTAATGGAGTATATTTAATTTTAGTATCGGCATCAGGGATTTCAAGCTTTTTATTTATTAACCACTCATAAAGAAACCATATTTTCCGACAGTATTGTCCGGATGGTTCTGTTTGGACCATATTTAAAACATCCGTTTCATTTAGTTTTTCGAATAGTTTTTTTAATAGAATTAAATTTATGCCTTCGTATTTGAATGCAAATATTAACTGGTTATATAGAGAATCTTCCGGTTTATGTTTCGGAGTTAGTACATTCCATGAATCTGTTTTATACTTCCTGTTTTTGGTGCTAATTAGAAAAATTATATCTGGTATTGGAACTTCAAGGTTATACGCATTAATAATAGATGCATATCCTTCAATACTTCCTTCTTCGGGAATGGTTCTGCCATGAAAAACAGACGCTTTGTATGAAAAATGAACGCTATTCATATTGTTTTATAATTTTTAACCGCTTATATAAAAGTAAAATTATCGAAATAATTATGAAAAACAAACGCTTTTTATGAAAACCGCACGCAAAATAACCTATTCCATAAATAACGAACGCTTTTTATGAAAAACGAGTGCAAAAAACAATCCTTTTTGGTAAAACAGGTTTAATACTGGAAAAAACTGGTTCTTTTTTAATATTACCGGAAAAATAATTACAATTGGTAAAAAACATTTCATTTTTAATTGTTCTGGTGAAAAATAGTTTCTGTTTATGAAAAACAAACGCTCACTACTATTTGTAAGCTACTCCCATTTAGAGCTGTTTATAAGTAGATCTATTTTTATTTAAAAATTGGAAAACACGGTTCGTTCCGATAGCTATCGGAATGTGCCATCAATTCCGGTTTTATTGTGCCATTTAGAACATCAGGTTAAACATTTGAACCAAAACAATGTGATGAAAACCCAGATACCCAAGCACAATAAGATTAGCAGAAATGCTGATCCTTTTTTTAGTTTTTCCAGCCATACGCATTTTATTAGAAATTTTCTCTCTAATAAACTCAGAACCTAAAAGATAAGGGGTCAGTATGCTTCGGAATTTTAAAGAGCCATTCCGAATGAGAGATTAATATATTCCGTTTTCCTGAGTATTCTTTCTGTAATTAAAAGATAACTTGATAATTAACCACTGTACTATTCCTGCTTAGAGGGGTCAGCATCCGCCGGATTGTCATGCAAAATTTAGCGGATTTTAACTTGTCGGAAGGGGGGCAGCTTAGTCCAGAATATCCAGTAAATAAAAATGAAACAAAATTGTTTGAAGAATTAAAACTATATAAACATTTTTCTATCTTTAAATAAAAATTAATATCATGCAACTTCCTTTAAATGGGAAACTTCCAATTAACTTATTCGCTTCTAGTTTTAACAAGACAACATCAACTTACAAATATTACTGGCTTATTTCAATACTTGAAATAGTTGTAGAAGAAAACAAAAATGAAATTCCAGTTAGAGATATTTTAATAAAGATGATTTGTAATGCATGGTATCCAATTCATTATTTTAAACTTTCATTTGGTATACTTGATTTATTAAATCAAAATTCGAAGGAAATACAAAGAATAACCGATTTTCCAATTGATTCTTCAAAAAATGATTTATTTTCTTTTTTAAATAATAATAAAGACCGAAACATTAATGCTCTAATAAATCATTTTGGGAGGTATGTTCCTTATAGGTTTTTATCTCCATGGTTTTCTAACAAAACCGATAAAGAAATATTTGCATTATCTCAAGATTATTCAAACGATTGCTTTTATCGATTCATATCAAAAAAAAATTATTGAAATAAATCCGATTTGGATAAATTATCTGAAAAAAACTACAGAGTTCTTATTGATTTTTGTTACTGAAATTTAACCATTTATTTACAATCAAAAATCCCAAATGTACCAGACATCCCCAATAAACTTATTAAACCTGTTAAAAGGATTGCACTAAATTCCCAAAGGAAGTTCTGGAATATTGTTTTTGATAAATTACATTATATTCCATGTATTTATACCAATGAAAAATTAATAAAAGCCAACTTCGATGTTGAACACTTCATTCCATATAGTTTCGTATCACATGACCTTATATGGAACTTAATTCCAGCAAATACAAATATTAATAGCTCAAAAGGAAATAGATTACCTAGATTGAATGATTTTTTTGATGAATTTGTTAAGATTCAACAGATTGGTATTAAAACAGTATATGAAAAACAACCTAGAAACAAATTATTAGAGGATTATTTAGTTTTGGGAGGCAATATTAAAGATGTAATTAATTTACCATTTGAAAGTTTCAAATCTAAATATTACAATGTTATGTCTCCCTTATTACAAATAGCAGAAAATATGGGATTTGAATACTGGAACTTCAATAAACCTACAAATTTATCAAGTAAATTTTAACTACTGTTAAGGAATCAATTAATAATACAATTGAAATTTGTTTCACTATTTTTAAAAATGAAACTAATTGGATGTTTTTCGGAATACAAATTTAGCTTAGGTGCATACCAATAAAATCGCTATAAAACTTTTCAAATGACTCATCATTGCCAAATTCAAATTCTATTCGTTTAAAACCAAAATTGAAATTTATTTTTTTATGCTATATGCCAGTTTTAACAAAGGAAAGTGTTATCTTGCAGCGGGTTAAATGACCGTGGCAAGGATGGAAGAAGTATTTAAACGTGATGTGTCGTCAAAAATAGATTTGTCTCCCGCGCTTTGGGCTGATCTACAGGACACGTTTCATCAGAAAACAGTCGAAAAAGGAGAATACCTTCTCCGTAGGGGGGAGATTTGCCGCCATGGGTATTTTATTGTCAAGGGGAGTTTTATGCATGTACACATCAACGAGGAAGGCAAGGAATTTGTGATTGCTTTCCATGTGGACGAGGTATACCGCTACATCACTTCCCATCAAAGCTATTTTACTGCCCAACCTTCCGAAAACGCTATTATAGCCCTTGAGGACAGCGAAGTCTTGGTTTTTCAAAAGATAGGTATCGAACGCCTCTCTGAGGAGTATTCCGAGTTTCACCGCTACTATTATGATGTGACTGCACAAGGACTGCTTTTTCTCAACTTGTTTTCAACCATGAGGCTATCGACTTCGCATGCAAAATTTTTGGAGAAGATATACTTGGATTATCCTGTTTTTTTGCGCCGTATTCCCGACAAATATATTGCCGAGTTTATGGGCATAAGCGTGGAATGGTTTTGCAAGCTCAAGAAAAAATTCCTCAAGCCTTGATTTTTTTGAAACAGTATCTTTATTGAATTTATTCAATTTTTTTCTTGTCCGCCCATTGTATTTTTGCGGTATTATTAATCATTTAAAATCAAATTTTTATGATACCTATTGTTGTTGTTTTAGGATTACTGTTAGTTCTGGTTGCTGCCAATGAGTGGTTTAGGTCAAGCAAGTGGGCTACTTATGTATTCTATGGTGGAGGCACCATAGTACTCTCTATTTTTGTTTGGTTCAGACCGGGGCATCTTGAAGGCACCACCATGATGAACTGGTTTGAATGGGCCAAGGTTTACTCGGTGGTCATTGCCGTTTTGGGGTTCAATTATATGCGCCATTCGGGCAAGCCCCTTACCAAGCTGATGAAATACTTTCCTGCTTTAATTTTGACCGTCAATATTTTGGAGGCCGTTGGCCGTGACATTGAGTTTTATGGCGTGGACAACGGGGCATGGCACTTGTTCAATGCCGCGGCCGGTATTATGAATATCGTTGCTATTTCTGGATGGTTGGGTATATATATCGAAGATTCCAAAAAGCGCGATATGATTTGGAAAGACTTGTCATTGTTTTGGGTTATAGCCTACGACATTTGGAATTTTACCTATGTTTATTTCTGCTTGCCGGAACATATAGGGTATGGCATTGCCCATATTTTGTCTGCGACCTTGGCTATTGTGTTCTTCAAGAAAAATACTTGGATACAGGCAAGGGCCTATACCTTGGGCTTGTGGATGATGATCCTGTTCACCTTTGCACCATGGCTTGAGGTCCAGGGAAATTACGTTGAATTTCCGAGGCAAACAGCCCTGCTATGGGTGATGGGTCTGCTCAGCTTTGCCATAAATTTTGTATTGATAATTTGGCACTTCAACAAAGCTTCCAAGAAAAAAGGAGGGTTTAAATTGGGGATGACCGTACACGAGTAACTCGTTGGCCCCATAGTTTTTAGCCGGGTTTGCACAGGCCAATGTGCCTTGCTATGCCCGGTTTTTTTTTGAATTATTAAGTAAGGGTATTTACCTTTACTCAATTCAAAAACCAATAATATGAAATTAATCCATGCGATCCCGGTCTTGTTGTTTTTGTCCATATCTCTTTTTCTTCGGGCCTATACCTTGATGGTCGGGATGTTCGCCACCTAATGGCGAGAGTTTGTATCTCGTGCCCTATCTGTTTCGTTATCTAGTTTCTCTATGTCTTCAAGGTTGGCTCTAAATGCCAACAGGTCTATCGGCCTTTCGGGTTGGCACAGGGCTTCCCTGCTCCGAAGGAGCTGTATTTCCATAACCGAGGGCTTATGCTTCGACAAGCTCAGCAACCGCCCACATTAAAGGAGCGAATGTGCCCCGAGGCCATGCAAGGACTGAACTATTTCGGACCTGCAAATTCCAAAGAACGTATTGGTTGCCAAACAGATAATTTGGAAGACCTGAAAAAAGAGTTACAAGTTCTGAAGAAATAAACGATCTATTTGGGATATAAGCTATATTCTGGAATTCACCAAAGGAGCTTTAGCAAACATCAAAAAAAACAAAAAGGCTGGAGATAAAGCTGTGCTTAAAAAGATAGCTAAACTTCTTGACGAAATTAAAGAGAACCCCAATCAAGAAACATGTCAGATAGAGCTGTTAAAATATGGACTTGCCGGAAAGCACGCTCGTAGGATAAATCATAAGCACCGACTTGTTTACTCCATTTAAGAAGAAATTATAACCATTCATGTTTTAAGTCTTTGTGGACATTATGACGATAAATGACAGTTAACCATACTTTTTCCTTCCGCGCCGCCGACTTGTTTGCAACCGCTGGTGCGTGCCAATGGACATCTTGTACACGCTTACTAACAAGTGGCCGCGATGGTAATCGGAGTGTGATCCCCTCTCAATTTTTTTTATTTTTATAGAAATGATAATTGAGTTAGTGGTAATATTTGACGTACCTTTTCTAAAGTTTTGAACTTTGGAAAAGGTTGAACACGATTATTATTTTAAAAAACAGAATTACATTTTTAAAAAGTATCATGAATTATTAGAGCTTTTTGAAAGGGTTTTAGCATCGCAAAATTTTCATCTCATTTATCTGCTTAGCGAATCGTTAACTTTTTTTAAAACCCAAAGCCAATATTTAAAAAACATGAAACAGAAGTATCAATATTTGAACTCATTACCGAAAATTCAACAGGGCCAATAAAGCTATTGTAACTAATTTTAGCCCCAAAACCTAAAAGTAAATCTATATCATCTAGTTTGTTAATTTTCATTTCATTGAATCCTGCATCAGTCATAAGTGAAACATATAATTTAGGATATAAATTATATTGAAGATTTAATGATACCTTTCCGGCATTAGCCCCCATACGTTCAATAAAATTAAAACCGATAAACGGAATATGACTTTCCATATAGTTTGAAGAATTTAGCACTCCGAACGCAAACAAATGTTGTACGGCTGGAATTTGATACCCGAAGCCCAGTGAATTTGAATTTTCTTTCAGGTATTTTGAAAAAGTATATCCGGCAAAGATTCCTTTATTAAAAACCAATTTGTCTGAAATACTTGTATAATGATTGTATTTAAAGTACATTAGTGAAGCATTCGAAAACACGTCAATCCACTGGTCTGAAAAAGAAAAAACATGTTTAAATTTAAATTCCGTCAATCGCCCTCTTTTGGTAAAATAAACCCTATCTCTCGAATCGTGGTTATACGAAAAAAATAAATTACCATAATCAGCAAATTTATTAAAGGCTTCTAAATCAGAGTCCAGCACAACATCTTGCTTAAAACGAAAGACTTCGTATTGAAAGCCGGCTTTTAACAGAAAATTATTTTTAATTTTTACCGGAACAAAGACCGAAGCATTAAAATTATCAAAATGCCATGAATTCACTTTTTCTCCACTTTTGTATTGAGAAACACCAAATGAATTAAAATCCGTTTCCAACCCAAATCCCGGTTTAAACCCGTTATTAATAATGAACATTGTTTTTAAGCGCGGATTTTTGCTTAAAACCATGTCACAAAAAAATTTAGCTCTACCTCCTTTTATATTTCTCAAGGTCAGGTTTAGTAAAATACTCCCATCGTAAACATTATCGTAATGGATACCTGCAGCTATACTTCCTTTATTTATATTCTCCGACTCAATTTTTACATTTACCTTGTCGCTCCCCTGGGGTTCAAGCTCATAGCGTAATTCATTAAAAGTCTTGGTTCCGTTAAGCTGAAACATTTTTTCTTCCAAAAGTGAAAATAAAGTGCGACGCTGTGTAACATCTTCAAAAAAATTATAAAAGCGATCTTTGTTTTTATCACTTCTGTTCGTCCAAATTACTTTATCGATATTGATATAATCAGGAGGTTGAATGTAGTTTCTGTTATTTTCAAATTTTTTAATCCCATTAATAGAATCGGCTAGTGCTTTTAATCCTGAATAATTTGCTCTGGCCACTTTCTCGCCTATATTAATTATGGAATCATATTTACTGAAATCCATCATATCATAAGGCATTTTGATATTCACGTAAAAATCGGTCAGCTTCTTTCCTTTTTCATTAGCCTCTACCCGGTTAAAACTAATTATCTGATCGAGAATGGAGGTAACGGAATTAAGTTGATTCATATTTTTCCTTAAGCCCGATTGAGTATCGCCGCCAATGATGATATCTGCTCCCATGGCTTTCACCTGCTCAGCAGGATAATTATTTACCACTCCACCATCAACGAGATAGCGGCCATCGTATTCTATAGGCGGAAAATATCCGGGAATGGACATGGAAGCGCGTACTGCACGTGCCAGATTTCCGTGGTCTAATACTACAGCTTCGCCATTGAGTAAATCGGTACCTACGCATAAAAATGGTATTGGGAGTTTATTGAAATCCTGAATGTTAACAGCCGGTGCCAATAAGTGATTTAACATTAAGTCGATATTGAAACTGCTGTTCAATGATTTATTTAGTGAAAAAAACTTATTTTCCAGGGGAATGGAAAAAATGTATTTATCACTGAAAAGTTTTTCTTCGTAGGCAATGTGTTTTCTTTCCTGCTTGTCACTGATAAAGCTATCCCAATCCTGCTCAGAGATTAATTTTTCTATTGTTTCCGGAGAATATCCTACCGAATATAATGCTGCTATAATGGCGCCCATACTCGAGCCACCAATATAATCTATGGGCATATTAACTTCTTCCAGCACATTTAATAAGCCAATGTATGCAAATCCTTTGGCTCCACCTCCGCTTAAGACCAATCCTACTTTGGGGCGTTTGAGTTCTTGCTCACCATTTGTTGTTTGACTAAATAGTAAACCTGAAAACAAATTGAATAGGATAAATAAGGGTAGTAGATTTCGATAATTCATAATTGATGAATTTAGCACAGTTAAAATTAGTAGTTATTTGTTTTCTGCAATAACCTTTTTATAAGCTTTCGTTTCAACAAATATTTCGTCTTTTAAGGGATTAAGCCTGTTTTTACGAATTTTGTTAAATTGATATATGGCAAGTACAGCATTTGCGACTAAAGCCACCAAGCTTGCAATAAAGAATGCTTTGGGATTATGAGTAGTTGGAACAGGTGCAATACGACCTGCAAACTGAGGAACTGTCATAACAAACATGATCCACAAAGCAAGTGTCGAAGCGCGATGCTGTAACCAGGCTCCTTTTTTAATAAAGAATGCTGGAATTGTACATGAAAGTAGCAATGCAACTCCACAATAAAAGGAGTGGTCAGCTATACAGTTGTAGGTATATGCAAAATTCCACAGATCATATGCAATAATCCATGCCCAGATCATATCCGGCCAGATCATATCTTTCGTCTTGTCTTTTGAAATTACGATCCCAAACCATCCGCAAATTGTTAGTATATTAAGTATCCCGGCAATACCATTCATGATATTCCAGGGGCCGGAAATGATCCACAGATTATCAACATATCCACCTTCCCATAACCCGTAGCTGTATACTTGAAAATCCCTGATGCAAGCCTCCAAAATGTTGATAGCAAGGATAGCTGCCGGGAAAACAAGCACCCATTTCTTTTTAGCTAACGAAGGGATATACCTGATAGCCATAAAACCTAAGACACCGGCTAATGCCGAATAAGTCTTCACCCAGTTAAACCATGTACCTGTACCATATTCATTTCCTGGTGCTGCTGTTTTTGGCCACACAAACAGGGTTAGTAAAACCGGAACAATTAAAAAAAGAACTATTCCACCCCATTTTGTAGTACGACCCAATTCATTAAAAGCCATTAAACCAAAAAGAACCATGGCCATTATAGTCCAACCTGATATTCCAGGTACTTCATAAAATAAACCCATAATTTTAATTATTAAATTTATATGTATTTTAATAATTCCTAAAAACAAAAATGTTTTAAACGTTTGCTTTAAATTTCATCAAAGCAGACGTTTAGGAATACTTTTATTGATTCGCTTTCTTAATCGATTGAAAACTTTTCAAGTCTGTATAAATTTCTTCTTTGAGTGGATTGCGTTTAGCTTTTACAATTTTGTATCCATGAAAGATGATAAGAGCTATATTTGCTAACAAAGCAATAGCACTTACCAGAAACAGGGCTGTTGTATTCTGTGATGCTTTCACTGCATACTTTGATGTATCGATAAATGCAGGAAAAGACATAACAAACATCATCCAAACAGCCAATGTTTGTGCACGATGCTGCAACCAAGCACCTTTTTTAATGAAAAATGCCGGGATTGTACAAGAAAGTAACAATATTAAACCTGCGTAAAAAGCATGGTCTCCAAGGGCATTATACACGTAAGCAAAATTCCAAAGATCATAAGCGATAATCCAAAACCAAAGTTGGTCGGCCCAAATCATATCTTTTTTCTTTCCCTTACTAATAAAAATGCCAGCCCATCCGGATATTGCCAATATATTCAAAATTCCAGCTATACCATTCATGATATTCCATGAACCACCGGTAATAACGACACCATCAACAAAACCATTTAAATTGTAACACTGAAAATCACGAATAACAGCCTCCATGATGTTAATAGAAAGAATAGCTGCCGGGAAAACAAGAACCCATTTCTTTTTAGCTAACGAAGGGATATACCTGATAGCCATAAAACCTAAGACACCGATTAATACAGAATACACTTTTGCATAATCGAACCAGGTTCCAACACTTGTTCCGGGAGCTGCAGTGGTCGGCCAAACCATAATAGCTAAATAAATAGGTAATACAACAAATAACCCCAATGCTATCCATCTATTGGAGCGCGCTATTTCATTAAAAAACATTAAGCCTGCTAAAACGACAAAACCCATTAAAATGGTTTCCCATGGTAATGATTCGAATAAAAACATAATTTTATATATTTAAAGTTAAACAACGCCCAAAAGTAAATGAAGCGCAAATAAAAAAAGTTGAACTAGTTCAACTTCGTAATCTGTTTAATAACAAGCTAATAAGATTAAAAAAATGGTAATGCAGATACGACTTTCAATGCTTAGGATAAGAATATAGATTCGCAGTTAAAAGATGCAGTAAAGAAGACACCACTATAGATAACTGATTGAAGTTTATAGTGCTGTTTTTTAAAAAAATGATAGATAGTGTCTGAACCAATTTATTATTATATTAATAAAAAGGGTTTGGCTTTAAAAAGCCAAACCCTGTGAATGTTCATTTATACAAAACTAAGGACAGTTCCTAATATTGTTTTCTTTAGTTATACTTATTTAATTCGAAGCTTATATATTACGAGCCACTTCATAAGCATCCCAAACTGCACCTTTAATATTTCTAACCTTTTGAGAATCTCCAATATTATATACTTCTGGATACTCATTT
>Ga0102925_1001883_pt1 | contig 11614 bp, 6 predicted proteins | sample SalPonR1_A_D1_MG_FD_78216 | JGI IMG/M metagenome (GOLD analysis project Ga0102925, IMG submission 78216) | Salt pond soil microbial communities from South San Francisco under conditions of wetland restoration - Salt Pond MetaG R1_A_D1_MG | ecosystem: Environmental > Aquatic > Marine > Intertidal... | reverse complement strand
GGTGCCGCCATCGGCCTGGATGACGTCGCAGTCCACGGTGATGGTGAATTCGCCTAGCTTCTTGAGGTTGACTGCCGCCCGCAGCGAGCGACCGATCAGCCGCTGGATCTCCAGGGTACGACCGCCCTGCTTGCCGCGGGTCGCCTCGCGGCTGCCGCGAGTATGGGTGGCCCGCGGCAGCATGCCGTACTCGGCGGTCACCCAGCCCTGCTTCTTGCCACGCAGCCAGCGCGGCACGCCAGCTTCGACACTGGCGTTGCACAGCACCTTGGTGTCGCCGAACTCGACCAACACCGAGCCCTCGGCGTGGCGGGTATAATCGCGGGTGAGACGGATCTCGCGGGACTGGTCGGGGGCGCGTCCGCTGGGACGCCGGATCTCCGAAGACATGGCACCTCTCTTGAACCGGAATGATGACGGGAAGTCGTGCTGTGGAATGGCGGCCATTCTACACGCTCTGGTCTACACGGTCTGGCTGCGGAATCGGTTACAATGCGGGCCCTTGCACATCACGCGTCATCGGGAGGCTCCATGGCCCACAGCATGACCGCCTTTTCACGTCAGGATCGCGACATCGCGGCCGGCACGCTACAGCTCGAGCTGCGCTCGGTGAACCAGCGCTACCTGGAACCCCACTTCCGTCTGCCCGAGACGCTTCGCGACCTGGAGCCGATGTTCCGCGAAGAGCTGCGCGCGCACCTGGCCCGAGGCAAGGTCGAATGCACCCTGCGCTTCGATCCAGCCGAGACCGACACCAGCCTCGAGGTCAATCGCGAGCGACTCGAGGCGCTGATCGACGCGCTCGCCCAGATCCACGAGAAAGTGCCCCAGGCGCCGCTGCCCGATGCCCTTAGCCTGCTCGGCCACCCGGGCATCCTGGAGAGTCGCAGCCCCGACATTGAGGCCGTCAAGCAGGAGGCGCTGGCGCTGTTTCAGGACGCCCTGGACGACCTGGTCGCCGGCCGCGCCCGGGAGGGCGAGAAGCTCGCCGCGCTGATCCGCGAGCGGATCGCCGCGGTTAACGACCAGGTGGCCGAAGTGCGTCGGCTGATGCCGCAGATTCTCGAACGCCAGCGGGCCCAGCTGCTGGAGCGGCTGGAGGCCATCCGCGCCGAGCTGGACCCCCAGCGGCTCGAGGCCGAGCTGGTGCTGCTCGCCCAGAAGGCCGACGTTGACGAGGAGCTCGACCGCCTGGCCACCCATGTCGCCGAGGTAGAGCGCCAGCTCGGTCAGCCGGGCCCGGTGGGGCGCCGCCTGGATTTCCTGATGCAGGAGCTCAACCGCGAAGCCAACACCCTGTCGTCCAAGTCGGTGGTGGCGGCCACCACCCGCTGTGCCGTGGAGCTCAAGGTGCTGATCGAGCAGATGCGCGAGCAGATCCAGAACATCGAGTGATGCCCACGGGCCTCCACAAGCATCCATACCCTATTGTTTTTAAAGAATAATAAGGGATGGGTCGTCTATGGGGGGCTACGAGAATCTAGCTTAAGTCACCGCCACGTGGGGAGTACATTGGTTTACTCCCCACCAACTCCCCACCAAAAGGCGCGGTTTTCCCATGAGTACTCCCCACTTCAAACGTTAGCTGCCAGATATCGCTGCCGGAAATGAAGCAGCTCCTCATGTCACCCTGGCGAAAGGGACAATGCAACCCAGCATTTGAAAGATTGAGAAAGCATAAGAACGCCACTGAAAAAGAGGGGGAGGGGAGACAGCGGTCCAGCACTCAATGTCCCCGATCTCGGTGTCGTGGGGAAAACAGCGGATATAGACCGGTAGTTCGCCGGCATCGCCGTCAGCGCTTTCCACCCAAGCCATCCGTCAGACGGCGAGCAGCTCCCACTGCTGTTTCTTGCGATAGATCGTCGAGGCGCTGATCTCCAATCGTGCCGCCGCCCTGGGCACATTGCCGCCACATAGGACAATGGCTCGCTCGATCAGGCGCTTCTCCTCACGCCATAGCGGCACGATCGTGGCATCCTCGGCGCGCTCAGTCACTGAATCGGCTCCGTGCCCGGCGGGGAGGGTCGGCATCATCGCCTGGGGTGGGGAGGCGCCGGGCAAGATCCCTTCCCGCAAGGCGCCGAAAGGCGCGGGCAGCATATCGGCCTCGACCCAGGGGCCCTCGTTCAGCACCACCACGTTACGGATCACATTGGCCAGTTCGCGCACATTACCCGGCCAGACATGGCCCATCAGCAGCGCCTCAACCTCGGGCCTGAACCCGTCGAAGGACTTGCCTTCCTCCTCACAACACTCGGCCAACAGCGCTCTCGCGATCCGCAGAACATCATGCCCACGCTCACGAAGTGCCGGCATCTGGATGGGGATCACGTGCAGGCGATAGTACAGATCCTCACGAAAGCGCCCCTGCCGGACCTCCTCCAGTGGATCGCGATTGGTCGCACAGACGAAGCGCACATCCACCTGCTGCTCACGGCTGGCCCCCACCGGCTGGAATGTACCGGACTGGATGAAGCGCAACAGCTTGCTCTGCAGGTCCAGCGGCAGCTCGCCGATCTCGTCGAGGAACAGGGTACCGCCGTCGGCCCGGCTGGCTGCTCCCTCCCGAGCAGTCAGGGCCCCAGTGAAGGCGCCCTTGATATGGCCGAAGATCTCGCTTTCCAGCAGGTCTCGAGGAATCGCGGCACAGTTGAGCGCCACGAAGGCACAGTCGGCGCGTGGGCTCTGGGCATGAACCGCCTCGGCACATAGCTCCTTGCCTGTGCCGCTCTCGCCGGTAATGAATACCGTCGCACGGCTCGGGGCGGCACTCTCGATGATGCGGTAGACGCTCTGCATGGGCAGCGAGGCCCCGACCATGCGATGGAAGCGATCCCGTTCGAAGCTTTTCTCGTATTCGGCCACGATCTCGGTGAGGCGCCGCTCCTTGAGCGCCTTGGTGAGCGTGACCCTCAGCCTGGCCCGATCGAAGGGCTTGGTGAGAAAGTCGCTGGCACCGCGCTGCATGGCTTCGACCGCCACATCCACCGAACCATGGGCGGTCATCATGATGATCGGCGTGCTGGCGTCCTGCTCGCGCACCTGGTCAAGAATCTCGAGTCCCGACATGTCCGGCAGCCGGACATCCACCAGCAGCAGCGCGAAATGATGCTCCTGCAGCGCCGTCAGCGCCTCGACACCGCTGTGCGCCACGCGGACCCGGTACTCTTGAGCCAGGTAGCCCTGGTAGGCCATCGCCGTCGAGGGGCTGTCCTCGACAAGCAACACCCGGGGTAAGGTGACCTGCGTCGTCATGAGGTTCGGTGCTCCCTGTGAAGATTGATGACACCGCTCCTGGCCTACTCTTGCCTCTACCGCTGGAACGAGATGCTCACGGGGCATTCGATACCCCTATCCGCCGGGCCCGGCATCAGAAAGTATGCCATACCCAACTCCGATGCCAGTGGCGCTGTTGCACGGCGAAGCCCCAGAGGCCAGCGCTCAATGAACCGCAGGCTTCAAGACCTCAGCCGCTTCCATCGGCTTGCCGGTGAAGAACCCCTGGATCACATCACATCCCAACTCTCTCAGGGTAGCCAGCTGACGGGCAGTTTCGACACCTTCCGCCACCACCTCGAGGCCTAGTTCATGCGCCATGGTGATGAGGGCCCGCACCAGCGCACTGTCCGTGGGATCACCGCGGAGGTGACGGACGAAATGGCGGTCGATCTTGAGGACATCGACCGGCAAGTCTCGCAAGTAGCTTAGAGAGGAAGACCCCATGCCGAAATCATGTATGGCGACCCGCACCCCCAAGGCCCGCAATTGCTCAAGATGATAGATGGCCTGACTGTCGCGATCGCTCATCATGTCCTCCGTGACCTCGACTTCCAGTTGGCCGGGCGACAGCCCGTACTGCTGCAGGGACTCCTGCAGGAAGTCGACCACCCCGGCATGGGTCAGCACCGAACCCGGCAGATTGATGGCAACGGGCAGAGCAGGCGGGGCAAGCTCACGCCAGCCCTTTAGCTGATCCAGCACCTGGTCGATGACAAAATGGCTTAGTGTCGACATCAGCCCGGCCTCTTCCGCCAGCGGAATGAATTGGGCAGGGGACACCATGCCCAGCTCGGTACTATTCCAGCGCAGCAGGGCTTCGACGCCGAGCAGGCGCAGGTCCGACGCCGCCACCTTGGGCTGGTAGTTCATGTGCAGGCGGCCACGCTCCAGGTCCAGGCGCAGTAACGCCTCCATCCGGGCATGTTGGACAATCTCGTCGTTCAAGGCGGGCGAAAAGGTCACCACCCCGCTTTCGCCACGCCGTGTGCGGGCGGCCAGTGAGAGGCGAGCCGCCTTGTTCAAGGCCGTGCCGTCAAACCTCGTCTCGGTGCTGGAGGAAATACACAGGGTGCAGCTCACCTTTACCTGGATAGCATCGACCTGGAAGGGCTCGTCGAGGACCATCTCCGCCTGTCGAATCCAGGCCACGGCATCATCGAGCTGCTCGACTTCCGGCAACAGCACCGTGAATTCCTGATCCGACACTCCCCCCAGTTGCGTGATGGAGGGCTTGCCATCGCCAACGCCCCCCAGCCGGATGGCGGCCCGCAACCTCGCTACCAGTTGCTGAGAGATCAACTGAATGCCGGGGTCATCGAGCGTTTCCAGCAAATGCCGGACGTTGTTCACCACCACCCGACACAGCACGGTATGGCGCTGTTGGCCATGGTCCTGTGCGAGCACCTTGGCTGCACGATCTCGAAAGAGCCGACCCTTGATTAAGCCAGTGGCAGAATCCTGATAGCTCGTCTCGAAAAGTGGCTGCTCGCCCAGCACCTGTCCCTGAGGGTCGAGCAGCATGACGGCATCGGCGAGAGGCGTGGGCACCTCGAGCGACAGGTCGGCCAGGGTGGCAGGGCTGGTCTGTTGCCGAGCGGCGCTGACCATCGGCGGGATCCGTTTCTTGAGCACCGACCAGTTGATCGGTTTGTTGAGATAGTCGCTGACCCCCGCCTTGAAAGCGGCATCGACGGAAAAGTCACCGTCGAGCCCAGTCACCATGATGATAGGCAGGTGGGAGTGATCGGGCCGTTTGCGAATCTCGCGGCAGATCGAGAAGCCGTCCGCGCCGGGCATGCAGGCATCCAGCAGCACCAGATCGACCCGCTGTGTCGCCAGCTCGGACAATGCCGCCTCACCGCTTTCCGCCTCGATGACACACATGGCCTCTTTCTCCAGTGCCAGGCGAGCCACCGTTCGCAACAGGCGATCATCATCCACCACCAGAATGCAGAGACGATCGACCTGTTCCGTCGCAAAAGCCGGGAGCGCCATGTTGGTAGCCAGGTTGTTCATTGTCATGATGTCACCCATCTGTTGGGCCGGATCACGCTCCACCACGGCCTGAATCATTCGGCATGGATGCCGTCTCTACAGTGCTTTTCAAAGTAAATAGCAAACACTATGCCAAAAAACCTATCTTTAATGATTCCAGCATTTTATGGGGCAAGCCTCGCCGCCGGTCCGGATGGGAATGCACTTTGCGTCGCATTTCGCACATCAGCCACGCTGGGCGACGTCAGCGGGGTCCTGGCGTCGCTTATCGGCTGACCTTGGCCCGATAGGCCGCAAAGACCTCACGGGTCGGAGTGAGCTCGCCCAGCAGGCTATTGGCCAAGGCTCCCACGGCAGCCTCGTCATACGTCATCGCCGCGGCTTCCAGCGCCTGAGCGATGCATTGAAGGCGCCGCGCCCCGAAGGTGCCGCAGCAACTCTTCAGCGCATGCGCCTGCTCGCGCAGCTCGGCCAAGGTTTCATCAGCCGATGCGGGCGAGGCCATCCTCGTCGCGATCGCCTCGCGACGCGTGTCGAGCTCGTCGAGGAACATGTCAAGCATGGGCGCCAGCGACTCTGCCGAGACGTCCTCCACCAGCCGGTCGAGCACCGCGTCTTCCAGACGCGGCGCCTTGTCACAGGGGACGCCGTCATCACGCTGCTTGGCTGCGGGCGACTCGGTTACCTCGGCGCGCGGCATCTCGCTATCGGCCTCATCGGGCGGGGTCGGCAAGTGCTGGCGGATGACCGCCAGCAGCCGCTCCTTGTCGAAGGGCTTGCTGACGAAATCATTCATTCCGGCCTCCTTGCAGCGTGCAATCTCGCTTTTCTCAGCATTGGCGGTGAGGGCGATCACGGGCGTCTTGGCATTGGGCCCTTCCCCCTGGCGCAGCCGAATCACGGCATCGATCCCGTTGAGTCGCGGCATCCGCATATCCATCAGAATCACGTCGAAGGCCTTACCGGCGGCCTGCTCCAGGGCATCGAGGCCGTCAACAGCTTCATCGACCTCAAAGCCGCGGCTACGCAGCAGGAAGCTCGCCACGAAGCGGTTGGCTTCCACATCCTCCACCAGTAGCAGGCGCCCCTGACTCGGGCCGTCGGCTTCTCGCGGCCTCTGCTCGTGTCGGCTCGGGGCTATCGAGGTGGACACGGCCAGGAAAGCGCGCAGCTGACTGGCGCACAGGGGCTTGTCGACATACGGCAGTCGGCGAGCCGCCGACGGCAGTCGCGTGCTGTCGCTCACCATCAGCGCCAGCGAATGGGGCAACTCCGCCAGCCACGCTGCCTTGTCCGGCCTGTGCCAGAGGCAGCGTTCATCGACTAGCACCCGGGCATAGTCGTCGAGTTCGTGGTCGACATGGCAGCGCTGTAACTCTGCCAGGGACGCCAACGCCAGGCCCTTGTCTCCCCAGGCATGGACACGCGCAAGCATGGCATCGCGCAGGGCCACGTGGGGGGAAACGATGACCACGGGCCCGGCCGGGGCCGGAGGATGCGGGGGCGGCGCCTCCAGGTAGGTCACCGGCAGCAGGATACAGAAGCAGCTCCCCTCTCCGGCGACGCTCTCGACGCTGATCTCGCCGCCCAGCAGGACAACCAGGCGCCGCGCAATGGTGAGCCCCAGGCCCGTGCCGCCATAGCGGCTATCCCGCACCGGGTCCACCTGCTCGAACTCCCGAAAGATCGAGACCTGGTAGTCCTCGGGAATACCCACCCCGGTATCGCTGACCCGAATCTCCAACAGCTCGACGGCGTCATCCTCGAAGCCATTGTCCGAATAGCCGCGCTGCACATCGATGGCGATCACACCCTGAGTGGTGAACTTGATCGCATTGTCGACGAGGATGTTGAGGATCTGGCGCAACCTGACCGGATCGGTGAGCACCTGCCCGGATGCCCGCCAACGCACCAGCGCCAGCAACTCCACCTCGGGATGGGTCAGCCGGGCCTGGGCGGCATTCATGACCTCCTCGACGAGGGGCTCGAGGGCCACCGGCTTGGTCTCCATGACCAGATGCCCCGCCTCAATCTTGGAGAAGTCCATCACCTCGTTAATCACAGCCAGCAGGGCGGCACCGCTGGACTGTGCGGTCTGCAGTAGCCGCTGATGCTCCGGGGTCTCGATGCGCTCGGCCACCAGGTTGACCGCGCCCAGCACGGCATTAAGTGGCGAGCGAATTTCGTGGCTCATGTGGGAAAGAAAGCGTGACTTGGCCTGGGAGGACTGCTCTGCGGCCTCCTTGGCCTCGATCAGCTCCGCTTCGGCCTGTCTGCGAGCCGAGATATCGCGCAGAGACGCCGTTGCCATGCGTTCACCATTCAACTCGGCCATGACCAGCGACAGCTCGACCGGAAAGCGCTCCCCGCCTTTGCGCAAGGCTTCGACCTCGACGCGCTGTCCGATCAGCGGCCCCTCGCCGGTGGCGGCAAAGTGCGCCATGCCGCGTCGATGCGCCTCTCGCATCTCCGGCGGCACGATAAATTCGTCCATGGGCTGACCGACTATCTCAGCCCGAGTCCAGCCGAAGGTCTTCTCGGCCATGGCACTGTATTCGACCACACGCCCCTGGCTGTCAGCGATCACCAGGGCATCCAGGCTGGCATCGCTTACCATGGCCTTGATCTCGAGGCTGTGTCGCACCTCGGCCTCGAGCCGTTCGCGTTCGCTGTAATCCTGCACCAGCATCACCAGTTTCCGCTCGCTATCCAGGGTGATCACGGCCAACGACACCCTGAGCGAAAAGGGCGTCCCCTCCCGGCGGCACCCAGCGGCCTCGAAGGCCTCGCGACCGGGCATCCGTCCTTTCTCCAGCCATTCAGCGATGGGGGCCGGCACGATGTGGAAGCAACGGGCCACATTGCGGCCCAGCAGCTCGCCCTGGCGATAGCCGAACAGCCCCTCGCCGGCGGCATTGATGTGCGCGATCCGGCCCTGGTCATCCAGCGTCAGGATGCCATCGGCCATGGTCTCCATGACCGTGGTCAGGTAACGCGCCTGGCTGGCACTGTGCTCGTTGAGGGCTACCAGCTTCCGATGGCTATCGGCGAGCCTTTGCTGCTCACCACTCAGTCGATCGACCATCAGGTTGAAGGCGTGCGCCGTCGTCGCCATCTCATCGTTGCCCTGGACGGAGACCCGTTGCTGCCAATCCCCCCGCGCCACGGCACTGGCGGCCTGCTGCAAGGCGCCAAGCCCTCGACTCAGATAGCTGCCGAACCACCAGGAGATCAAGGCGACCATCAGTAGTTCGGTCCCGGCGATCATCAACAATCGGTGGCGCGCGTCGTTCATCACTTGGCTCAATGAGGTCACATCCAGCCCGACCTGAACCAGCCCCAGCTGGGCTCCACCCTCCTCGATGGGCAGCACCACATCGAAGCGCTCGTCATCGACATCGAGAATGCTGGTGTCGCCCTGCCCGAAGGCAGTCTCCATCGGCGTCCCTGCGCTAGCCATGAGCCCAAAGGCATCCACCACCTGGATGTACTCCACGCCGGCCATGCCGGCAATTTCCTTGGTCACCTCATCGAGGGTCGCCAGATCGGAGGCGATCACAGCATTCTTGGTAGTGGCAGCAAACAGCTGGGCCGTCTGCTGGGCGCGCAGCGTCAATGCCTCCTCCCCGCTTTTCTGCAGGTAGCTGGTCGCCTGCCACACCAGCAGCATCAGGAAAAAGGCCTCGATCAGGGCCACTCCAATGATCGTCTTGAGTCGAAACGACATGCCGCCCTACCTCCCCGTCTACTCCGCACTTGCCGTACGTCTGGCGACGGCCGCCCTTATAGCCCCTGCTGGCCCAACACCGTTTCGATCCCGAGGTCACGCACATCGTCCCAGTCGCTGTCCAGGGCCGCCACGAATCCAGTGATTCGCAAGGGAGCAAGCAGGTCACGGCCGACCGGCTGGTTGCCCATCTCGATCAATGCCGACGTGAGCGCCTCACGGGAGGCCCGCGGTACTCGCGGATTCACGGCGATGGCGTGGGGGGTAAACCCCGGCGAGACCCAGAGCACTCTGAGTTGCTCACGCGTGCTTTCCGGCAGGGCCTCGAAGGTGCGGATGATGCCGCCGCCCGCCACGAAGCGGCCGGCGGCGACGCTGAGATAGACCGCATCATGCGATGAGACGAAATGAGAACGGAAGTCGATATTCGCCTGCCTCAGGCTCGATTGGACGATCAGGGTAGCGGCAAAGGCCGCCGGAGCCGGGAACGCCAGGTCACTGCCTTCGAGGTCGCGGATATCCTCGGCCGCCGAGTTACGTCCGGTCACGATGATGCCCTCGAGGCGCTGATCCTCAGCCCGCACCAGCGGTTCCATGCCGACTCGCTCTTGGAAGGCCACGTAGTGATACGGGTTCATGTAAGCCACGTCGTAGACCCCCGCCTCGACACGCTGCTCGAAGGTGGGAATATCCGGCGCTGTCGCGAAACGCACTGGCACGCCACTCTGCCGACTCAGTTCTGCCAGCAGTGGACTCCAGTCCCGGGCCAGTCTGAGGGCCGACTGCTGCGGCACAACGCCGAAGACCAGTGCCGGGTCGGCCACCCTGGCCTGCACCGCGTCGCTAACGGCTTCATGGCCGGATGCTGGGGCGCCCGCAAAGCTCCACAGCAGTGCCAGTGAACCCAGCCATTGCGTGACATGCTTGATCATGGCTGCTGCCTCCCTGTCGGAACGACGTTATCGAACGCTCTGAAACAGCTTACAAGCAACATCCGTGCTCAATACTCGAAAAAATATTCAAGCTACTGTAATTACAAAGTACATTTTTTCCTTAAGCGTGGCCGCGCGGCCGGTCTTGGTGAGGCCTTTGCGGCTTGCATCGCAAATTGCAACGCAGAATGACAATTGGCAGCCCGGGCGAGGCCGCGAAATGGAAGAATAGGTTATGACGAAATACGTATCTGCCTTACATCCTGGCGTCTCTGGGCTCGACCACAACCAATAAGCTCTTACATTATTACTAGATAGAGTATAGCGCCAGATCTTGTAAAAAATATTCTCCTTCTTTCGCTACCCGGCCTTAAGGTTAATGCTAAGGTGACTATGTTCTATGCGAGGCAACACGATAGCCCATTGTTAATTTGAAGATTCCTTATCAGTTAGCAGGGTGTCAGTCTTTTCCTCCTCCATGTTCAATGTCGCACCAATCTCGGATAGAGAGTTGGCCTCCGCCTCGTTGCTCTGATGGTTCTCGGTCATGATCAGACCCTCGGAGCCATCACCCAAGAGCATCTCGATCTGCTGCCAGTTTCCCACGGCAATGGAAGTGGAGTTATTGTTGATGATGGCGCCGGCATGGGTAGTATTGGTGATGGTTTCGGCATTGATATCGCCACGGCCGCTGGCTCCAGACCCCGAGCCACCGCTGCTGTTCCGACGTTTGGCCTCCTGCAAGAGCAGGGAGCCCTGGACACTTGCCCGTGCAGGAAAATCGTACGGGTAAGGGCCCATCAGAGAGTCGCGCTCTCTCGCTTCCGCCTGTAGCGATGTGTTAAGCAGCCCTCCGGTGACTAAAATGACCATCCACCACCCTAGACCCGCTAGTGGGAGAGATATGCCACGGGGATTTAAGGTGCGGACGTCGCGAGCATGAGAAAAAGACCAGATCTTGTGAGTGTTCATGTGAAGCTCCTCAGGGCATCCGTGGAAGCCACGGATGCCCTGCCTGAGTGAGGTTGAGAATCAGAAGTTGCCGTCCACAGTGACCGAGAGGTTATTACCCACGGAGGTGGCAGCCGCGGAGACATCGACGGTACCGTCTGTGCCCATGCCATTGATGCCGTCGAAAACTACCCCGTCGGCGGTGGCGGTGCTGGTCACCAACGCCACTGACAGCTGCTCGTTGTTGGTGATCGCAAAGGCATCCTGGTCGGAGATCGTGACGAGGTCCATGGTCAGGTTGTTGCCCACGGCAGTGGCATCTACGTCCACGGTCGCATTGAGAATGCCCACAGCCCCCGCGGTTGCTGTGACGGCACCTGGAAGAGTTGCGTCCAGGACACCCAGGGTGGCATCCACTCCCGCATAGACTTGCGTACTATCCGTTTGTGTCGACACGTCCGACTCGATCGCGGCGTTGTTGCCGACCGATGTGGCGGTGCTCTCCACCGCGGCAAGGTCGTCGACGGCATTGCCGTCGATTAGCGGAATGATCAGATTATCGACGGCAGTCACCAGGCTGGTTGAGGTGATGGTACCGTACGTACTCTGATCGTTTTCGGTCATGGCCAGACCCGTTGGGGCCACGGCGATATCCGATAGTGCCGTGGTGTCCACCGTGCTGGTCACGGTGGCATCCCAGACCCAGTTCACCGTGTCGAAAGCCATG
>Ga0102925_1001879_pt1 | contig 11621 bp, 7 predicted proteins | sample SalPonR1_A_D1_MG_FD_78216 | JGI IMG/M metagenome (GOLD analysis project Ga0102925, IMG submission 78216) | Salt pond soil microbial communities from South San Francisco under conditions of wetland restoration - Salt Pond MetaG R1_A_D1_MG | ecosystem: Environmental > Aquatic > Marine > Intertidal... | reverse complement strand
TAGGCGCCGGGCCAGCCGTAGAACTTGTCCTGGTAGGCGAGCAGCAAGTCCGTCTGGCCGCCCGCGATGCCGCGCTGGGCGCGGAAGGCGTAACGTTTGAAGTCGTGATCGCCGTTGTCACGGCTGCCGTCGCCGCTGGAGCTGGCCACGGCAAATTCGGCGCCGATGTCGTCGGAGGCCCGGGCAGCGGCGCGGGCGCTGAGGAAGCGCAGCCCGTCCGTGCCGACACCGGCGCCCGCGTCGTAGCCCGGATCCAGCGGCGCGAACCGGTAGCCGATCGTGGCCACCGTGGAGTTGAAGCCGCCCAGCGCGTTGTCCACGCCGGTGAGCAACGCCGGCGCGCTCAGCATGCCGGGCGGCGCCGGCAGCTCGGCGAAATAGTGTCCCGTCTGCGGGTCCAGCAGGTTGACGGCGCCGAGCCGGAAGCCGGTGTTCTCGAACAGGCCGCCGCGCACGCTGACGTCCGCCTGGCCCTCGGCGAGGCCCCGGGACTGCACGTCGATGCGCGGGTCGTAGCGCAGCGCCGTCACCGGCGAGGCGAAAGTGCTGGCCGGCGCCTCGAGGGCGACCCGGCGGGCGGTCACCAGTATGGTCTCCACGGTGGCAGGGCCGGAGTCGTCGCCGGCGGCGGCGTTGCTGGCGGCCGCCGTCGCGTCGGATTCCTGACCGGACGCGACGGCCGGCGGTGAAACGGCCAGCAGGCACAGCAGGGAGGCGGACGCGACGGTCAGTGGGCGTAGTCTGGCTCTCATTCCGGCTTCCGGAGGAAAGCGACAGGGGATCACAGCCCCCGTTCCTGCGCAAGCAGCGGCGCATGTTAGTCTGATGGGCCTGGCGACGATAGATAAGACGATAGACAGAACGACAGATCAACGGAAAGGAGACCCAGATGGCCAGCATCCTGATCACCGGTGCAAACCGGGGTATCGGACTCGAACTCTGCCGTCAGCTCAAGGAGCGCGGTGACGACGTAATCGCCGTCTGCCGCAGCCCGAGCCCCGAGCTGGAGCAGCTCGGCGTGGAGATCATCGAGCACGTCGACGTGGCCAGCGACGACAACGTGGAACAGCTGCGCTACGCGCTGGAAGGCCGCCAGATCGACGTGCTGATCAACAACGCCGGCATGCTCAGGCCCGACGACATCGACACCGTGCAGTACGACGACATGGTGAAGCTGTTCGAGGTGAATACCCTCGGACCGCTGCGGGTCACCCGCGCGCTGCTGGACAACCTGGAGGAAGGCTCGAAGGTGGCCATCGTCTCGAGCCGGGTGGGCTCCGTCGGCGACAACGGCTCCGGAAACAACTACGCCTACCGCACCTCCAAGGCCGCCGTGAACATGGTGGGCAAGAACCTGAGCCACGACCTCAAACCCCGCGGCATCCCGGTGGCGCTCCTGCACCCGGGCATGGTCGCCACCGACATGACCGGCGGCCGGGGCGTGCCGCCGGAGAAGGCGGCCGCCGGCCTCATCCAGCGCATCGACGAGCTGAACCTGGACAACACCGGCAGCTTCTGGCACGCCGAGGGCGAAGAACTGCCCTGGTAAAACGATGTAGGAGCGGCTTCAGCCGCGACCCTCGCGACCCTCGCGACCGCCGCGCGGCAAGGTGAGCGGGTGACGCCGGTCGGGCTGAATACCGTCGGCCTGAAGACCGTCGGGCCTGAAGGCCCTCCTACAGCGTAAGTGAAGGCCGGGAGACGTCTGCCTTTCTGGTACCCGCGCCGGCCGTTGCCGGCGCACGGTTACAGTCTGGGGAGACCGAATCTCAGGGCAGCTTCGCGGCAGCCGCCTCCCGGGATACTGCAGTCCGCGGTCGATCAGCGGCCGAAGGGCGGGCTCGCGATCTTCCCGATCCTGACGATGTCACCGGTCAGCGTGACCACGTAGGCGTCGTTGCCGATGATCTCGAGAGACGTCGGTCGATCGATCCCGCCGGCGACGAGCCTGAGGGAACCGTCGGCATTGATTTCCCACAGGGCACCGTCGTTCTCGATGGCCGGAGACCCCGGGAACTGACCGTTCCACTGGCCCTGCGACAGCGCGAACAAACTCCGACCGCGGCCGGATTCGACATCGAGGAGCAGGCGCGCGCCGGAAGCCTCCAGCTGCACGCTGTCCGACTCCGGATCGAACGAGACGACCTGGCCGTCTTCCGGTTCATGCGGCGCCGGGCCGGTCAGCGCCAGATAGACGGTGCTGCCCAGAACTTCCATACCCGTCGGTACGACATTGCCGAAGGCCTTGAGCTCGCGGATCTCGCCGTCCTGGCTCACCCACAGGACGCGGTTGTGGTGCGCCTCGGATACCAGCAGGCCGCCCCGGTAAGGCTCGATGGACCACTGCACGCCCGTGGGAATATCCCAGGGCCCAGCCGAAGGATTGGCCAGCGTGTACGCGCCGAGGTCGGCGATCACCGTGTAACTGTTTGGCCCGTCGATCCGGTATATGCCGTCGACTGCACCGCTGAACAGGCTCACCAGCGTGACAAGGACGTAACCCGTGTCGCCGATGAACGCGACGTCGGCGGCGCCGCCAACTCCGATTACGGACGGCGGGAGACCTTCCGCGAACGTGGTCACGGCTCCGCTGCGCGGATCCACCCGCGATACCCGGCCCACCAGGCCCTCGGTTACGTAGATGTCACCGCCGGGGCCGACCGTGCTGCCGGCTGCTCCCTGCAACCCGGTCACGAACTGCGCATGGCCGGTAAGTGGCACGGTAACGGCGACCGCGAGTACGGCCAGAGCAGCCAGTGTTGCCGGAATTCTTTTCTTTATGGGCATGATGCTTCTCCCCCGTTGTTGCTACAGGAACGAGCGACGCTAGCGCGGCCGCACCCGCCGAGTAACGAAGAAACGCCGAAAGATCGGCTAATTTGCAGCTATTTTTGTGCGAAAATCGACCACAGGCGGCCATTGGGGGCAGCGCGAACGTGAACAGCGCCAGGACATCCGGCGAACGCGGATACGCCTTCGGCGAGTTCTTCTTCGATGTGGAAGGCCACTCGCTGCTGCGCGAGGGGGAGGAGATCGCCCTGCGGCCGCGCAGTTTCCGGGTCCTGCACCACCTGCTCGCCAACCACGGCCGACTGGTCACTCGTGACGAACTCATGCAGGCGGTGTGGGGCGACACCGTGGTCACCGAAGGCTCGCTGACCCAGTGCATCATCGACATACGGCGCGCCATCGGCGACACGGACCAGCAGATGATCCGCACCGTGCCGAGAGAGGGCTACGTATTCGACGTGCCGGTGACCGACCCGCAGCGCGAGGCACCCGGAGCCGGGGCACCCGCTCGAACGCGACTGAGGGCGCCGGCAATGCTGGCGGTGGCCGTAATCCTCGGTGTGGCTGCCCTGCTCGTCTGGCGCCTGTCGGACCACGGGAACGGCGGCGTCGATGCAGCGGGGTCACCGCCGGCGAAGAGCATCGCCGTGTTGCCCTTCACCGATATGAGCCCCGACGGCGGCCGCGGGTATTTCGCCGACGGGCTGTCCGAGGAGATACTGAACCGGCTCGCCCAGGTACGGGAACTCAAGGTCATCGCCCGCACCTCCTCGTTCTCCCTGAGAGACAGGCCGGATCTCGACGCGGTTGCCATCGGCCGGCTGCTGAACGTGTCCTATCTGCTCGAGGGCAGCGTCCGGCACTCCGGGGACCGCCTCCGGGTGACCGCCCAGCTGATCGAGACCGGCGGCGGCACGCATCTCTGGTCCGAATCGTACGATGGCGGGCCCGGCGACGCGCTGGAGGTACAGGCCCGGATCGCCGGATCCGTTGCCAGCGCGATGCAGGTCGCCCTGGACGAGTCGGGTCGCGCGGGGCCGCCAGCGCAGCCGCTGCCCGCGGCGTATGACGCGTACGCGCGCGGTCACTATCTGCATACCCGGCGCAGGGCCGGCGACCTGCAGCGGGCGAAGGAACTCTATCTGGAGGCGATAAGGCTGGACCCGGCTTACGCCCAGCCGTGGGCCGGTCTCGCCGGCCTCTACATGCTGGACTTGAGCGATCGCGAGGACGATTACGATGCCGTGCTGGAACTCATGGGCAATGCGGCCCGGACCGCACTCAGTCTGGACCCGACTCTGGCCGAGGCCCACGCCCGACTCGGCCGGTTCCATTCGCTCTCCGGCAACCAGGAACTGGCCATGCAGCACCTGGAGCGAGCTCACGAACTGAATCCGAACAGTTCACTGGTCCTCGGGCTGCAGGCGGGACGGGCAGGCTTGCAGGGCCGTTACGAGGATGCGCTGGCCCTGCAGCGCCGCGCGATCGAGCTCGACCCGCTGAACCAGGTCAATCGATACAACATGGTGGGTTTCCTGCTGGTTGCCGGCCGCTACGAGGAGGCGGAGGCAGAGCTGATCGAGCTGGACGCACTGCGCGGCGAGGATGCCGCCGCCTCGGTCCTTCGCTTCCAGATCTACCTGTTACAGGGACGCCTCGAGCAGGCACGTGCCGTCCTGAGGGAAGAAATGCCTGCTCCTCGGGAGCAGCAGAGCTTGGCGTTGCTCCACGCCGCCACCGGCAACGCGGCAGGGGCCGATGCCGCAATGCAGAAGCTGAGAGAGCAGGAGACGCCCAAAGCCGCGTTGCTGCTCGCCGAGGTCCACGCCTATCGCGGCGAGCACGGCCCGGCCCTGCGCTGGCTGGAGACCAGTTACCGGCGCCTCGGTCCTGCACCCACTGGAACCGCGCTCACACGCTGGTATCTCGATGCGCGCTTCTCGCCCTTCCTGCAGAGCCTGCGCGACGAACCCGGCGCCGAGCCGTATCTCGTCGCCGAGTTATGAGCGGCGGTTACCTCTCGAGCTGGAGCCGGCGGAAGTGCGTGTCGTGGTTGCGTGATTGCGTCATTGCAACGGCAGCAAAGGCACTGCAACCGATGAGGCCACCCCGGGGTCTCAACGGGCGGCCGCCGCCCGCGCCAGCTCCAGTTGCGCCTGGGCCTCACCATGTCGCCCGAGACGCTTCAGGATCTCGGCGAGGGCATTGTGGGCGGCGGCGCTGGGACTGCGTTCGATTAATGCGCGATAGGTAGCCGCGGCTTCCTCCAGCTTCCCGTCGCCCACGAGGACGGCGGCCAGCTGTTCGTATGCTCTCGTCGCCGAGGGGTCCAGAGCGATCGCCGCACGCAGATTGGCCGCACTCGCATCCAGATTGTCCTGGCGGAACAACACCATGCCCATGGCGATGTGCGCCTGAGCGGAGGGATCGCTCTCCAACACGATTCGCAGGTGTTTCTCGGCCCCTGCCAACTCGCCGATGCCGGCAAGCGAGCCCGCCAGATTGTAGTGCGCCGCTTTGAAACCGGGCTCGAGCGCTATTGCCTCCCGATACGCGTCTATGGCCTCTTCGAGGAGCCCCTGACGCGCGAGCACGAAGCCGAGATCATTGTAGATAGCCGGCTGCGGCTCGATGGCCAGCGATTCCCGGTAATGCGCCTCGGCAAGCTCGAGCTCTCCGATATCGACCGCGGCGAGCGCCATGTTGTTATGTGCCTTCCAGTGCTGCGGATCGACCGCCAGCGCGCGCTCCAGCACCGGGACCGCCTCCTCGCTCCTGCCCATTTGGAACAGCGAGAAGCCGGTGGCGTTCAAGAGTTCCACGTTGTCCGGTTCGATCTCGAGACCGCGACGGTATGCCTTGACCGCGGCCGCATAATTGCCGGTGCGCTCGTTCGCCATTCCGGCGCGCAGGAAGGAATAGGCGTCGAGGAACCGTTCCCTGATCTGTGCGATGGCATCGGCAGGCAGTGGCACGAACTCCGGAATATTGGCGGCCCCGTAAGTGCCCGTGAAGCGGTCCAGTACCACCGGCGGGGTGGATTCGCCCTGCTCGTCGATGTGCGTGAGAAAGAGCTGGGTATAAGGGGTATTCGCTTTCGAGGAGAACACCAGCCAGCGCCCGTTCGAGGAGAAGCTATGCCAGGAATTCATGCGCGGCGTATTCGCGCGCAGCCGACGCGCTTCACCGCCGGCCGCCGGGATGATGAACAGCTCGCTGTCCGGCATCAGCAGCATGTAGTTCTCCGCCTGCGTGAACACGATCCATTTGCCGTCGGGCGAGAACTCGGCGAAGAAATTGCTCCTGCCGTTGTGCGAAGCGCCCTCTATCGGCTCCGCCCTGCCGCCGCGCCCTTCATTGAACGGCACCCGGTACAGGTCGAACTTGAACGGTTCCTTGTCCTCGATGAACTCCGGGACGTCGTGCTCGTCCAGGAGAACACCGCTGGCACGCTCGATCGCCTCCTTCCTGTATGCCCTGGTGCGGGCAAAGACGATCCAATTGCCGTCCGGGCTCCAGGTCGGATTGCTCTGCACGTACTCGGGGTCGTCTGCGCCTGGAAGCGGGGTATAGGTGCCGGTCTGCCTGTCGTAGACGACGAGGATGCCCTTGATCGGGAAAAACAGCTGCGAGAACTCGATGCCCGGCGTCGCCACGAACACCGCCCTGTCCTTCACCGTGCTGACGACGTAGCGGCCGTCCGGCGATACCTGGGAGAGTAGGCCGAAAGTAGCCTCGCCGTCGTCTCGCCGGTAATCACTCCAGGTGATGATCTTCTCATCGTTCAGGACCATCTCCCGGTCTACCGGGAGGATCGCGTAACCGCCCTTGTCGTTGCCGTAGTCGACGTCGAGGCCCAGCACCCCGCCGTCACCGGAAAAGGAATGGCAGTTGCCGCATACGGGGAGATCCTCGAGTACGACGGGCGGCTGCTCCAAGGAACCGACGGAGCCGTAGCGCCAGCGTATCCGCGACGGATCCTGGACTGCCTCGATGAAGGGCAGGGGGACTTCGCGATAGAAGATCGAATCACCTACCGGATGGACAGAGGTACGGATTCGGATGCTGGCTGCCGATACGGCGGTACCCTGTGCATCCATGCCGACGACTGCCAGCTCCGCATCAGCGTCGCTGGATCGCCGTTTGATTTCCGCCCAGTCCTCCTCCGCCGGCCGCCACTGCGTGTCCGCCGCCGCAAAACCCAGCGCCTCTTCCTGATCGCCGAAGCGAAGCAACACACGCCAGCGGGCAACGCCTTCGGTCTCGTCACTCCAGGCCACCGCCGGTGCCGCGATGTCGGGGGGGAAGAGCGTTTCGTCGAGGGGGTAGTCGATCGCCAGGCGCCCGGCGGGTGCCTCAGGGAACTCGAGGGCGGGAGCATCGACGCCGCGCTGACAGCCCGACAGCGCCAGCAGGACCGACAGCAATCCGATCCGGGCAGCGCCCATGCTGGTTGCCCGAGGCCCGGCATCCCGCAGGCAGCGGCGACCGGCTGGTTTGGGATTCATTGAAACACTACCGATGGAAACCTGTGCAAGTGACGGAACAGGGCTTACGGGACGCCCTTTCCGTGGCCGCCTGAAAGGAGTGTGGTTGATCGATTTTTTCAAGTCAATTCAAAGGCCGCGCATGAAGTTAGAGTCTGCTCCCGCGGACGACAGCGGCGTGCCGCAACGATTCGGCGCGCCAGGGGGTCGGTCTTTTTAGACAATGCTACGGATCGGTGTACAATCTTCCGACGGCTGTGCTGACTGGCCTGGATGCAGGCAGCGGCCGTATGTCCTCGGGGGAGAAAAACGATGATAAAGAACACATTGAGCGCCGTCCTGGGCGTCGCCCTTCTGACAACCGCTCTCTCGGCACAAGCGGCAGTGCACCGCGTGTATCCCGGAGAGTCCATACAGGGGGCCATCGACGTCGCGGCGCCGGGCGACACGATCCTCGTCGAGCCGGGCGTCTACCAGAACGAGAATACGGGGCCCGACGACAAGTACGGCCTGCACATCACCACTCCCAACCTGCGCCTGATCGGCAAGGTCAGGAAAGGCCGCGGCGACGCCGGCAAAGTGATCGTGCGCTACAAGGACGACGGCGACGGCAACAACCGGACCGGTCAGCAAACGGGCATTTACGCCGCACCCGCGGGCTGCGATTACGACTGGAAGGTCGAGCAGTGCGAGGAGGTGCGGGGCCCGGGTTTCGAACATCTTCAGGGCTTCTACATCCGCGGCTTCACCGTCGAAGGTTTCCCGGTGAACGGTATTCAGACACGCTGGGTGGACGATTTCGAGTTCGTCAGGAACGAATCGGTCAACAACCTGAACAACGGCATTTATCCGACCCTGTCCGCGAATGGACTGGTGCGGAACAACGTCTCCTACGGCTCCCTCGATACGGCCATGTGGGTGGCCGGCTCCGAGAACGTGCGCGTTATCGGCAACGAGCTGTTCGGCAGCGTGATCGGCTTCGAGATCACCGTCTCCAACAACGTCGAGGTGACGCAGAACAGGATTTACGACAACACCGTCGGGGTGGGTCTGTTCCATCCCAACGGCGCCGGTAACCCGCCGCTGCCCGAGATGAAGAACTGGGTGATCGAGCACAACGATATCTTTGACAACAATCGCCCGAACGAGGCGCCGCCAGGCACCTTCCAGGCCGACCTCCCCTCCGGGGCCGGCGTGCTGGTACTGGGCGTGAGTGACCACGTGATCGGCAAGAACAAGATCGAGGATAACGACTACGTGGGTATCGCCGTCCTGGGATGGTGCTCCGCGCTTTTCGGTACCCCGCGTCAATGTACTCCCGAGAACCTGGCGGATCTGCGTGGCCCGCCGCAGGCCGACAACAACCGTATCGAGCAGAATTTCGTGAGGGGCAACGGCAGTGGTCCGAATCCGCCGATTCCGTTCCTGGCGGAGGACATCGTCTACTTCCACATCGCCGATCAGGAGTCGACTTTCGTCTTCTTCGAACCAGCGGGCACCGGCAACTGCTTCGAGAAGAACAAACCCGCCACGTACACGTTCTTCTCCTCTCAGATGGGCGAACTCCCGACCGACGGTTGCTAGCGGGACCGGACCGACACCGATGACAGGCATGGCCGCGCAAGCGGCCATGCCGTGTCTGAGCGCCGTCTCGAGCTTCTGACTTATGGCCTCATCGGGAATCGTTGCGAACGGAATCGACACCCGGCGATGCCTCGTAGACATACGCCGTGTAGACGGCCGCGCGGCCCGGGAGATCTTCCTCAGCTGCCAGCCCTGCGCCGGCAGCGGGGAGCCGGGGGCGCAGGCGGCAGCGGTCTATCGCACCATTCTCGAGACTCTCGGTGCCGAGGGAGCGAGCTACGGCGCCGTGGTTTCAGAATGGGTGTTCCTCAGGAATGCGCGAACGGACTTACACATCTGTCGCGGCGAGCGTCATCGGGTGCTGACCACGAGCGGTAGCCCGGATCACCAGCCGGCGATCACCTGCGTAGAGCAACCTCCTCTGGACGCCGACGCCCGCCTCGCCGTTCTGGTTCATGCCGTTATTCCGAAAGCGGGCGGCCAAAGCGCTGGTCTTGCCAGGACACTGGCCCCGGCTACGGCTTGCGAATGCCCGGAGTGCTCGCACTCACGTGGCTACCTCTACCCGATCGGGGCGGAACACCGACTGCAGACGGGCAACCTCTACGGCCATGGCGCCGATGCCTATCGGCAGACGCATTCGCTTTTCGAGCTCGCGGAGGACCTGCTGCAACAAGCCGGAATGGCTTTCCGCGACGTCACACGCACCTGGATCTACCTGAGCGAGATGGACCGTGACTATGCGGATCTGAACCGTGCGCGGCGCGAGTTCTTCCGGTCGCGCCGCATCGATCCCTCACCCGCGAGCACCGGCATCGGCGCCGGACTGGCGGCGCCGGGGCACGATATCTCCCTGGCCTTCTCCGCCTTGCAGTCTGGCGCCTTGCCCCCACGCGCGGTGATGACCACGCCGACGCTGAACGAGGCTCCCGTCTATGGGGCGGATTTCTCACGCGGCATGCGCATCGAGGACTCGAACAAGACGGGCCTGCTGGTATCCGGGACTGCAAGCCTAGACGAGACGGGCGCGACGGTGCACGTGGGTGACTTCGACGCGCAGGCTCATCGCATGCTCGTCAACGTGGCTGCGCTTCTCGAGGGCCAGGGGGCGACGTTCGGTGATGTCGTCTCGGCGATCACCTATGTGAAAGACCCCGCAAATGCCGACCGCCTGCGGGAGAAGTTCCGCGAGTCCGGCTTCGAGGGCTTTCCGAATGTGCTGGTCGAGGCTGTGGTCTGCCGCCCTGAACTGCTGTGCGAGACGGAAGTGCTGGCGGTATTGCCCTGCCTTCATCCCGGCCAGGGATAGGATGCCCGTGACCAGCGGGAAGCTTACGATTCTTGTAGGAGGGCCTTCAGGCCCGATGCCCGGTCGGGCCTGAAGGCCCTCCTACTCGTAGCGGTAGGTCAACAGGCGGTAGGTCTTGTAGCGTTCGAAGGTCGCCGCACTCCGATGCCCGTCGAGGTATTTATAGCGGAATTTTGCCAGCTTTTTCTTCAGGATGAGCTTCAGCAGCCAGCTTGTCTTAGGGTAGTTACCCGCCAGATATTCACCTATCGTGCCGGCCGCCGGGCCGACCCGCTCTTGCAGCAGATCGTTGAGCAGATCGAGATTCGGACTGACGCGGGTGGTGATGTCCTCGTCACGGAGCGGCGCGAACGGGGTGGTGCGCATGCGTTCGCGGAACCGGCGCCAGTCATGACCGCCGCCGAAGCTGCGGTCGCCCGGCCCGCCGTCACCGTGGTGCCCGGACTTGAAGAAATCGCAGATCACCAACAGACCGCCCGGCTTCAGGAGCTCGCACACACCGCTGATCGCCGCATCGAGATCGATGTACTGGAAACTCTCGCTGAACAGCACCACGTCGTACACGCGGCCGGCAGTCTCGCTCGACAGCTCCTCGAACCCGCACTCGAAGATTCGCGAGGGGTCGCCCGGCGCCGACTCGAGGCGTGCGGACACGCGGCGGGCGAGGCGCTCGGAAGGAATCACGCCGTCGGCGACATAGCCGCGGGCGCGCATCTGTGCCATCAGATGACCTGTGCCACAGCCGACGTCGAGGACCCGCACCGGCCCGGGCTCGGGAGGAGGCAGAGCATCCAGAAGCATGTCCGAATAGCGCTGTTGCGCCGCCCCCAGTTCAGCAATCGACGGCTCGAGACCGTCTCCCCACAGTCCGTAATGGAGGTCGTCCGCACCGAGCAGTTGCTCCGTCAGGACGAGGCCGAGTTCGCGGCTGTTCATTGGGTGTCGCGACAAGGTTCCAGCTCTCGCCACAGTCGTCAGCTGCCTACTATAGATAGGAGTCGTCTCCAACGTAAGCGGAGCCGGGACGGTATTCGGTCCATGACGCTACGGATTTTCCGACATCCTGAGACGGACAAAAAAAAGGCCGCCCCGGAACCCGGGGCGGCCTTCTCGTTTAGAAGCCTGGCGGTGACCTACTCTCACATGGGGAGACCCCACACTACCATCGGCGCTGGGCGTTTTCACTTCTGAGTTCGGGATGGGATCAGGTGGTTCCCGCTCGCTATTGCCGCCAGGCAAACCGGTATGAATTCAACCATGTGGGAGGGCCTTCAGGCCCGATTCGGATCGCGGCTGAAGCCGCTCCTACAGGGTGAATTCCATGTTGAGTTAACAATCTGGAAAGTTTTGACGTCAGAGTGTCGCTTAGCGTCGCGAAAACGCTTTGGTGTTATATGGCCAAGCCTCACGAGCAATTAGTACTGGTTAGCTTCATACATTACTGCACTTCC
>Ga0102925_1001878_pt1 | contig 11622 bp, 9 predicted proteins | sample SalPonR1_A_D1_MG_FD_78216 | JGI IMG/M metagenome (GOLD analysis project Ga0102925, IMG submission 78216) | Salt pond soil microbial communities from South San Francisco under conditions of wetland restoration - Salt Pond MetaG R1_A_D1_MG | ecosystem: Environmental > Aquatic > Marine > Intertidal... | reverse complement strand
TTAATTGGCGAACCAGTAAATATCATAGTTATAGTAGAATTTATTTACCAATTAATTCTACAGATATTAGAGCTGAAGGTTTTGCTGATGGTAGTTTAAATATATATAAAGATAAAGATTTAAATAAAATGGTAGTAGCTGGTTATTTTACTATCAATTTAGATTCTCAAAAAGAAATAGATATTTATTACAATAATGAGATAAGTGATGCAAATGACTACAAATTATATCTACAAAAACAACCTGGGACTGAATGGAGAACTAATATTAAAATTGAAACTAATCAAGACATTAAATCCTTTTTTCCTAGTTTTAACTCTAGCTATGATCAAGAAAATAATATAATTAAATGGTCAGACACTCTAAATAAAGATCAAAAATATAATGTAAATTTTTAATATGAAAATACTACAAGTTAACAAATATCATTATTATAGAGCTGGAGCAGAGAAGTACTATCTTGATATTTCAAATGAATTAAAAAAACAAGGACATGAACTTGCTTATTTTGCTATGCAAGATGAAAATAATATTAATAGTAAATGGAGTAAATACTTTGTTTCTAAATTAGATTTCCATAATTTATCTTTACAAGATAAACTAAAACTACCAGGAAGAATAATATACTCATTAGAAGCAAAAAGAAAATTTAAAAAAATAGTGGAAGACTTTAAACCTGATGTAATACATGCTCACAATATATATCACCATATATCTCCATCAATTTTAAGTGTAGCCAAAAAGAAAAATATACCAGTTATTTTGCATTTACAAGACTATAAAATAATTTCTCCTAATTATAATATATACAGTCATGGAAAAAATCATTGGGATTATTGCGGTGGCAGGTTTTACAGATGTTTATTTAATAAATGCTTTAAGAATTCCTATATACAAAGCTTTCTAGTTAGCTTAGAATACTTTGTTCATCATTATTTATTAAATATTTACAACAAAAATGTAAATATATTTATAGCTCCTAGTTTATTTATGAAGGAAAAAGCTAGTATGTTTAGTGTTGAAGCTGAAAAAATAAAAGTGATAAATAATCATATTCAAGATAATGAAATAAGTAATGAAGCTCAACCTAAAGGTGATTACTGGTTATACTTTGGCAGACTGGCTGTAGAAAAGGGAATACAGGATTTAATCTCAGCCCTTAGTAAGATTGATGACAATTCTAAACTTAAAATAGCTGGTGATGGTCCCTATAAAAAAGAGCTTGAAGATTTAATTCTTAAATTAAAATTAAATGATAGAGTTGAGTTTTTAGGGAAAAAACAAAAACAAGAATTAAAAGAAATTATTAAAAAGTCTAAAGCTGTGATAATACCATCTATCTGGCCTGAAAATTTTCCCTTTGCTTTACTGGAAACTATTGCTATGGGAAAACCAGCTATAATCGCAAATAGTGGAGGAATGCCAGAAATTATAAACCATAAAGAAAATGGTTTTATATTTGAAGCAGGCGACGTAGATGATTTAAAAGAAAAAATGCTTAATATAGATAAAGTAGATTATATGAATATGGCCAATAAAGCCCTGGAGAGTTCTCAGAAATATAAACTAAGTAAAACTATTATTGATTTAACTCTTTTATATAATAAGTTAGTAACTAAAAAATAATACTTACTTCATTATACATAAAAAAAGAACACCTAAAAGGTGCTCTTTTTTATAGGAAATATTTATTTTGTATTACTCAATATTAAAACTAATGCTATAATGAAGTCTACTTTCTTGTCCTTCAACTCTTATATCAGTCTTTTGAGATTTTCTAACTTCAGGAACTGTAAGTATAGTTTCAAATCTTCCTAAATTATTAGCTTTAACTAAATACTCTTCTTTTTTAAATTCTATTTTTAGATCTTCATTAACTGAGAACCCTCCACCTGAAAGCTCAATCTCAGAATTACTAGCAGCACTAGATCTGTCTAATTTCAAAAACAAATCTTCAACAATTTCAGGCTTATCATTGGTACCAGCTTTAATTGAAGCTATTTTATTTAAATTTTTATCTAAAACCAAAATGTTAGAGTTGTTAAATAATACTAAATTATCGCCACTTTCTGTACTTACAAGTTCAAGACCCATGGCCCAGCCCCCTTGTTCTCCAATATATGTAGTAACTCTTGAGTCAACTAAAGACATGTCATCAGCTCTTAACTTAACCACCCCCAAACCATTACTGAAGTACACGTATTCATTAGCAGTAGATTTAACATCATAACCAGTATAATCTAAATGACTAAAACTACTTTCTAAATCACCGGATAAATTAAACTTCTTAGTATAGAAATCATCTATCGCATATATCTTATCATTTACACTATTAAAATATACTTGTCTATTTTCATCTTTTTTGTAATTTAAAGTAATCTCACCAATATATGATCGAGAATTTTTATCATATACTTTTAATTTAGACCCTGTTTGATTAAAGATATAATGCTTACTACTAGCACCATCAATATTATATGAATATTTATTTAAAACATCATAGGTATTTACTACTTGCATATCATTATTCCACTCCTTAACTCCTTTGGGACTAATAGTCACTAAATAATCACCAAAAACATCTACTCGGTTATACCATTCCCAAATATTGTTTTTTAACTTGCGATCTAAACTAAGACTATTAATACCTACTTGATAACGATATAAACTGTATTTGCTAACACCGTAGGCATAGAGTTCGCCACCAATAACTTTAAAGGCAGAACTATTGAAGTCTTCTTTAGTATTAAAACGGTCATTAATAGCTTTAACGCTATCAATTCTATCTAAATTATTATTAGATAACTTAAAAACCTCAAGTGAACCTGAGTCAGCAGTAGTTATATAAAGGCTATTATTATAATAAATTGCATCACCTGAATAATAATCTACACTTTTAGTTTCAGCTGGCTGTATTACAAGTATCGCCCCTAAAAGGGAAAGGATACCAATAGCGCTGATAATTCTTTTTTTCATACTAAACATATTTATATATTATATATCTAATTAATATAAAATAATAACAAAGTATTTTATCTTTGTCAATAGATGAGAGGGTTTTTACCTTGACTTTATTTTTTAACTATGTTATTATTATACATAAAATAATTTTGTACTTTACAAGAAAAAAATGGAGGAATCATGAAATATCTTATAAGTTTATTAATGCTTTTTTGCGTTACTAGCGCATTTAGTCAAGAAATCAAACCACTGTTAATTGGCGGTGCTGGTCAAATGTATAACAATAACTATGATAGAGGTCATTATTATTATGGATACTTTGACTATAAACCAATACAAAATAGTATGGGTAACACTGCTTTAGGTGCCTATGCCAAATATAATTATTGGCGTGGTATTTATGGAGGACAACGGATGGAAGAGATAAACAGTCTTGGTGCTGGTCTATCATTTGGTTTTATCCCAAACTACTTTCTAAGTTATGATGTATATAATAACATCAGCTTAGGATACAGAGAGTCTAAACATCTTAGTTGGACTAGTGTTGAGGAATTACCAGATGTCAGAAAAAAATTCGTTGACATAACTATGTATAGTCACTTAATGGATGAGTATTCTTTGTTTTTTTTCCGACATAAAATATTTATTGATATTAGTTATAACATTGATTCAAGTTTCGTAAATGAAAATTTACGTATAAAATTTGAAGAAAGTGTATATAACTTTTACGTTGGAAAAGAATTAAACCTAGCTCCTAAGATTATCCTAGGTTACACAAGTAGTACCTGGCACAATTTCTATGAAATTGGACTGGGAGTTGACTTATTTAGCAAGTGGTTTGTTAATATTGTGGATCTATCCCTTGTTTACAGGTATGACCCCGATATAGAGCAAAAAAGCTATGTTGAGCTTAGCGCCGGAGTTGATATTTTTAATTTATTCAATAATTAAAACTATCACTTAAAAAAATAACCCTATCTATTAAAGATAGGGTTTTTTATATAAAAAAACTCACTTGCGTGAGAAAAAATATATTTATATTTTTTTAAGTGTTTATAATAAAACCTTTTTATATACATCAATAATATCTTTACTTACCTTGGGCCAATTAAAATACTTTTCTACTCTTTCTTTACCTTTCTCACTTAATTTTAATGCTAAGTCCGAATCATTAATTAAGCTTTCAAGTTTTTCTTTTAAGTTATCTACATTTTTATTTTTAAATAAAACATTAGTATCACCAAGTACTTCTGCGTTTGCAGGTATGTCAGAGGCAATAATAGGTAGTTTGTAACTAAGAGCTTCGAGTAAGCTAATAGATAAACCTTCCTCTTCTGAAGGTTGTACAAAAATATAAGCATTAGAAAATAACTCATTTAGAGTATCTCCGTTTTGTAATCCAGTAAAGATTATATTTTTATTATCTTTAGCTAGGTTATGTAAATATTGTACATAATCATTTGTATGTGAACTAGAGCCAACAATTACTAATTTTTTATCAGTATTTAATTTTTTATAAGCTTCAATTAAATAATGAATACCTTTATGCTTTACTAATCTAGAAATACTAACTATATAATTATCTTTATCTAAACCCCATTTTTCTTTAATTATATTTGCAGAAATTATATTAACTTTTTCTACAGCATTAGGTATATAATTTACCTGTCTATTGTATCTTTTATAACTATAACTTTGTAAACTTTTCGATACAGCAATTACTTCATCAGCATATTTGTGACCTATTTTTTCACCTAACTTTAACATATATCTAGCCACGGCATTCCATTTTTGATGATAATAATCTTGACAGTGAAAAGTAAACACAAGTTTAGTTTTAGGCTTAATTAGCTTAACAAGCCAAGCTAGTAAACCAGGGCCAATAGAATGTAAATGAATAATATCAACCTTTTGAGTACTTAAATGAATAATTGATAGAAAAGTATGAACAATAGCATCTAAATGTTTACTACCAATAGTTGGTAAATTAATAATTTGTACACCTTGATAATCTTTTAATTTTTCAGGTCTATAATTAATCCTATTGTATACCAAAACATCTTCACCAGCTTTAACTAAGTTAACTGCTAAATTCTCAACATGTTTTTCCACGCCACCACCTTTGGCTGGAATTCCTTTTTGTCCTATTATCGCTATTCTCATATATAATATTTTATCATATTAAGAATATATTATATGATATATTTAAAGTTTTGTCAAGAGGGAGTAAAGAACTACAAACAATAAAAAAGTCTTGGATTTTTTTCCAAGACTTTATAATTTTTTAAAATTAAGGTGTTTTAACTATTTTTAACCACTAATCTCAACAAACTGCCAAACAAAACAATTTTCAGTAGAATTATAGAACTTAGAGTTGGTCATTTTCGTATAAGTTCCAGGATTGTTTTGATCTGGTTCAATACGTAAACGATACTCTCCAGCACTATTAATAGGAATTGTGTATTTAACATAACCAGTACCACCGATCCACTCAGTCTCACGCTGACCAGACCAAGCATCTTCTTTAGTTACCTTAAATCTTGCTTTAGGCGAATTAATTTCTGAAGAATAATCAAAGATGTTTATATAAACATTTATTTGATCTTCGTTCTCAATAACCTCAAATCTAACTTGAGGATTATCACCATCATCACCAGAATCACCTAAAACTTCAATCTGAAAATTTTCTTCCTCCACTATTTGACCATTTAAAAATCCTACCCTTAAATGATCATAGTCATTGGAAAAAAATCGAGAATCATTCATTGTGGCCCAAACAAAGTCATCCACATTTTTAAAACCTCCATAAGCCTGAGAATAAACTTCATTAGAAGTTAAAACTTCCCAATAAACTCTAGTAGAGCTAGTATCTGGTGAAATTTTAACTACATCCCATCTACTTTCAGAATTTGATCCTTCATATCCAAAGGGTCCATTTTCTGGCACCGGAGGATTAGGAACTTTTTCTTTTAAGCCACTAACAATATACTTGATTTGACCTTGACTATTAGGCTCTGTAGATGAATGAAGGCTAAATACAGCTTTTGCGCCTGATTCAACAACTATAACTATTTCACTTTTAACAGCGTTACTTCCATCTATAGCAGTAACAATGACATTATAAATACCGGTTTCCTCATACAAATGATCTACTTGCTGACCCTCGCTAGTGGTGCCGTCACCAAGGTCCCAATACCATTCATTTGGTTCACCATTAATAGTAACAGCTTTTAGAATTACCCGTATATCAACCGCTATATAAGCAGTATCCATATTAGCAAATTCATTTTGAGAACTCTTTAAGTAAATCTTAACTTTCAGAGCTTCGTTATTTTCCTCTATTGAATTTTCATCTATAAATTCGTACTCTTCACAGGAAAAAGTGATTAGCACAATAGCAAATAAAAACATTAACTTTTTCATAATTACCTCCATTTTTGTTATTAAGTTTTAAAAAACATTTTCTATTATCTTACTGAATAAAACATATTTTGTCAAGCAGTTTATTGTGAGTAACAAAAAAAGAGCTCATTTAAAGCTCTTTTTATATAATAATATTTATATCCCTATCTTTAAATCCAGCGTTTCTTAAAAAAGTATATAAATATCGCCAGGGAACCAATAGTCATTAAAGTAATAACCAACCAAAAACCACTTTCAACACCAATAAAAGGCATGCTATTGGTAATATTCATACCAAAAATAGATGCTAATAAGTTTAAAGGCAGAACTACAATTGAAAATATAGTAAGTATTTTCATAATATTTGTAATTCTAAAATTCATCATTGATTCATTAGTAGTATAAAGAGCATCAATATGTTCTTTCTGATTATCTGTTATTTCCCAAATTCTTTTAGAGTTATCTACCAATTCGGTATAATACTTTTTTAATTCTTTTCTAGGTACCACACTGCTTTTCATGGCCATTAATCTTTTAAGTATATTTTTGTGACTTTGAATAATCTTACGAAGGTTTAAAATATTTCTTTTTAAACTAAGGATTTCTGAATTTAGTTTTTGTGGTAATTCAGAAAAAATCTTCTGGTCAACCTTATTTATTTCTAAACTATTATTATCTAAAAGCTTATAATTCTCTGACATTAATTTTTTAAGTATTTCATATAAAACAATAGCTGATGATTCCAATTGATATGAAAGTGTTGAACTATTATCTTTCTTACAAAAATTAAAAAAATCATCTAAAGCTTTAATATTTTTATTGTGTAAAGTAATAATATAACCATGTCCGACAAAGAAATCTATTTCACTAGCAATTACTTGTTTAACTTTATTATCTTCATAGGTAGGGAACTGTAAAATTACGAAAAGATAATTCTTATTTACTTCAGTAATTGGACGTTGTGAGGTTACTTTAGCAGTAGAGGCTTGTAAATGTTCTAATTTAAAGTTAAACTTTTTTCTTAAATATTCAAGTTCTTTTTTGCTAGCATCTCTAATATTATACCAAGATACTTTTTCAATTTCATTATTAGGATTATCAAAGCTTATCTTTTCAATTTTATTGCTAATTTTTTGGTATTTAGACATAATATAATTAAATTATTTCTATAAATATATTATAGCACAGACTTTATACTAAAAAAAGAAAGTGTTATACTAAATTATATGATTAAAATTTTAGGAGTAAAAATAGATAATATTAATAAAGAAGTAGCTAAAGAAAAGATAGCTAATTGCTTTAATATTGACCAAACTTACTTTATCACCACCCCTAATCCAGAAATAATTCTGGAGGCACAAGAAAATGAAGAGCTTTTCTATATATTAAACAGAGCCAATATATCTTTAGCTGATGGTTTTGGCTTAAAAATAGCAGCTAAGCTAATGGGTAAAAAAATAGAACGTTATACTGGAGCTGATTTAAGTATTGATCTTTTAAGTTTAGCTCAGAAAAAAAAGAAAAAAGTTTTAATCTTAAATTGGACAAAGAGTCTATCTACTAAAAATGACATTAAAAATGCCATTGAATTAAACTATCCTAAATTAAACTTTCATATTATTGATACTGAAAGAGAAAACACTAAAAATATTGACTGGCAGAAAATTAATGAATTGCAAGCTGAAATTCTTTTAGTTAATTTTGGTGCCTACTTTCAAGAAAGATTTATTTATCTTAATAAACATAAATTTAAAAATCTAAAAATAGCTGTTGGGATTGGTGGAGCTCTTGATTTTTTAAGTGGAAAGATAAAAAGAGCGCCTAAAACTGTTAGAGCCTTGGGTATTGAGTGGCTATGGCGATTATATCAAGAACCTAGAAAAAGGTGTAAACGTATATTTAAGGCTGTATTTGTTTTTAGCTTTAGAGTATTTAGCTGGAAATTTATTCAACCCTTTAAATATAGAAAAAATGTTGTTTGCTTATTATATAAAAAAGATGAGGATAGTAACAAAAACAAGATATTAATTGTAGAAAGAAAAGATCAAAAAAATCATTGGCAATTACCACAAGGAGGTACCGAGGCACAAAACTTAAAAATAGCCGCTAGCAGAGAAATCCAGGAAGAACTAAACTTAAAACCGGAACTATTTAAAAATATTGCTACTTACAAAAAATTATACAAGTATACTGTACAAAACTGGCCTAAGAAGTTTAACAGAAAAATAAAAGCAATGTCAGGATATAAGGGACAAAAACAAGGTTTAGCTATCTGCAAATTTTTAGGAAATGATGAAGATATTAAAATAAACTATTTTGATCATAAAAGTTGGCAATGGGTTGATGAAGATAAATTAATTAATAAAGTACATAAACACAGAAAAGAAGCTAGTAAAATATTTTTAAGTAAATTTAAAAACACCCAAACAAATTAATATTGTTAAATAAATTTGGCATAAAGAAATACTTTGATATAATAAACCTACTAAACAATCAATATACTAATATTTAAAATATGAAAGAAACAAGACTACGCTTTGCTCCCTCACCAACCGGCTCACTACACATAGGTGGACTCCGTACCGCTCTTTTTGCTTACGTAATAGCTAAAAGTCAAAATGGTAAATTAATACTTAGGATTGAAGACACTGATCAAAGCAGAGAAGTTGAAGGCGCAAAAGAACATTTACTAGATATATTAAATTGGTCAGGAATATACTTTGATGAAGGTCCTCATAAAAAGGGGAACTTTGGTCCTTATATCCAAAGCCAAAGAAAAGAAATATATAAAAAATATGCTAATACCTTATTAAAATCCGGTCATGCTTATCGTTGTTTTTGTAGTAGCGAAAGATTAACTGAAATGAGAAAGAAACAACAAGAAAATAAAGAAGCTCCTAGATATGATAAACATTGTCGAAATTTAAGTGAAGAAGAGATTGAAAATAAACTAGCAAATAAAGAAAACTTTGTGATTAGACAAAAGATGCCACTTGAAGGGGAAGTGAAAGTAAAAGATGAGCTCAGAGGAGATATTAGCTTTAAAGCCAGTGACCTTGATGATCAAGTACTAATTAAATCTGATCAAATGCCTACCTATCAATTTGCTTCTGTAGTTGATGATCATTTAATGGAAATTAGTCATGTTAGCAGGGGAGAAGAGTGGATACCAAGTTTTCCTAAAAATGTTTTATTATACCAAGCCTTTAATTGGGAAATACCAAAATTTATTCATCTACCACTTATTTTAAATAAAGAAGGTGGCAAATTAAGTAAAAGACAAAATGATGTTGCAGTTGAAGACTACAAGGAACAAGGCTATCTACCAGCTGCACTCTTAAACTTTTCTATACTACTTGGCTGGCACCCTAAAGGTGATAACGAAATAATGAGTTTAGAAGAGATTTTTGAGATTTTTAAGATTGATGATATGCAAATATCACCAGCTGTATTTGATAGGGAAAAGCTAGATTATTTTAATGCCTATTACTTAAGACAATTAAGTCCCGAATCCTTAGTAGAAAAAGCTAAAGAATTTCTAAAAGATTATCAGCTTAAAGATATTAAATATTTACAAAAGATATTAGTACTAGAACAAACCCGAATAAAAAAGCTAGATGAATTACCTGAATTAATTGATTTTTTCTTTCAAGATGACTTAGACTATGAAGCAGAACTTTTAATTTGGAAAAAAAGTACTGAGGAAGAAACTAAATTATGCTTAGAAGAAATACATGATTTCTTAAATAATATTGAAGATAGTAAATGGGATGAAAAGTATTTAGAAGAAACTATAATTAATTATTTAAAAGAAAACGATAAAAAGCTAGGCAATTATTTGTGGCCACTTAGAGTTGCTTTAACTGGAAAAAAGAACAGCCCTGGACCTTTTGAAGTAGCCTCAATTCTAAAAAAAGAAACTAGTTTAAAAAGGATAAAAAAAGCTATTGCTATTATTTAAATTAATAAAATTAAAGCTATATTCAAGCTAGGGTTCTAATTTTGGTAAATGAATCTATACAAGTTTGTTGATACCAGAAATCTCTTTCTTTATAATATAGCCTATTTTTGCCGAGTTTAGGTAGGTATTTCACACCTTTTTCTACCAGCACTCCTAGAGATAAGTCCTTTAACCTCTTAAATGGATGAATATTTCTCTAGTTTTTTTATATAATATTTTTAAGTGATATTTTAAAGTCAATTATTTCATAAATATATAAATATTCATTACAGTGTTGTGATTTTCTTTAACATTATAGTGATCTCTTAAATAAGCTTCTATTTTATCTTTTCCCCAGAAATGATCACTTCTTATTACTATTATCTTATCTTCTACACTTTTATCTATTCTATTTCTATTTTTAGTATAGTTGTGCTTTAGATCTTGGCTCCAAACTTCTAAGATTTTTATTGTTTTTCTCAAATTCTAATTTATACCTGATGACCATTGTCTAGAAACCCTAATTTCATTAACTGCCTTTGTTATATTACCATCTTATTTATAATAGAGGATATACATCCATCTTAATCTCTTTTTAGCTTCCAAAGAAAGATAATACCTATATGGATTTAATCTTATTTATGCTTTTATTTACTTATGTTAATTAAATTACTTTTACTATTTTTATTCAACATATTTGTATTCTTTTAATGTAAACTATAACATAAGAAAGTACATTTTATTGCGGTTAACTTTGTTAAATGGTATAATATTATTAAGATATTAATGTAATAATGTTTTATATTTAACAAGAATATTTAAATAATTAATATATTTATATAAATAATAAAAGACATATGTCAAAGTATAAAAAAACGATTATAGTCTTTGCAGTAGCAGTTTTAATGGTTTCTTTCTTTGCTGTTTCTAAGACTTTAGCTAAAAACATTATCTTCGATCCAGGACAAGATAATGTGGGGATTGGTACAACGAATCCGGAAACTGCTTTACAGTTAGGTGATAAAACAGGAACAAAGCAGTTTTCCTTATTTGGCCCCAACTCTAATACAGCATCATCTGAGATTTTATTTATTGATGGTAATGGTGTTTCTCCTTATTGGAATGGTATGGGAATAAGATATGACTCTAACGCTAATGCTTTACATTTTGATGATAATTATGGAAATAACTCAAGAATGGTTATAAAGAGAGATTCAGGTGATGTTGGTATTAATAACATAAGCCCTACTTACACTTTAGATGTAAATGGAACAGGAAGATTTACTAGCCCTTTAGTGGTAGCAACCCCTACTGACAGT
>Ga0102925_1001877_pt1 | contig 11632 bp, 12 predicted proteins | sample SalPonR1_A_D1_MG_FD_78216 | JGI IMG/M metagenome (GOLD analysis project Ga0102925, IMG submission 78216) | Salt pond soil microbial communities from South San Francisco under conditions of wetland restoration - Salt Pond MetaG R1_A_D1_MG | ecosystem: Environmental > Aquatic > Marine > Intertidal... | reverse complement strand
GCTGTGTGACGGTTATTTTCGTCCCGAGATCAACGAGCACCCCGGGTCCGCTGCGGTGGTCGCGGCTGTGACGCTGGACCCGCGAGCCATGGGCTACGCCGGGCTCAACCACCTCACGCCGGGCGTCAAGGCCCTGGCACGGCGTGATGCCGATGGAACGCGCCATTACCCTGATGCCGAGGCGGTGCGCAGCGGCGACTATGCGCTGTCCCGCGATCTTTACCTCTATCTCAACCTGCCCCCCGGCGAACCCTTGCCGGACGCCGAGCGCGCCTTCCTCGACCTGGTGCTATCAGCGACCGGGCAAGCGGTTGTCGAGGAACTGGGATTCGTGGCGCTGCCCGAGGCGAGGCGGCTGCGACAGCGACGCGAGCTGGGGCTAGGCGATGCCGGCCGCTGAGGCTGTCATCTGATTGTCATCACACTGTCGTATGATTCCGCTAGACCCTGTTTCGCGTAGGCCCGGTCATGCCCGACTCCCTTCCGCCGTCTCCCGTTCGTCGCCGCCTGCGGCAAGGACGCGATCGCCTGGCCACCGTCCTGGTCACCGCGGGCGGTATCGGCGTGATCGCTGCCTTGTTGGCCATCGGGGTCTTCCTGGCGGTCGAGGTGGTGCCGCTGTTCTGGTCCGGCGGCGACACACAGACGGTCAGTCCGCGGGCCCTCTGGTCGCCCCTGGAGGCAGAAGATGACCTGGCCGGCTATCGCTGGGATCCCACGGCGACCCTGGGGACAGAGGAACCGGCCCGTGTCAGCCTGGTACCGCTGGCCTGGGGCACGCTGGAGGCCGCGGCCTGGGCCCTGCTGATCGCCGTGCCCCTGGCCCTGGGCGCGGCCGCGCATTCGGCCTTGTTCATGTCGCCGCGCCTGCGCAGCCGCTTGAAACCGACACTGGAGCTGATGGAGGCATTGCCCGGTGTGGTGATCGGCTTCGTCGCCGGCCTGGTGCTCGCCCCCTGGCTGGAGCGCCACTTGGCGGATGGGCTGGCCATGCTGGTGCTGCTGGTGCCCGGACTGCTGCTCGCCGGCGCGCTCTGGTCGCGCCTGCCCCCGCGCCTGCAACAGGCACTGCCACTGGGTTGGGCGGGCTTGTGGCTGCTGCCCTGGCTGTTGCTGGTGCTGGCCGTAGCGCTGTGGCTATCGCCCTGGCTCGAGGCCTGGGCATTTGGCGGCGACCTGCGTCAATGGCTGGAGGTGCGCCTGGGGCTCGATCTTGCCGTGCGTAACGCCATTATCGTTGGCATGGCCATGGGCTTTGCGGTGATGCCCAGCGTCTACTCGCTGGCCGAGGATGCTCTCTCGGGAGTGCCGCGGAGCCTGTCGGAGGGCGCTCAGGCACTCGGTGCGACCCGCTGGCAGACCCTGTGGCGGGTGGTGCTGCCGGCGGCGTCTCCCGGCGTTTTTGCGGCGGTAATGATCGGCGCCGGACGCGCGGTGGGCGAGACCATGATCGTGCTGATGGCCAGCGGCAATGCCGCCCTGATGACCTGGAACCCGCTGGACGGGCTGCGTTCCCTGGCGGCGACGATTGCCATCGAACTCCCCGAGGCAGGTCCTGACGGCCTGCACTATCGACTGCTGCTGCTGGCGGCGCTGCTGCTGTTCCTCTTCACCTTCCTGGTCAATACCCTGGCCGAGCTGGTGCGGACCCGCCTGACCCGTCGCTACCGCCGCCTCGGTGGCGGGGCATGAGGCTGGCCAAGCGCTCACGGGCGCGGCTGCCTCGCGGCGAGGGCGCAGGCGCCTGGCTGGCGGCCGGCAGCGTGGCGCTCTCGCTGTTGGCGCTGCTGGCTCTGCTCTCGCTGCTGGCGATTCGTGGCCTGGGGCATTTCTGGCCGGCTTCCATTGCCCTGGTGGCGCTCGACGACGGCCGACAGCTCGCCGGTGAGCAGGTTCGAGAAGTGCCGCTGCCTGATGGCACGGGGCGAGAACGGCTCTATCGCATCGGCAATCGTGACCTGGATGGCACACGCTGGGCGTGGGTGCCGGTGTCGGCCATCGCAGCGGTGAGCCATCCGCCCGAGCTGATGGTGCTGGAACGCCACCGCTGGGGAGAGGCGATCGGCCGGCTGGTGGCGGTGGAGAGCGAGACGGGAGAGCGCCTCGAAGGACAGGCGGCCCGAGCGGCCCTCGAGAATCGGATGACCGAGCTGGCGTCGCTGCGTCAGGCTCGCGACACCCTGCGCGACGAGGTCGTTCTGCCGCGGGTCCAAGCCCTGCAAGAAGGGGTCGACGTCGAGCGACAACTGGCGACTGCCAATGCCCGATTGCGCGAGTTGCAGGCCGCCATGCAGGCCGGCCACCTGACCCTGGAGACCGCCAGTGGCGAGCGATGGCAGGTGCCGCTGGACCAGATACTGCGGGTGCGATACCCCAATGCCATGTCACCGCTCGACAAGCTGGTGGTCTGGGGCGAGGGGGTCTGGCGCTTTCTCTCGGAGGGACCGCGGGCGGCCAATACCGCCGGCGGTGTCTGGCCGGCGATCTTCGGCACCGTGCTGATGGTGATGCTGATGTCGATTCTGGTGACCCCCTTCGGGGTGCTGGCGGCGATCTATCTCAACGAGGTGGCCCATCAGGGGCGGCTGACGCGGCTGGTGCGGATTGCCGTGCGCAACCTCGCCGGGGTGCCCTCCATCGTCTATGGCGTCTTCGGCCTGGGGGTGTTCGTCTATGGCATCGGCGGCAGCCTGGACGAGTGGTTCTTCGATGCGGCGCTGCCGTCGCCGACCTTCGGCACCGGCGGGCTGCTGTGGGCTTCCTTGACCCTGGCGCTGCTGACCCTGCCGGTAGTGATCGTGGCGACCGAGGAGGGGTTGGCGCGAATTCCCGATCAGCAGCGCGAAGGCGCCCTGGCCCTGGGCGCCACCCGCCTGGAGATGCTCACTCGGGTCGTACTGCCCATGGCCACGCCGGCCATGCTGACCGGCGTGATCCTGGCCGTGGCGCGCGCCGCCGGTGAGGTGGCGCCGCTGATGCTAGTGGGCGTGGCCAAGCTGGCGCCACAGGTACCGGTGGACGGGGACTTCCCCTTTCTGCATCTTGAAAGGAAGTTCATGCATCTGGGTTACCACATCTTCGATGCGGCCTTCCACGGCGGGGATGTCCAGGCAGCGATGCCGCTGGTCTACGCCACGGCGCTGCTGCTGGTGCTGGTGATTCTGGTGCTTAACCTGACTGCAATATTTCTGCGTCATCATCTCAGTACGCGCCACGGGGCGCTGAGCCGTCGATGAGCCGAGCAGCGTCGCGTCACCCGGGAGCCTCGATGTCATTTGTCCAGGACCTGTCTTCGTCGCCCGACTCGGCGGCGTTGATTGATTTCTCCCCCGAAGCCAGCAGCCTGGCCATCCGGGGACTCAGCCTCGCCTACGGGGACAAACCGGCACTGCGGGATCTCACCCTGAGAATTCCCAGGCACCGTGTCACGGCCTTTATCGGGCCCTCGGGCTGTGGCAAGTCGACCCTGCTGCGGGTGTTCAATCGCCTTCACGACCTTAACGACGAGGTGGTGCGCACCGGCGAGGTACGGCTGGAGGGTGAGGAGATCCATGGGCCCGCGGTAGCAGTCGCGGAACTGCGCCGGCGAGTGGGGATGGTCTTCCAGGCGCCCAACCCCTTCCCCATGTCGATTCATGACAATGTGGCGTTCGGCCTGCGCCTGCAGGGCGGGCTGAGCAAGCGCAAACAGGATGACATCATCGAGTGGGCGCTGCGCTCTGCGGCGCTGTGGGACGAGGTCAAGGACCGGCTGCGCGCCTCGGCCTGGTCGCTCTCCGGAGGTCAGCAGCAGCGCCTGGTGATCGCCCGGACCCTGGCGGTGGGGCCGGAGGTACTGCTGCTCGACGAGCCCGCCTCGGCGCTCGACCCCATCTCCACGCTTAAGATCGAGGAGTTGATCCGCAACCTGAAGACGCACCTGACCCTGGTGCTGGTCACCCACAACATGCAGCAGGCGGCGCGGGTCTCCGACTACACCGCCTTCCTGCAGGACGGCGAACTGGTGGAGTATGGCCCCACCGACACCCTGTTCACCAACCCGCGCCTGCGGCGTACCGAGAACTACATTACCGGGCGCATGGCCTGATGGCCGGCCCAAGGAGAGCTTCCATGGACATTACCAACGACATCCACAGCCAGCACATCTCGCGGCAGTTCAACCACGAGCTCGACGAGCTCAAGACTCACCTGATGGCCATGGGCGGCCTGGTCGAGAAGCAGGTCCAGGACGCCGTGGGCGCGCTGCTCGACCACGACTCCTCCCTGGCCGAGCGGGTGGTCGACAATGACCGCGCGGTCAACGACATGCAGATCAAGATCGATGAGGAGTGCACCCAGGTGCTGGCGCGGCGTCAGCCCACCGCCTCCGACCTGCGCCTGGTGCTGGCGGTGATTCGCGCCGCGTCCGACCTCGAGCGGATCGGCGACGAGGCCAGCAAGATTGCCCGCAATGCCATCGACCTGATCGAGGCCGACAACGGCAACCGCGGCTTCGTCGAGGTCCGCATGATCAGCGAACATGTACGACGCATGGTACGCGATGCCCTGACCTCCTTTGCCCGTCTCGATACCCAGCTGGCGCTCAAGCTGGTCCACGAGGACGACGAAGTCGACAACGAGTACCGCAGCGCCATGCGCTCGCTGATGACCTTCATGATGGAGGATGCCCGCTCGATCTCGTCGGTCCTCAGCGTGATGTGGATCCTGCGGGCCCTGGAACGTATCGGCGACCACGCCAACAACCTGGCCGAGTATGTGGTCTACCTGGTCAAGGGACTCGATATCCGCCATACCGACCCTGAAGACCTCGACAAGGACATGCTCGAAGGCAAGGATTGACCGCAAGCGTCGTTTGACCCTCAATAGCGCAGGCCGCCGCCCGATGGGCGGCGGCCTGTTTTTGTGAGATGAGGATATGACGGATGCTCAATGCCTTTTCAGCCCTGACCCGCGGAACCCGGCTGGTCTATTCCCGCGGCCTGCGGCGCTATGTGTTCCTGCCGATCCTCGTCAACCTGCTGGTCTACTCGGGGATGCTCTGGTACGTGCTGGGCCATTTCGGTGGCTGGCTGGACGGCTGGATGGCCATGGTCCCCGAATGGTTGTCCTGGCTCTCCTGGTTGATCTGGCCGCTCTTCGTGCTCAGCCTGGTGCTGATCGTCTTCTTCACCTTCACCCTGGTGACCCACCTGATCGCCGCGCCCTTCTACGGCTTCCTGGCCGCCCGGGTGGAGGTAGAGGCGACGGGGCGACCGCCGCTGGATGATCGCGGGCTGGCGAAAACCGCCGTGGATGCCTTGGGCCGCGAGCTGGTCAAGTTGGGCTATATCCTGCCGCGCATGGCGCTGCTCTTCGTGCTCAGCTGGATTCCGGTGCTTAACCTGGTGGCACCGCTGCTGTGGGCGGCCTTCTCGGCCTGGATCATGGCGATCACCTACCTCGACTACCCCATGGACAACAACATGGTCAGCTTCGCCGAGATGCGCCGCCGCCTGAAGGCCCGCTGGTGGCCCACGCTGAGCTATGGCGGCTGGGTGATGCTGATAACCTGGATCCCCCTGGCCAACCTCTTCCTGCTGCCGGGTGCGGTGGCCGCCGCGGTGCTGATGTGGGAGCGCCACTACCGAGGCCTCGAGACCGACAGGGCAGGTGGTAGGCCGCCTCAGGCGCGCTGAGCGTTCGCGGTCGTGTCGCGCAGGCGCTCGGCGGGGAACAGGCAGCGAAAGGTGGCCCCTTGTCCTGGACGCGAGCTGATCTCGAGGCGGCCAGCGTGGCGCAGCAGCACATGCTTGACGATCGCCAGCCCCAGGCCGGTGCCGCCGGTGGCGGTGCTGCGGCCCTTGTCGACCCGATAGAAGCGCTCGGTAAGGCGTGGCAGATGTATCGGGTCGATGCCTTCGCCGTCGTCCTCCACCTCCAGGCAGGCACCTTCGCCGTGGGGTCGCCAGCGCAGCACGATATGGCGATCCTTGCCGGCGTAGCGAACGGCATTGAAGGCGAGGTTGGAGAGCGCACTGCGGATCTCCTTCTCGCTGCCGACCAGGGCGCGAACCTCGTCGATCTCCACGCTGATCGACTGGCGACCTTCCGAGAGCGCCGCGGCATCGTTCTTCACGGCCTCGAGCAGGTCGCCCATCGCCAGCGGGGCATCATCGCGCCCGCCCTGGTCGATCTCCAGCCGTGACAGCAGCAGCAGATCGTTGACCAGGTTCTGCATGCGGTCGGTCTGGGCCTTCATCTGCGACAGGCCGCGGCCCATGCGCGGCGGCAGTTGCCCGGCCATGTCTTCATAGGTCTCCAGGTAGCCGGCCAGCACGGTCAGCGGGGTTCTCAGCTCGTGGGAGACGTTGGCCACGAAGTCACGGCGCATCTGCTCCAGGCGGTGCAGCCGGGTGATATCGCGGGCCATCACCAGGCGCTCGTCATCGCCATAGAGAGTGATCTGGAACTGCAGGATCAGCGTCTCATCGATGGGCGAGGGCAGGGTCAGCGGCTCGCGATAGTCACGCCCATGGAAGTAGTCGACGAAGCGCGGGTCGCGCAGCAGATTGGTGATGTGCTGGCCGCGGTCGAGCTGAGGCTTGAGACCGAGCATCCGCTCGGCAGCGCTGTTCCACCACTCCAGGTCGCCGTGGCGGTCGAGCATCACCACGCTGTCGCGCATCGCCTCGGAGGACTCCTGGATACGCTGCAGCGTCGCCCGCAGCCGCTGTTGAGTCAGGGCCTGGCGCTTCTGGTAGCGGTAGAGGCGGTCAAACAGTTCGCCCCACAGGCCGCTGGCAACGGGGGGTTCTTCCTGGGGGCGCAAGGTCAGCCACTGATAGAGAGCACGCAGCTGGCGCAGGTGGAAGGCCAGACACATCAGCAGGCCGACGGCGATGCCGGCCGGCATCGCGGAAAAGGGCCAGCCGACCAGCCCGCCGGCACCCACCAGGGCCGTCAGGCGCCAGAACTCGCGTCGCCAGAGCCGCCCCACGTCAGCCCTTGGCGGAGAACCGGTAGCCGGTACCACGCACGGTCTGGATCAGCTGGTGATGGGGCTCGCCCAGTGCCTTGCGCAGGCGGCGGATATGCACATCCACGGTACGCTCCTCGACATAGACATTGCCGCCCCATACCTGGTCGAGCAGCTGCCCGCGGGTGTAGGCGCGTTCCTGATGGGTCATGAAGAACTGTAGCAGGCGGTATTCGGTGGGTCCCATTTCCAATGAGCGGCCATCGACGCTGACCCGATGGCTCACGGGGTCGAGCAGTAGCCCGCCGACCTCCACCGGCTCCTCGACGCCGCGCGGCGTGGCGCGGCGCAGCACCGCCTTGAGGCGCGCCACCAGCTCACGCGGCGAAAAGGGCTTGGTGATGTAGTCGTCGGCCCCGGCCTCGAGTCCCTGAATCTTGTTGTCCTCTTCTCCCTTGGCGGTGAGCATGATGATCGGCAGCTCGGCGGTGGCCTCCTCGCGCTTGAGCCGTCGTGCCAGCTCGATGCCGCTGGTGCCGGGCATCATCCAGTCGAGCAGCACCAGGTCAGGCTGATGGTCGACCACCAGGGCGTGAGCATCCTGAGCGTTGTCCGCCTCGAGGACGCGATAGTCAGCCATCTCCAGCGCCACCGCGATCATCTCACGAATCGGCGCCTCATCATCGACGATCAATACGGTCTTGGCGGTCATCCCGGAGCCTCTTGGTCAATGACAGATCAATGACGATGACAGCACGTCGAGATGACAATAGCGTGACAGGCCGGGTCTGTCGCCGTTCAGCCGCCGTTCACCGCTGGCCACAGGGAGAGCGCGATGCCGGCGAAGACCAGCAGGCCCGACCAGTGATTGTTGAGAAAGGCCTGAAAGCAGCGATCCCGATCCCGCTCGCGGATCAGCCACTGCTGGTGCACGAAGGTCGCGGCCATGGCGGCCAGCCCCAGCCAAAAGAAGCCGCCCAGCGCCAACAGTCCGCCGGCCCAGGCCAGTAGCACCAGCGTCAGGCCCTGCAGCAGGCCGATCATCAGCCGGTCGGCGCGGCCGAAGAGTACGGCGGTAGACTTGATACCGATCTTGAGGTCGTCGTCGCGGTCGACCATGGCGTATTCGGTGTCGTAGGCCACCGTCCAGACCACGTTAGCGGCGAACAGTAGCCAGGCGACCGGAGGCAGCGTGCCCAGCACGGCGCCGAAGGCCATGGGAATCGCCCACGAGAAGGCCGCACCGAGAAATGCCTGGGGCAGATGGGTGTAGCGCTTCATGAAGGGGTAGATGAAGGCCAGCACCACCCCCACCACCGAGAGCATCACCGTGAAGAGATTGGTGAACCAGACCAGCACGAAGGCGGCCATCACCAGCATCAGGAACAGCGCCTGGGCCTCCCCCTCGCTGATGCGTCCGGTGGCCAGGGGGCGATGCTTGGTGCGCTTGACGTGGCCATCGAAGTGGCGGTCGGCGTAGTCGTTGACCACGCAGCCGGCGGCGCGCATCAGGTAGACCCCGGCGACGAAGATCAGCAGCACCTTGCGGCCGGGTATGCCCTCGGCGGCGACCCATAGCGCCCATAGGGTGGGCCACATCAGCAGCCAGGTGCCGATGGGGCGGTTGAGGCGCATCAGCTGCAGGAAGTCGTGCACCCGGGCGAGGCCCTTGGGGTGCATCAGGGATCGGTCCATCTCGTCCTCATGATATCCAGTTTGGCTGCATGCGAGCCTAGCGCGAAGGCAGCCCGAGGTCATCCGCCATGCGGTCGAGGAAGAACTCCTGAACCAGCACGACGAAGCGCCGGTGGCGAAACAGCGAGCGGCGTGCCCATGGGCCCGAGACGCCTTGAAAGGGGGGCGGGTCGGCGCTGACCTCGAGGGGGCCGCGCACCAGGTCAGGCTGACGGAACAGCCAGCTGCCCAGCGACCGCTCGCCCAGGCGGTCGAGCCGCTGGCCGTGCAGGCAATCCAGGGGCACGACCGAGCGGGCCATCACCCAGGGCCGCTCGTCCAGGCACAGCGCCACCTCGCGCACCCAGGCGAGGCGAGCCGGGGGCAGACCCAAGGCCAATGCCTCGTCACGGCGTGGCCGGTCGAGATGCTGATTCACCAGGCGGACCCGGAAGGGGCGATGGCCTCCGGCGCTGATCAGCCTGGCGGTCAGCGAGTCGCGGGAGGCGACCCAGGGCCACCAGGCAGGGCTCATGGCGGGACGTGCCGCCGCCAGGGGAATCCAGTGCGCCAGGGCGCGGGTGTCGGCAGGTGGCAGGTCGAACACCGTCTGGCTCCGCGTCGATGAAAGGGTCGATTAGTGTAACATGCGGTGTCATCCCTTCCCCCCGAGCGAGGAGTTTCATGAACGCTCCGCTGACCATCATCGGCTCCGGCATGGCGGGACTGGGCCTGCTGCGGCAGCTGCGCGCGCAGGACCCGGCGCGACCGATGACGTTGATCACCGCCGACAGCGGTGACGACTATTCCAAGCCGCTGCTCTCCACCGGGTTTGCCAAGCGCCTGCCGCCGCAGCGCCTGGCGGCCCGCTCGGCCCTGGAGGTCGCCGACGAGCTCGGCGCCGTGGTGCGCACCCACACCCGCGTGGAAGCCATCGACCCGGTGGAGCGCACCCTGACCATCGGCACCGAGACGCTGCTCTGGAGCGAGCTGGTGCTGGCCACCGGCGCCGCGCCGGTGCGCCCCTTCACGGTGCCCGACGCTGTGGCCGACCGGGTCTTCAGCGTCAATGACCTGGACGACTATCGCGCCTTCCATGCGGCCCTGGAGACGTTGGACCGGCCGGCGCGTGTGGCCGTGATCGGCATCGGTCTGGTGGGCTGCGAGTTTGCCAACGACCTCGTCGCCGGCGGCCACGCCGTCGAGCTGGTGGCCCCGGAGCCCGCCCCTCTGCCACGCCTGGTCCCGGAGCCGCTGGGCCGCGCCCTGGGCGAGGCATTCTGCGAGGCGGGCATGGTGCTGCATACCGGGCGTCAGCTGGTAGCCCTGGAAGCCGAGGGTACCGCCATCGGTCTGGAACTCGATGATGGTGCCTCGCTGTCGGCCGATCTGGTGCTGGTGGCCACAGGGCTGCGGCCGCGCACCGCGCTGGCCGAGTCGGCCGGCATCGCGGTCAGCGCGGCGGGTATCCATACCGACCGGCAGCTGGCGAGCTCTGTGCCGGGTATTCACGCCCTCGGCGATGCGGCCTGTGTCGATGGCGTCAATGCCATGTACGTGCAGCCCTTGCTGGCCAGTGCCAAGGCCCTGGCCCGTACCCTGACCGGCACCCCTACGGCGGTGACCTATGGCCCCTGGCCGGTACTGGTCAAGACGCCACTGTTACCGGTGGTGGCGCTTCCGCCGACCTTCCCGCCGTCGCGCTGGCGCATCGAGGGCGAGGGAGAGGACCTGACCGCCCTGGCCGAGGCCGAGGACGGACGTTTGATCGGATTTGCGTTGACGGGGCGCTGCGTGCGTCGCAAAGTCGAACTGGCGCGAGTAGCGCCGCCATTGCTAGGCTAGTCTCGTCAACGACGGGGCCTGCCGCGGCCAGCGAGCCGCTCAGGTCGCGTCGTTGAGGATCAGTATCATCCGCATGTCGTTTCCCGAAACCTCCCTGCCTGGCGCACAAGGCCTCGGGATCGCGAGTCGGCATGCGCGTGATGCACTGACAGGTCAGGTGCCATAACCACCATGCCATCACAACATCGCCGGTGGTGATCACCGGCTGCATGATGCCAATACCAGGAGGGCTGTATGCGCAAGCCAGAACTCGCCGCGGCGATTGCCGAGCGTGCCGATCTTTCCAAGGACAAGGCGAGCCAGGTGCTCAACGTCATCCTCGACGAGATCACCGGTAGCGTTTCCCAGGGCCAGGACGTGACCCTGATCGGCTTCGGTACCTTCAGCGTGCGCGAGCGAGCCGCGCGCACCGGCAAGAATCCTCAGACCGGCCAGCCGCTGACCATTCCGGCCAGCAAGACCGTGGCCTTCAAACCGGGGAAGGGTCTCAAGGACGCTGTCGCGAAGTAAGGCATTGCGGCCCGTCGCGTGCGGGTCGTGCTACTCTCCCTTTCGGTGGCGGAGCCGTTATGAAGCTGCGATTGATGCTGTGGCTGCTCGGGCTGATGCTCAAGCGCGCCCTGCGCCGCAAGGCGCGCTTTCGTGAACTGCTCGGCGAAATGCGTGGCCTCGACTGGGGAATCGCCACCGAGGACCTTTCCATCGCCCGCCACTATCGCATGTCGCCGTGTGGCATCCACACCGCTCGTGGCCTGCCGGTGGATCTCGACCTTGAACTGCGCTTCGAGGATGAAGCCACGGCCATCAAGGTGCTGAAGAAACCGACCCAGCAGGCCTTTCTCGACGGCATGATGGCCGGCAGCGTGCGTCTGGTCGGCGATTCCGGCGACCTGCAGAAGCTGCAGCGGCTCCTCAAGCACCTCTGACCGGGCTTCGCCCGGGAGCTGTAAGCCATAAGCTTGAAGCTGTAAGAACCCTTAATTGCAAGGCCGGGTAGCTATATCCTGGCTTACGGCTTACGGCTTACGGCTTACGGCTTACGGCTTACGGCTTACGGCTAAACTTGCCCGTAGCGTCCCGCTTCCTCGCCCAGCCAGCGCCGGATCAGCGGGCGGCTGGCCTCAGGGTGTTCAACGAGTAGCGCCTCGGCCAGGGGGG
>Ga0102925_1001875_pt1 | contig 11635 bp, 7 predicted proteins | sample SalPonR1_A_D1_MG_FD_78216 | JGI IMG/M metagenome (GOLD analysis project Ga0102925, IMG submission 78216) | Salt pond soil microbial communities from South San Francisco under conditions of wetland restoration - Salt Pond MetaG R1_A_D1_MG | ecosystem: Environmental > Aquatic > Marine > Intertidal... | reverse complement strand
CTTATAATTACCGTAAAGCTCAAGTTCCTCTGTCTCTATACCGGCCCTCTGCGCTATCTTCTCTATGGGCTGCATCTGAGCTTCGCGTGCTATCTCGATATCTGAGTACATCTGCCTTCCTCCTGTTACTCATCGCGTAACGATGTGTTATATTAAGTTACATTATTAAGATTATATCTCCTGAGGTATGATGTCAACAAGCAGAAGGACGTATACTGAATGCAGTATACGTCCTTCTGCTTTGATATGCCTATCATCCTTATCAATTATTCTATTTTACCCTTGATAGCAACTCCACAAGAAATTTATAGACCCTGTTTACCGAGGATATGCTGATATTTTCCCTCGGGGTATGGACGTTAAAGGTGTCAGGTCCAAGGGAGACCATGTCCAGACCAGATTTCTTTGCTCCGATTATGCCGCACTCAAGCCCCGCATGGATAGCTGTTACTTTCGGGGGATTGCCATACAACTCTTTCCATGTCTCTGCCATGAGGTCCCGAATATAGGAATCGCTCTTGAACTCCCATTCAGGATAATCTGATATTACTTCGATCTCCGCTCCAACCAGTGCAGCCAGTCTTTCAACACGCTTAAGTATCTCCTGTCTGAGGCTTCCAACTGAACTACGGATCAGGCAGGATAGGGAGATCACGCCATCCTTTTCTGACAAAACACCAGGATTGATAGAACTCTCCACGAGTCCCGGGATATCCTCGCTCATTGTCTGAACTCCTGCAGGTATAAGGCGAAGAAGATCTGTAAGGGCTTCAGAGGATTTCCTGTCAAGAACCTTATCTGTTTTTTCTATAGGTTCTGCTTTTATTATGAGGTCAGGATCGGCGACTCTATATTCCCTTTTGATAGACTGGCTAAATTCTTCTATAAGACTGATAAAGTCTTCGGTGATTTTCCCTGGAATATTTACAATTACGGAGGCAGAAGAGGGTATTGCATTCATCTTGTCACCGCCAGAAAGGGAAACTGTTTCAAGATCTGTCTTTTCCGAAAGGAATTCCTGGAGACGTCCCATTATCATTATCGCGTTAGCCCTGTTCTTGTCGATCTCGGCTCCGGAATGACCTCCAAGCAGATCATCCACATCTATCCTGTAAGTTTTGTCAAAACTGGTATCTGTTCTTGATACAGGAAGCTTTATATCAAGGTGGGTCCCTCCTGCACATGCCCCGAGAAAAACTCCCTCTTCCTCGCTGTCAAGATTGATCAGGATGTCTCCCTCAAGGCTTTCCGGGTTCAGCAGTGAGGCTCCCACAAGGCCTGTTTCCTCAGATACTGTAAAAAGACCCGTTAACCCGGGATGGGATACTTCCTCAGATCCAAGAATGGCCATTGTCATTGCCACTCCTATTCCGTTATCAGCACCAAGGGTTGTTCCGTCGGTTTTTACCATATCTCCATCAACAGCTACAGGGATCGGATCTTTAGAAAAATCGAATTCCAGTTCCGGATCCTTTGAACAAACCATGTCAATATGACTTTGCAATATAACTGCTGGGGCACTTTCATAACCCGGTGTTGCCGGTTTCTTTATAATGACGTTGAGGCATGGCTCCTGAACTACCTCAAACCCCTTATCTTCTGCAAAGTCTACAAGATAGTCACTTATCTGTCTTTCGTTACCTGAACAACGGGGAATTCTGGTTAGATCATTGAAATAACTGAATACTTCTGAAGGCTTGAGGCCAGATAAAAGGTTCTTCATATTATTTAACCCTCTTCCATTATATTATTTAAAAAATAGAACAAAATTCTTTAATGTAGTCTAATCTTCTATTCTATTCTATATATATTATAAGGGATAAAATCTGTAAGGGGTAAATCTTTTCCATTTACAGCATAATTGACATATCTGGGATCAAAGATCTATACTATTATATGGTCGACGGTCGACAGAATCCTGCCGACTTTTATCGTAAAGACCATATTTTCCCAATATATTTCAGTTGCAATGCAAGAAAGCAAAATTTATTTAAAGGAGTGGGAATAATGTCAAACCAGGGAGCACTATCAGACCTGACGGTTCTAGACCTTACGAGGGTCCTGGCAGGACCCTTCTGCACGATGATGCTTGCGGACATGGGAGCCAATGTCATAAAGATCGAGCAGGCCGGCAAGGGCGATGACACGAGAGGCATGGGGCCTTTTCAGAATGGTGAAAGTGCCTATTACATGAATCTCAACAGGAACAAAAAGGGCATGACCCTTAATCTCAAGGATCCCAGAGGAAAAGAAATTTTCCTTGAAATGGTCAAAAAAGCCGATATCGTTACCGAGAACTTCAGGCCCGGAACTATGGAAAAACTTGGTATCGGATACGAAGACCTTAAAAAGGTAAATCCCAAAATAATATATGCATGCATTTCCGGATTCGGACACACCGGCCCATATAAAATGCGACCTGGTTACGACATCATCGCCCAGGCAATGAGTGGACTTATGAGTACCACAGGCTGGCCAGGTGGCGAACCCACAAGGACCGGCACTGCTATGGGAGATGTCCTTGCAGGGCTCTCCTCCGCTATTGGTATCCTCTCGGCTGTAAATTCCAGAAGGATAACCGGTGAAGGACAGAAAGTGGATGTAGCCCTCGTCGATTCTGCCGTTGCCAGTCTTGAGATAATAAACATGATCTACCTCGTTGAAGGACGTGTTCCTCAAAGGATAGGGAACAGGTACGAATCAACATATCCCTACGACTCATTCAAAGCCTCCGATGGAAGTCTCGTTATAGGCGCGGGAAACGACAAACTCTGGCAGAATATGTGTAAGGTTATGGGAAAACCCGAGCTTGCTGAAACAGAAAAGTATCTACACGTTCCTGACAGGGTACAGAGACATGAGGAACTGAAACCAATAATTGAAGAATGGACCACCAAACACACAGTTGACGACATCCTCGAAATGCTCACCGATGCAGGAGTTCCCTGCGCACCGATAATGACTATCGACAGAATTGTTAAAGACCCTCATATTGCTGGAGACAGGAAGATGTTTGTAAAGACAGACCATCCAGTTGCCGGAGAACTTACGGTAACCGGAAGCCATATCAAGCTCTCAGAGACCCCCTCTTCAGTCAGGACACCCTCTCCTCTGCTGGGAGAACACAATGAAAAGATTCTTGAAGATTATCTTGGATTCGACAGATCTAAAGTAGAAGAGCTTAAAAAAGACGGTGTTCTTTGATGAAAGACATAAAATTTCCCGAAACCGCAGTTATAAGAGAGGTATGTCCAAGGGACGGATTCCAGAATGTAAAGAAATTTATACCCACCGAAGACAAGGTAAAGTTCATAGATGAGCTTGCATCGACGGGAGTCAGCATAATGGAAGTTACCTCCTTTGTTAGCCCGAAGGCCATTCCCCAGCTTGCAGATGCAGCTGAAGTAATGGCAGAATTCAACAAAAAATGGAATGGCAAGGTAGAATCAGTAGCTCTTGTTCCCAACCTTAGAGGAGCAGAGAACGCTCTCAAGGCAGAACCTGACTGGCTGAACTTTGTTTTCTCCGCAAGTGAGGCCCACAACATGGCCAACACCAGAAGGACAGTAGAACAATCTCTCGAAGAACTTAAAAAAGTTGAAGAAATACGTGGAAATACGAAACTTTGTGTTTCCATAGCCACCGCCTTCGAATGCCCCTTTGACGGAGCTGTTGAACCTGAAAAGGTTCTCAAAGTACTTGAAGCAGTCTTCGAAACAGGAGCTGACGGAGTTACCCTTGCGGATACTATAGGAACTGCGGATCCATCCGAAGTTGACCGAACTCTCTCAAAGGTAAGAGATATTTATTCTGATTATCCATTTTTCCTTCACCTTCACGATACCCACGGGATGGCTCTTGTAAACATGATGGCAGCAATGCGGCTTGGCTTTAACTCCTTTGACTCTGCAACGGGAGGTCTGGGTGGATGCCCCTTCGCTCCCGGAGCTGCCGGAAATGCCGCCACCGAGGATGTTGTCAACTTCCTCGAAAGGATCGGAGTTAAAACCGGAATTGATCTCCTGAAAACCGTGAAAATTGCACGGGAAATGGAGACCTACGGGCTTAAGATAATGAGCCACCTGGCCTCCAGCAGTATTGGAAGAGAAGAAAAGGAAACTTGCAGTCAGGGTTAACTGATCCCTGAATCCCGGATGGACGATAAAAGCCAGGAGCCCGAACAGAGTAACTTCGGACACCTGGCTTTTTTTAATGCACGATCAGTTTTTCAGAACTTTAGCGTCTTTCCTCTATAGTCACCTTGTCTCCGTCTGAAAGAGAATCTCCACCTGAAAGAATGACAAGATCCCCTTCTTCCAGTCCTTTTCTTACCTCCAGATCCTGACCAGTCTCTATGCCAGGTTCAATATTGATCCTTTTCACAACATTACCCGAAACAGTAAGAACATAGTTGCCATTATCACTTTCCATTACTGCTTCCCGGGGAATAACGCAAGCGTCACTGACCTCTTTTTCAACAATAAAGACCTCGGCAAACATTCCCGGCTTTAATAATCCATTCGGATTTTCAAGGATAACTTTAACTGTACTGGTTCTCGTGCTTGAATCCACAACAGGAGAAATGGAATTTATCTTTCCATCAAAGATCCTGCCAGGGAAACTGTCTACTCTTACTTCAGCCTTCATTCCCTCCCTGAAGTTCACGGCCCTTTCCTGAGGAGCCTTAATGACAGCTTCCAGCATATCCACACGGGCTACGTGCATGACCGCCGTTGATGGAGAAACCATGGTTCCATTTGAATGTGAATAATCGTTAACTACCTTTCCGTTTAGAGGACTTTCCAGAAAATACTCGGAAAGCAGAACCTGTTGTCTATTAAGTTCAGACCTGTTCTGTTGGATAGTCGCATTATTCAGGTTAACCTGGGCCCTCGCCTGTGCAAAGGCTGTTTCCTTAAGGTCAAGCTGCTGAGTGGTGGCAAAACCCTCTTTTACAAGACGGCGGTACCTGTCTCTCTCCTTAAGAGCATTATCGTAGTTGGCCTTTGCGCTTTCCAGGCTGGCTCTGGATACTGATATCTGGGCTTTTATTGAAGTTATCTGGGCATCTATATCCCTGTGGTCAAGCTCAACAAGGAGCTGGCCCTTCTCAACCAGGTCTCCTTCCTTTACCTTTATCTCCGCTATCCTCGCACTAACCTTCGGGTAGATCACAACTTCCTCGAGAGGGTCCAGGGAACTGCTCTCCTGATATCCTTTCCTGAAAATATCTCTTTTTGATACCTCTATTACCTCAACTCTCGGTATGGTGGGAGTCTTGTTGGCCTGTTGCTGTTCAATCTCTTCTGCCTGTTTTTCCCTGACGGGACCAAAATAGTAAAAACCAGCAGCTGCTGCAATCAAAATAATAATTATAATTAAAGCTTTCTTCATTCTGTTTTATTCCTCCCTACCCTCTTCAGTATCCAGTAGCCAGCTGACCAGTCTTCCTTCTGCCTTTCGAAGTTCCGCAGCTTTCAGTTCGTAGTTCATCACGGCAGAAGCCCACGAGAGTCTGGCCTGAGTAAGGCTGCGTCTCGCATCCAGCACATCGAGCTGAATTCCAACACCTTCCCTTACCCCTACTTCAGCCAGCCGCAACGACTCCCTGGCAAGTTCCAGGTTTTTTATGCTTTCCATTACGTTGTTTTCAGCCGTATCAAGCTCGAGAATTATCGTCTTTATCTCAGACCTCAAATCATCAGCTTTTTTTTCAACAGATCGTTCCGACTGACGAAGAGTGGCTTTCTCCTGTTCAACCTTTCCCTTCGTTATTCCGCTGTCGAAAAGCGGGAAATCTGCCCTGACCTTTACTGACCAGGTATCATCACCACCACTGTCGCCTGTTATACCTGTGGCAGGATCATCGAACTGCCAGGAAGCGGACATGCTCACAGAAGGACGGAGGTCACTTCTCGCAATGTCAATATTCTTTTCCTGCATTTTTACCTTCTGTCTCAATATCTCTAGTTCGGGACTGTTTTCAAGGGCATAACCGACAGAATCCCGGCTTTGGACATCCACAGGAACATACTCAAGCAATCCATCTGCTGAGGGCTTCCGGTCTTCGGGAAACCTCAGGAGCCTTGCGAGCTCTACTCTTGCTGATTCCAGCTCATTCTGGGCTTTGACAAGTTCCTTACGGCTGGTCACAAGAAGTTGCTCAGCCCTGGTTACCTCGAGATCGGTGGCAAGCCCGACTTCCCTTCTCTTCCTTGTCTCAAGGGCATAATTTTCAGCATATGCAAGGGCTTCTTCGGCAGTTTTGACATTCTCCTCTCCAAGCAGAACTGAATAGAATCCCGCGTAAACCTGGTAGGCTACCTGCTGCTCCACAGAAGAAAGACTGTTCAGTGCCACAAGGGTATTGTAGTCAGCCTGTGCCCTGTAAGCTCTGAGTCTGCCTCCTGCATATATTGTCTGGTTAAGGGTAAGATCCGCTCCATAAAGTTCCGTATCCTGCCTGACCGGCGTCTCTTCCCTTGCTGTTGCTTCTGCACCTGCAGAAAGTGAGGGATAGAAGGATCCTTCGGCTACCTTGACAAGACCTTCCGCCTTTATTAGTTCTTCCCTGGCAGAGAGAACGTCATGATTTCGTTCCATAGCCATTTTGACAGCCTCGGAAAGAGTAATGGCCTTTGCTCCAGATGAGGGAATAACCAAAACGGAAACAACTGCTACAGCCAGTAGTAAAATTTTTCCTGGTCTCATATTCTGCCTCCCGGATTATCAGTTTCAGGTTCCATATCGTCCAGCTCGGCTTCGTAATCCTCGAGTTCTTCCTCACTTGAAGAGAACCTCGAAGCAAAAGATTTTACCTTTTCGGAAATATCATCTATAACGAGATACATTACAGGTATTATCAAAAGGGTCAACAGGGTAGAAGTCAACATTCCTCCAATGACAGAGATAGCCATGGGCTGTCTTATTTCGGCACCTTCGCTCAAGCCCAGGGCTATAGGAACCTGGCTTATAGTAGTAGAAAAAGCTGTCATAAGGATAGGCCTGAGTCTAAGAGGACCTGCTCTCAGTATAGAGTTCATCTTATCAACTCCAGCTGCTCTCTGCTGGTTTGTAAAGTCGACAAGAAGGATCGCATTATTTACCACTATTCCCACAAGGAGAATGATCCCCATCAAACTCATGACGTCAATTTCCATACCTGTCAGCCAAAGCATTCCAAAAACTCCCACGGACATCAGGGGAAGGGAGAACATTACCGTAAGAGGATGAAGGAAGGATTCGAACTGAACTGCCATAACCATGTAAACAAGGATAATTGCAGTAATAATGGCATTTATAAGGTATCCGAAATTTTCCTGCATTGCCTCAGACCTTCCGGTAACAGTAGCCCTTACAGAACCGTCTGCAGGTTTATTTTTTTCGAAAGCCTGTCTTACAAGTCTCATGGCTTCTCCCATTGAAATATCAACATTAGTTGCAGATATGGTTAAAGAACGTTGCCGGTTATACCTCATGATAACGTTTGGCCCTGTTCCCTCTTCAACTTTAACGATCCCCGGAACCCTTCGGATCTCTCCGTTACCTGTCCTTATTGCAATATTCTCTACGTCGGAGGCTTCAGCCCTTGAACTCCCAATTGCGCGGAGTCTTATATCGTAACGAAATCCTCCATCCTTGAAAACTCCGGCTTTAACCCCTCCGAAATAGGCCTGGATCTCCTCTGAAAGCTCTCTGATATTAACGTTGAGATCGTCTGCAACAGAACGGTTTATACCTATATTGAGACGCGGCTTGGTAAGCCTGACGTCAGTAGTTATATCAGCAAGGTTCGGATTTTCCTCGAGGTCCTGCTTCATGAGATCAGCTACTGCAGCAAGTTTTTCGACGTCAGAACCCAGGAGTGTAAGGGTAGCACCCGCTCCTCCCCTCGTCTCCAGGTTGATCTCGGCATCCCTGAAAACGGAGAGTTCCCTTCTTAGCTCTTTCATTATCTCGAACATGTCTTTTCTCTTGTCTCTATCTACAAGGTGAACATCTATCTCTCCTGCATTTATCTCCTGACCTACGCCTGTCCCTATAGTAGCAAAGGTGTAGTCCACAGAAGAATGCTCGCGAATCATCTCACCTATCTGCTGAATCCTTCGGTCACTTTCTTCAATAGAAACACCCAGGGGCAATTCCACAGAAGCAGAAAACTCACCGTTATCCTCCGTCGGGAAAAATCCCGTACCAAGTTGCCTGGCAATAAAAATTCCACCAGCAAATAGTGCAATGGCAAAAAGGACAACAATTAATCTGTGCCTTACGGAAAAATTAAGGGCAGAAGCATAAGCTCTTTCAACGGCACCGAAACCTCTATCAATGATCTGACCGATCCTGCCTGGCTTGTCATGCTGAAGCACTCTGGAGCACAGGAAAGGAGTCAGTGTCAGTGACAGGGCCAGAGATATTACTATTGTTGTAACCACTGTCAAACCAAAGGCAAAAAAGAATCTGCCTATTATTCCCTGCATAGTCGCTACTGGGCCGAAAACGGCAACAGTTGTCATAGAACCGGCAAGGACTGCAAAACCGACCTCTGCTGTGCCTGTTGATGCAGCTTTTAGAGGGCGCTCTCCCTGTTCCTGATGTCTATGGACGTTTTCAAGAACAACAGTAGTTGCATCAACGACCATTCCAACTGCCAGGGAGAGTCCCATAAGGCTCATGTTATTAAGGGTCACTCCTGCAAAATTAAGTACTATAAGGCTTCCAAGCAGACATGCAGGAATGGAAATTACTGTCACAAAAGTTGCCCTGATGGTTTTAAGGAAGAGGAGCATTACGAGGGAACAGAGTGCTACTCCTAACAGAATATCCTTTCCCACTCCCTGCATTGACTTGTTGACGAAGTCGGCTGAATTTGAAAGTATCTTCAGCTCGACACCCCGGGGTGCCATTCTCTGGAGTTCTTTAACTTTTTCGGCTACCTCCTCGCCCAGAGCGACCTCGTTTACACCTCTCTGTTTTCTCACCTGCAGAAGGATAAGAGGCTCTCCATTGTAGGTAGCTATACTTCGAAGGTCCTCAAAACCGTCCTGGACCTCTGCCACATCACGAAGACGCACTATGGCTCCGTTTTTCACTGCTACCGGCACAGTACCGAGAGCTTTCACTGTATCATATTCACCCTCAAGACGTATGGACAGTTCCTGCCGTTCTGTCTCTATCCTTCCACCCGGAAGTTCAACATGCTTGTTTGATATGGAACTCCGAATATCACTAACCGTAAGACCTCTTGATTCCATTTTTGACGGTTCCAGCCATACTCTTATCTCTCTTTCCCTTAGCCCTGAAGTATCAACATTTCCTACACCGCTGACTGTCTGGATCTGAAGTTTTGCGACCTTGTCCGCAAAGTTTGACTTTACAGTGTAAGGGGCATCTCCTGTCACACCTATTGTTACCACCGGCATATCAGCAATGGAAAATTTCTGAACTATAGGAGATTCAGCCTCTTCAGGAAGATTTGAAGCCGCAAGATTTACTTTGTCTCTGACATCAGCTGCCGCTACATCGATATCCTTGTCCAGTTCAAACTCTACTGTTATGACCGATCTGCTCTCGTAGCTTCTCGAATTTATGTTCTTGATACCGGATATAGTATTGAGCTGTTCTTCAATAACATCAGTTACATCGTTATCCATAACAACAGGACTGGCTCCTATCATCGTCGTGATTACACCGATAATGGGAAAATCCACATCTGGGATCCTCTGCATTCCCATTCTGGAAAGGGTCGTTAAGCCAAAAAATATTAGTGCGATAAGAGCGATAAGAACAGTTACCGGGCGTCTTAATGCTGTATCGGTTAACTTCATCTAAAATCCTCCCCTGTGGTCAAAAGACCCTTGCTAAAAAGGGAAAAAACTATCTCTGTCATTTCTTCAGGAGAATCATCTATGATTCCGTAGGTCCAGTCCCTGGAGGTGCCCATAAGAATAGAACTTAATATTGAGGAAAGGGCTGCAGGATTCATCTTCCTGAACTTTCCCTCTGACATTCCTTTTTGGAAAAGGTCAGAGGTTGCCTTTCTTATGGAGTTCAAGGGATGAATCTCCTCGGAAAAACGCTCTCTGAGTTTTGGCTCCTCATGGAAAGCCTGCATAAAGGCCAGCACCATGAATGATTTTTCCTTCCTGAAATACAACTCTTCCTTTATGACCTGCTTAAGCGCTTCCGTAGGATCTTTATACTCATCAATATTTTCCTTTATCCTGTTTTCAGCTTCGGTCATAAGCCTGGTCATAACAAGCCATACCAGCTCTTTCTTGTCCCTGAAATAATTGTACAGGGTACCCTTTGAGACTCCAGCCTTTTCGGCAACTCTTTCCATTGTAAGACCATTCCAGCCTTTTTCTTCAATAATTTCCGAAGTGGCCTCAAAAATGGAGTCTTTCATCAACTCTTCGACAATTTCCCTTTTTTTTCTGGTTAACTTTGCCATGGCACCTTCCCCGGGGATACGTAAACACCCTTTTACTAACTGATTGACCCGTTGGTCATTTTTACGAACATTAATTCTATTCTCTGTTGTTTTTATTTGCAACAAGAAATTATAAAATCTCTCAGGAAAAGGAGTTTCCCTCTTTTTTTAGAGAAGGAAAAGGCTGACATTATACTTTTTTTATAAACTTTATTTCCCGGCGATTATTATATAGAATTTACGGGTTCTTTAAACAGTAAACGTACTTCCGTACTCTGTTGCTGTACTTTTTCAGATCAATTCTTGAGAAGAAAGGTGAAAAAAATGCTCACAGATATTCTTGCAGCACTTGCAGTAGTAGTGAACGGCATACCCCAGGGACTCCTTGCCCTGACCTTCGGGTTCGCCGCACTTCCAACGGCTATTGCCTTCATAATCGGAATAGTCGGATCCCTGGCCTTTAACTCGGTGGCCACAATATCATTCCAGGCCGAAACCATAACCCTTGCCGGAACAATGGGAAACAACATAAGGGAAAGGTTGAGTCTGGTCTTCTGGGGAGCAGTGTTTCTCCTTGTACCATCTATTCTCGGCCTTAACGAGAGGATAGTAGCCTTCATCGGTCCGACAATAGTAACGTCAATGATGGCAGGTGTAGGTATCATGCTGGCCTACGTATCTATAGAGATGCTTAGCTCCGAGAAATGGTCTGGAACTGTCTCGATGATCACAGGACTTATAGTCTGGTTCATTACACAGGATCTGGCCTACACCATTATTATTTCCGTTCTTATCTCCACACTTTTTTACAATTACCTGAAAAGATCCGGAAAGGTAAAACTGGAAGATCCTCGTATTGACCTTTCCAATGAAAAATTTCACCTTGGTAACATCGAGTGGAAATTCTGGGAAAACAGCCGTATTCTCTTTGGAGCACTCGCCCTTGCATGCCTCAACATCGGAGCCAACATCAGTTTCGGTAAAATTACCGGAAGTATTGCCGGAGCCGAGACCAACATCGACCACCTGGCCATATACTCAAGCCTTGCCGACATAGGATCGAGTCTTTTCGGTGGAGCCCCTGTGGAAGCCATCATTTCCGGAACCGCAACTGCTCCTCATCCTCTTCTTGCATCTGTCCTCATGATGGGCATAATGGCTGCTATCCTGCTTCTGAAGCTACTTCCGACAATAGGAAAATACGTT
>Ga0102925_1001874_pt1:2500-11639 | contig 11639 bp, 9 predicted proteins | sample SalPonR1_A_D1_MG_FD_78216 | JGI IMG/M metagenome (GOLD analysis project Ga0102925, IMG submission 78216) | Salt pond soil microbial communities from South San Francisco under conditions of wetland restoration - Salt Pond MetaG R1_A_D1_MG | ecosystem: Environmental > Aquatic > Marine >... | reverse complement strand
CGTCTCACCACCGTGCTCTTCACCCAGCACCTTGGTCATCGCCGCCGTCAGCGTCGTCTTGCCGTGGTCCACGTGACCAATGGTCCCCACGTTGACGTGCGGCTTGGTGCGCTCGTATTTCTCCTTGGACACGGGCCTAGCTCCTCAGATTGCGCTTGTCGTGAATGAGGCGCCCATCGGACACCCCTCGGGAAGCTGGAGCCCATAAGCAGATTTGAACTGCTGACCTCTCCCTTACCAAGGGAGTGCTCTACCACTGAGCTATATGGGCTTAAACCGGTTCCGCCGTTGCTCGGGCGGTCACTCCTGCCGGAATGGAGCGGGTGATGGGATTCGAACCCACGTCATCAGCTTGGAAGGCTGAGGTTCTACCATTGAACTACACCCGCCTGGAATCGAGGCGGGCGATGCCCGCCCTGTCCCGTTGCTGCTCTTCATGTCTGGTGGAGGGGGGAGGATTCGAACCTCCGAAGGCTGAGCCGTCAGATTTACAGTCTGATCCCTTTGACCACTCGGGAACCCCTCCGTAAATGAGCCGGCTATTCTGTAGAAGGAAAAACCGGGTGTCAACCACCGCCGGTGTCGGCAACGACGCGATTCCGGCCGCGCTCCTTGGCGCGATAGAGGGCGGCGTCCGCCCGCTCCAGAACCGCGGCCGGACGCTCCCCCCGGCGGCGCTGAGCAACCCCCAGACTGACGGTCACGGCCACTTCCTGTCCACCCCCGCGCCCTCGCCGGGCCGGATCGCGCTTACCCCCGCGAAGGGTGAAGGGGTTGTCGGCGATGGTGGCCCGGAGCTGGTCGGCCAGCGGCCGTGCCCGCTCGAGGTCGGCCCCGGGGAACAGGAGCGTGAACTCCTCGCCGCCGTAACGGAATACGCGCACACCACGGGCACCCCTGGCGAGGCGGGTAGCGACATAACGCAGGACCTGGTCGCCGGCCTCGTGGCCGTAGGTATCGTTGAAGGATTTGAAATGGTCGACGTCGACCATGGCCACCGAATAGCGGCGCCCCGGCCGGGCCAGCCGCTCCATGAGGGCGCGCCTGCCGGCCAGTCCGGTGAGCTCATCGCGGTACGCCATGCGATGGCCTTCCAGGATCAGGGCGAGGGCGATGGCCAGCGCGGCGGTGGTCCAGGCGACCTCGGCGGTCAACGGGGCAGCGGCATGGTAGAGCGCGGCGATCACCGCACTGGCACCGGCGAGGATGCCCACACTGACAGCCGCGCGTCCGGCAATCGTGCGCACGAAGTAGGCGCCCACACCGGCAAGGAGGACTGCAGCGGCGGCCACCGACACCGGCAGCTTCACGCCGTCCGGGAGCAGGGGTTGGAGGGTCGTGGCCCCGTATGCGGGCCAGCTACCACCGGACAGGAGCCAGCCGCCGGCTCCCCCCACCGCCGCGAGGGCGGCGAAGACGAGGGCCGGACTCCAGGGCTCGGGCCGGAGCGCCAGAACCAGGAGGATCGTGCCCAGCGAGGCACCGAGGAGATTTCGGATCGCCGCGGCCTCGGTCGCGGTCATGGCGGCCCCGGCCAGGAGATAGAGGAGCAGGAGGAGCAGGACGAAGAGGAGGGCGCCGTAGCGGCCGAAGAGCAGCGCCAGTCCGGCCGCGAGGGCCAGGGCCAGCCAGGGGAGGTAGACCAGGAACTGAACGGTCTCCGTCCCCAGCGGGAGCCGGGCGACGGCGACCACGATGGCCACCGCCAGGATCGGCGCCAGCAGGGCCGCCACCAGGAGGTGCCAGCGGGCACTCACCGTGGCACGCCACCGGGATGTATGGAGCTGGCGACAGGAGTCGAACCCGCGACCTGCTGATTACAAATCAGCTGCTCTACCAACTGAGCTACGCCAGCGTGATGGGATGGCATGGTAACAGCACCGCCTCAGGAAGAGGTGGATGTTTGCTGGATGCGATCGACGATCTCGGTGGTGGACAGGCCCTCGACGTAGTCGAGGATCACCACCTCGCCCCCGGCCGCGCGGACACAATCGTGGCCGGCCACCTCGTCGGGTCGGTAGTCGCCCCCCTTGACCAGATAATCGGGGCGGAGGGCGCAGATCAAACGCTCCGGTGTCTCCTCCGCGAAGGGGACCACCCAGTCCACGGCCCGCAGGCCGGCGAGGACGGCCATACGGCGCTCCACCGGGTTGAGGGGACGCCCCTCCCCCTTCAGGCGCCGCACTGACTCATCCTCGTTGACCGCCACGATGAGCCGGTCACCCAGAGCGCGCGCGGCCTCTAGGTAGGCCACGTGCCCGGCGTGGAGGAGGTCGAAACAACCATTGGTGATGACCACGCGCTCGCCCTTCTCGCGCGCCGATGCCACGGCACGTCGAAGCTGTTCCTCGTTGACCACGCCCAGGCCGACTTCTTCCGCGTCGGCCATCTCGGCCAGGAGTTCCGGGGCACTCACGGTCGCCGCGCCCAGGCGGCCGACGACCAGGCCGGCCGCGGCATTGGCCAGGGCGACCGCGCGCGGGAGGGCCTGGCCGGCGGCCAGGGCCGCGCCCAGCGTGGCGATGACGGTATCGCCGGCACCGGTGACGTCGAAGACTTCCCGCGCCCGGGCCGGGAGATGAACCGGCTCCCCGTCCGCCTGGATCAGGGTCATGCCGGCCTCTCCCCGCGTCACGAGGAGGGCGCCCAGGTCCAGCTCGCCGAGGGTGGCGCGGCCGCGCTCGACCAGGGCCGATTCATCGGGGCACGGTCCGGCGACGGCCTCGAATTCGGAGAGGTTGGGAGTCAGCAGGTCGGCACCCCGGTAGGGGGAGAAATCGCGCCCCTTGGGGTCGACCAGTACCTGCGCCCCGGCCTCCCGGGCCAGCCGGATGAAACGCTGGGGGTCGGCCAGTGCGCCCTTGGCGTAGTCGGAGAGGATCACGATATCGGCGTCGCCCACGACCTCCGCCATCGCCCGCTCCAGCGGGGCCGGGTCGAGGTCGTGGAAGGGCTCCTCGAAGTCCACGCGCAGGAGCTGCTGGTGGCGCGCCAGGACCCGGAGCTTGGTAATCGTGGGCCGCTCGGCAACCCGGACCAGGCGCGCATCCACGCCGGCATTGGCCAGCTCATGGCCGATACGGTCTCCGGCATCATCGGCACCCACCAGGCCGACCAGGGTCGGTCGAACGCCCAGGGCCGCCAGGTTCAGGGCGACATTGGCCGCGCCGCCGGGGCGGTCCTCGCTATCCTGCATCCGGACCACGGGTACCGGGGCCTCCGGCGAGATCCGGCCGGTCTGGCCGTGCCAGTAGCGGTCCAGCATGACGTCGCCCACGACCAGGACCCGGGCGCTGGCGAAATCGGGTGGGGGTGCGGTCAAGCCGAGCCCCCCTCGAACGCCTCGCAGAGGAGGTGGAGGATCAGGATATGGGCCTCCTGGATGCGCGCCGTTGCCTCGACCCCGACGACCAACGGGTGGTCGACCGCGGTCGCCAGGGGGCCACCATCCCGGCCCAGGAGTCCGATGGTGGTCATCCCCCGATCCGTCGCCGCTGCCACGGCGGCCGCGACGTTCGGGCTGTGCCCGGAGGTGGAGAGGGCCAGGAGCGTGTCGCCGGTGCGTCCCAGGGATTCCACCTGGCGTGCGAAGACGCGCTCAAAGCCGTAGTCGTTGCCGATGGAGGTCAGTGCCGAGGTATCGGTCGTCAGGGCGATGGCGGGGAACCCGGGGCGATCGGCCTGGAAACGACCGGTGAGTTCCGCGGCGAAATGCTGGGCATCGGCCGCAGAGCCGCCATTGCCGCAGGCGTAGACGCGTCCCCCGGTCTCGAAGGTCCGGGCCAGCTGGTCGGCTGCCCGGTGGATGGCCGGCGCCAGCGCCGCAACGGCATCGACGGCCTGTCGGTGGCCAGTGAGGCTCGATTCAATATCCATGGGTATCCGATCGTCGCTTCCCGGTTCCGGTGCGCAGTGTAACAGCCCCGAGGATCACTCCTTGCGAAGCCGATCGCAGGGCCGTTCGGTAAGCGTCCCCGCCCCGTCCCGAACCAGGGCGCGGAGTTCCGCCAGCGCCTCCGCGGCCCCCTCGCCGGGGACCTGCAAGCCGAGGAAGGGCGCGGTGGTGCGGCGCGACTGTTCCCGGATCCGCGCATCGAAACCATCCGCCTGGAGGCCTTGCTGGTGCTGGGAGGCGTTGGCCCGATCGGCGAAGAGCCCCAGGGAGATGCTGCGAGCCATCTCCCCGTTCCGTACCAGGAGGATGTCACTGTAGCCGGCGGCCTCCAGCGCTTCCTGGCGTTCCCGGGCCCCGGCCATGTCGGGCGCGGGCGGCAGATGGACCCAGTAGCGCGGATCGGCGTGCTCGCCCTCCCAGCGCTGGACGACCGACAGGGACGTCGACTCGACCCGTTCCTCGATGCGCGCGCGCAGTTCCGCCGTCAGGGGGCCCAACGCATAACAGGTCGGGCGGGGCGGCTCGGTCTGGGGGGCCGGCGGTTGCTTGGCAGGCGTCTCGGCCCGGGCCGGGGTCTGGACCGGGGCCTGGACCGGGGTCTGGGCGGGTGTCTCGGCCGGCGAGCTTGTCTCACCGGCCTCGGCCGATGACGGGGAGGCTTCCGGTGACGGTTCTGGCTCGGGGTCCGAAGGGGTCTGCGAACCGGCGCTTCCGGGTCCCTCCTTGCCCTCGCCCGTTGCCTGAGCCATGGCCTCCTCCATGGAGACGGCGGCGGTCGAACCGGCGGGGTCGCCCGGGCCATCCCCGGCGCCGGGGAGCGGGGGAAGCGGTTCCAGGGTCGCGACATCCTGTCCGGGGAGGGGCTCGGTCTCGGTGACCGACTCCCCCCCGCCGAAGGCCAGGTGATACCCCAGGAAGCCGAGATTGAGTACCAGCAGGGTCAGAAAGAGGATCCGCATGCGTCTTTAGTCCATGGGCTCGACGGCCATCCGCGCCAGTCCTTCCAGAACCAGTCCGGGGAGCTGGATCCGGGGCGGGGCGATACGCTGCGCCACGAGGGGAGCGCCACCGCCAGTCAGGATGCATGGTACCCCGGAAAGCCCCTGTCCCGCCAAGTGGGCGCGGACTTCGGTCACAGCGCCGATCACGGCGTGGGCGATACCGCGGCCGACCCCGGTGTCGGTGTCGCACCCCGGCCCCTCGGCCGGGTCCGGGCGCGCCTGCGCCACCTTCGCGGTCCCCCGCGTCAGGGCATCGGTCATGAGTTCGAGGCCCGGGAGGATGTAGCCCCCACGATGCTCACCGGCAATCAGGACGTCCATGGTAACGGCAGTGCCCACATCAACCACCAGCGCTCCCGCCGGGGCACGCCTGGTTGCGGCGACCAGGGCCGAAAAGCGGTCAATACCCAGCTCTGCTGGTTCCCAGTACCCGTTTCGAACCCCCCAGCCGGCCGCGGGGCTCTGGAGGAAGTCCGGTTCAACTCCCCAGTTCTCCCGCGCCGCGGCGGTAATGCCAAGCCGGACGTCTGCACTGCCCACCGCACTGACCAGGAGCCTGCCCGGGGGCCGAGCGCGGGCCCAGACAGCGGTCAATCGTGGGCACTCGCTGGCAGGGAGGGCCGCCTGCCAGACAATGTGGCCGGCGTGCACGGCCGCCCACCGGAGCGTGGTGTTGCCGGCATCGAGCACCCAGTCCATCAAACCTCCCGCAGGCTCACGTCGCCCCCGGTAATCCGCCGGGTACCTACCGCCGTTTCCAGGCAGAGCGCTCCGTCGTCATCGATGCCGGCCGCCCGTCCCTCGCTCGTCCCATCCGGACCGAGGACCCGGACGTCGGCCCCGCGGTAGTAGTCACGCTGGCGCCAGGACGCCAGCCAAGGCCGCGGATCGCTCGCGGCTTCGGGAAGGCCCGGCAACAACCGTTCAAGGAGGGAGATCGCGGTGGCGGCGGCGGTGGGTGGCTCGAAGCCCTCGGCGGAGAGGGAGGTCCGACCGTCGTCCGCCGGGGCGGCAAGGTTGAGACCGATCCCGACAACCAGCTGCCACCGGCCACCGTACTCGCCCCGGCTCTCCATAAGGATCCCGCCCAGTTTAGAGCCGTTCAGCAGGAGGTCGTTCGGCCACTTCAGCTGGATCCCGGCGTGCGGGATCAGGGCCTCGATACCCTCGGCAACCAGACTTGCAACCGCAAGTGGCATGGCGGGGGCCGGCGCCCCGGCAGAGCCCAGACTGAGCGAAAGATAGAGCCCGGCTCCGGCTGGCGAGTCCCAGCTACGGCCGAGACGGCCCCGACCTGCCGTCTGGTGCGCCGCAATGCAGACGTGGGAACCGGCTTGCTCCCCGGCCATACGTCGCCGCAACAACCAGCTATTGGTCGAGTCGGTTCGGTAGACGGTTTGAAGGCTCAGGAGACGCCGCTGTGCAGCGCCAGGAAGAGCGTGAACGATGGCATCCGCCCGCGGCGGGCGCGCCCCCGGCGGGATGCGATAGCCCCGCCGCTCACGTTCTACCGGGAGGCCCATGGCCTCCAGGGCATTCATTGCCTTGCCGACGGCGGCCCGACTGACCCCGACCTCCCGAGCGAGTTCGGGGCCGGCATGCCAATCGCCATCCGCGAGCCGGTAAAGGAGGCGGGTACGGGTGTTCATGGGCGGAGTCTATCAGACCCCGCCCCCACCTACGGGTCACCCCGCGAGTTCGAGCAGGGGCCGTTCGCCCCTCCGGATGTGCCGTTCGATAAATTCCGCGCGCCCCGGCCGCCTTGCATTGACCTCGTCCCGGCACAGCGACGGCTCGTTGGCTGCCGTTGCCAGCATGACCTCGAGTTCCGAAAGGTCGACCTTGGGGCGGGTAAGATCCTTGGGCATGGGGTTATCCAGGGCGCCCACTTCCCAGAACATGCGCGGATGCCACAGCTGGTTCTGCACGCCCTGCCGCTTGAGGAGCTGGATGCAGCGGTCGTTGAGTTCTTCGCGATTCATGACGGACCCCCTTGGCATTAGCCGAGCGAATTACTCGGCTATTAAGCCTAGGAGGTAGTCGGAAACCTGTAAAGGATCGGGCCGGGAGAGAGTCAGGCGCCGTTGAGGCCGGCATCGGCGGGGCTTCGAAAGAGCCCGACCCGGAGGTCTTCCGCCTCGTAGATGACATTGCCATCCACCTCGACCTGGGCATCTGCCAGCCCCATGAAGAGTCGTCGACGGATAACCCGTTTGAGGTCGACCCGGTAGAGGACCTGATGGTTTTCCGGGAGCACCTGGCCGGAGAACTTGACGTTTCCGGCCCCCAGCGCCCGGCCATGGCCCTCGCCGCCGTTCCATCCGAGGAAGAAGCCGACGAGTTGCCAGAGCGCATCAAGCCCGAGACAGCCGGGCATGACCGGATCGCCGGGGAAATGACACTCGAAGAACCACAGATCGGGGCGGAGGTCGAGCTCGGCGACCATGGAACCCTTGCCATACCGACCGTCGGCGTCCGCGATGTGGCTGATCCGGTCGAACATCAGCATCGGCGGCGCAGGCAGCTGCGGGTTGCCGGGACCAAAGAGTTCCCCGCGCGAGCAGGCAATGAGGTCATCGTAGTCGTAGGCGTGTTTCGGTTCCATCACCGATCTCCGGACAAAAAAAACCCCGCACAACGCGGCGCGGGGTTTAGGTTTGGAGCCTGGCAGTGACCTACTTTCGCACGGGTAACCCCGCACTATCATCGGCGCTGAGCAGTTTCACTTCCGAGTTCGGGATGGGATCGGGTGGTTCCCACTCGCTATGGCCGCCAGGCAAAACGGTATGCAGCAGATCTTGCGTCTGCTTGCATGTTCGGGAAGCCGGCGCTGCGTATACCGCATCGCCCAGGACACTTGGGTGTTGTATGGTCAAGCCTCACGGGCAATTAGTACTGGTTAGCTTCACGCATTACTGCGCTTCCACACCCAGCCTATCAACGTCCTAGTCTTGGACGGCCCTTTAGGGACCTCGAGGGTCCAGGGAGACCTAATCTTGAGGTGGACTTCCCGCTTAGATGCTTTCAGCGGTTATTCCTTCCGTACGTAGCTACCCGGCTGTGCCACTGGCGTGACAACCGGAACACCAGAGGTACGTCCACTCCGGTCCTCTCGTACTAGGAGCAGATCCTCTCAAGTCTCCAACGCCCACGGCAGATAGGGACCGAACTGTCTCACGACGTTCTAAACCCAGCTCGCGTACCACTTTAAACGGCGAACAGCCGTACCCTTGGGACCGACTACAGCCCCAGGATGTGATGAGCCGACATCGAGGTGCCAAACTCCGCCGTCGATGTGAACTCTTGGGCGGAATCAGCCTGTTATCCCCGGAGTACCTTTTATCCGTTGAGCGATGGCCCTTCCACTCAGGACCACCGGATCACTAAGACCTGCTTTCGCACCTGCTCGACGTGTAGGTCTCGCAGTTAAGCACCCTTATGCCTTTGCACTCGTTGCACGATTTCCGACCGTGCTGAGGGTACCTTCGCGCTCCTCCGTTACTCTTTGGGAGGAGACCGCCCCAGTCAAACTACCTACCACGCGCTGTCCCTGATCCGGATAACGGACCAAAGTTAGAACCCCAAACATGCCAGGGTGGTATTTCAAGATTGGCTCCGCCGGGACTGGCGTCCCGGCATCCAAGCCTCCCACCTATCCTACACAAGCATGCTCAAAGTTCAGCGCGAAGCTGTAGTAAAGGTTCACGGGGTCTTTCCGTCTTGCCGCGGGTACACTGCATCTTCACAGCGAGTTCAATTTCACTGAGTCTCGGGTGGAGACAGTGGGGCCATCGTTACGCCATTCGTGCAGGTCGGAACTTACCCGACAAGGAATTTCGCTACCTTAGGACCGTTATAGTTACGGCCGCCGTTTACCGGGGCTTCGATCAAGGGCTTCGCCGAAGCTAACCCCATCACTTAACCTTCCGGCACCGGGCAGGCGTCACACCCTATACGTCCTCTTACGAGTTAGCAGAGTGCTGTGTTTTTAGTAAACAGTCGCAGCCCCCTGGTCACTGCGGCCTCCTTCTGCTCCAGCCGCAAGGGCCTTCACATACAAGAGGCGCACCTTCTCCCAAAGTTACGGTGCCATTTTGCCGAGTTCCTTCACCCGAGTTATCTCAACGCCTTGGGATTCTCACCCTGCCCACCTGTGTTGGTTTGGGGTACGGTCCCGTATTACCTGAAGCTTAGAGGCTTTTCCTGGAAGCAGGGCATCACTCACTTCGCCTCCTTGGAGGCT
>Ga0102925_1001871_pt1 | contig 11646 bp, 7 predicted proteins | sample SalPonR1_A_D1_MG_FD_78216 | JGI IMG/M metagenome (GOLD analysis project Ga0102925, IMG submission 78216) | Salt pond soil microbial communities from South San Francisco under conditions of wetland restoration - Salt Pond MetaG R1_A_D1_MG | ecosystem: Environmental > Aquatic > Marine > Intertidal... | reverse complement strand
TTTCCTTTTTATAAATTTAAATTTAAAAATTAACTTAATAATTTATTAGAATTTTCATATAAAAACAAGAAAACAGGCACAAAGAATTCACCCGTGTTACCAAGGCATTTAGAGCCTTTTTAAAAATAGACGAATCGGTTGTATTCTTATGAAATTTTGCTTCGAGCCCTTAATTTTTAAACAGGCTCTTAAAATCAGGCCATCAATTTTTGATCATTCATTTGAATTCGCTATTATTATTTGCTATAGTTTTTTACCCATAAAGGGGTTATTTTTTTTAATAAATATTATTATTAATATAATCGATATGTTATGAAAATAATCCTCACAGAGAAATAAGGCGTAAACCATGAGGAAACTGTCTGACATTATCAAGGGAAAAACAGATATCCAGGTGATCATGGGAACCCACAACACCATTAACATGCGGATTGTTCACCTTTAACTGTATTTAAGAAAGGAAACGACATGGCAGAAACTGTCATCAAACTGGGCCGAAATAAAAAGGCCTCAACTTTTATCGACAAGGTTAAAGAGATTTTGCCCGAGGGCGGAAATCTTAATGCCTGCCTGACATGTGGCGTCTGCGCATCAGGCTGCCCGGCCACCGGGCTGGCAGACATGGACCCCAGAAAATTTCTGCGCATGGCTTCCCTGGGCATGGATGAGGAAATTCTTGCATCGGACTGGCCCTGGATGTGTACCATGTGCATGCGCTGCATCCATGTTTGCCCCATGAAAATTGATATTCCCCAGCTTGTTTACAACGCCCGGACATTACGGCCCAGAGAAGAGCGCCCAAAAGGTATCTTGGGTTCCTGTGACGCGGCCTTGGTGCATGATACCGGTTCAGCCATGGGTACCTCAGAGGAAGACTTTGAATTTGTGGTTGAGGATGTTCTGGAAGAGTATCAGGAAGCCCAACCGGAATTTGAAGAGATGGAAGCCCCCATTGACAAAGAAGGGGCTGAATTCTTCCTTAACCAGAACTCCAGGGAACCGGTCACCGAACCTGACGAGATGGTTCCCTTATGGAAAATTCTTCACCTCGCCGGAGTCAACTGGACCTATGGTTCCAAGGGATGGGGCGGTGAAAACTATTGTATGTTTCTGGCAGATGACGAATCCTGGAAACATCTGACAGAGACCAGCATTAAGCAGGCCAAGGATTTGGGGTGTAAGACGTACCTCAATACCGAGTGAGGGCACGTTACTTTCTCGGTCCGGGCCGGAGCGAAAAAATTTGGTATTGATACTGAAAACTTAGAAATCAAAAACATTTACGAATACTATGCAAAATGGATCCGTGAAGGTCGGCTTAAACCTAGTTCCGACTGGAACAAAGACCTGAAGATTAAATTCACGGTACAGGATCCCTGCCAGATTGTCAGGAAAAGCTATGGTGACCCCATTGCCGAAGACCTGCGTTTTGTTGTGAAATCCATTGTGGGTGAAGAGAATTTTGTTGACATGCAGCCCAACCGTTCCAACAACTACTGCTGCGGCGGCGGTGGCGGATTTCTCCAGTCTGGGTTCAAAGATGAACGCTTGACATATGGAAAGGTGAAAGACGATCAGATATAGGCCACCGCTGCGGATTACTGCATTGCCGCCTGCCACAACTGTCATGCGCAGATTCATGAGCTCAGCGAACATTACGAAGGGCATTATGGCGTCGTTCATATATGGACCTTGCTTAGTCTGGCTTTAGGCATTCTCGGACCTAATGAAAGAGAATACCTGGGGGATGACCTTAAAGAGGTAAACGTCTTCCACCCTGAAACCGCTATGTAGTACGAATTTATTTGAGCAGATACAGGGCCGGCAGTTAAATTGAAGACTGCCGGCCCTTTTTTAATTTTTAAAGGAAGCTGATATCGTGGAAAGCCTTTGTCCGGAGCAAACCGCCCCGGAAGCTGAACAACAGATACTTGCAGACATTGACCGCTGCCTCCGGGTGCTGGAAACCCTGGCTGACCAGCCTGCGCTTTTGGCAAAAATTTCCGAAACGGACCGCATTGCCTTGATTAAGTCCGCCGGCAAAATATCCCGGCCGGACAGAGCTGAAATAAAAAAGCGAAACAAGGATAAAAAGCGGCAGATGCGCCTTGCGGCGGTGGCAAAAGAGCGGCAGATGAGAGCGCAGACAGGGATCAGAAAGGCCAGAGAGGCGTCCGTGTTCACGGCCCCGCCCCGGCTTGAAGGTCCGGCAGTTGAAAGCCCTAAAGCTGCAGCACACCTTGATTCCCCCCGCAACTGCTATGTGTGCAAGGCTGAATTTACGTTGCTTCACCATTTTTATGACAGCATGTGTCCTGAATGTGCGCAATTTAACTACCAAAAGCGGTTCCAGACCGCATCCCTTGAAGGACAGATTGCCGTCATCACAGGCTCCAGGCTTAAAATTGGATACCAAGCCACGGTGATGATGCTGAAAGCCGGGGCCCGGGTGATTGCCACCACACGCTTTCCCAAGGATTCCGCTTTAAGATTTTCCAAGGAACCCGATTTTGACCAATGGGGGCACAGGCTCCATATCTACGGGCTGGATCTGCGTCATATTCCCAGTGTGGAGCTGTTCTGTGATCATGTTAAACAAACATACCCGCGCCTTGATATCTTGATCAATAATGCGGCCCAGACCGTTCGACGTCCACCCGGATTCTATGCCCACCTGATGGACACCGAACAAACGAATATTTCATCTTTATCCCCAGAGGCGGCAATGCTTTTAGGCCGTTACCGGGACTGCGTGGCCCAGGTGACAACAGGCAGCCCCCGTGATGCGGTTGGAGAAGACGTGTTGCCGGTTTCCTGGAACGGCACGGCCCCCGGTATCGGGTTGCGGCAGTCGGCCCAGCTCTCACAGATTCCCTATGCCTATGACCATAGTATTGATGCGCCCCAGGTATTTCCGGAAAAGGCGCTGGATGCCGATCTGCAGCAGGTGGATCTTCGAAAAACCAACTCCTGGCGGCTGAAACTGGGAGAAATTGAAACGGCGGAGATGCTGGAAATTCAGCTGGTCAACAACGTGGCCCCCTTTGTTCTGTGCAACCGCCTGGCCCAGATGATGAAAACAGATTTTACCGGTCAAAAACACATTGTCAATGTCTCGGCCATGGAAGGCAAATTCCTGCGCTTTAAAAAGGGCAGCCGTCATCCCCATACCAATATGGCCAAGGCAGCGTTAAACATGCTTACGCACACGGCGGCCGAGGATCTTGCCAAATACGGCATTTACATGAATGCCGTGGATACCGGCTGGGTTACGGATGAAGATCCGGCGCGTCTTGCCCAATTAAAACAGGAGCGCCACGATTTTCAGCCGCCGTTGGATATTGTGGACGGGGCCGCCCGGATCTGCGACCCTTTTTTCCACGGCATTTTAACTGGAAAACATTGGTGTGGAAAATTCTTAAAGGATTATTTTCCCATAGACTGGTAGCGTTACTGGCGCCTGGGGATGTTGCTGAGTATAAGGCCCTGGGGCAGGCTTTCCCCAAAAATGGACGCTTCATCGGCGGACTCAATGGGAACCACGGTCTGAATCATATCCAATGACTTTTGAGGTGCCTGCATCTGTTCAAACCAGGGAACCATGATTTGAATAACATCCTGGGAAACATCACGCGTTCGATCTCCGGTTTTCCTTAGAATCTGTGCCAATGCAGTAACGACCTTGTCCTTGGGCGTCCAATTGATCTGCATCAATCTTTTTGTCCACCGCTCCACCTCTTTTGCCGGAACAACTCTATCCACAGAACCATAAAGAAGCTCTCTGGCGCCGATTCTGGACAACGCCCAAAACATTTGATGCGGCGTTTTGCCCGGTTTCAACTGGGGGATCAGCTTTTTTGACAAAGCGATTTTGTCTTTTATCAACAGGCGCTCCATATTTGCCGCAGCCATCCACACTTCGGTCATCTCTTGTTTAGGCATTTTTTTTCCGGCACCGTTATTCGCCAATAAATAGCTGGAAACATCCTGAAAAAACTGTCGTTGTTGACCGGCAGTCAATCCCCCTGCAATGCGACGGCAAAATATCCACCATTCCACGGCATTTTGTTTGGCTTTAGGGAATACGCTTCTTTGTAAATAAACTTTCCACAATTTTGGCATACGCGCTTCATCAAATGCATCACCAAATCCCGGTCGAACGCAAAATCCGGTCAAGTTTAACCATCTAATTTCATGCTCCGGGCTATTTTTCCGCCATCCGACATTTTCAATCAAATGATCTGCCACGGCTCTAAGGAAGGATAAAGGCCATTTATTTTTCTTTGTCTCGACCAGTTTTTCTATATTTTTTACAACAGAAGATAATTGGGCATTATCGGCAGATCCGGAAAAGGCGTCCGTCAACAGATTACGGACATTATTTACGGTATCATCATCATAAACTTCACTCTCGTTGGCTTCACCGACTTGGGGTTCCCGCAATTGAAACTGAAGTTTCCAGCGATGGGACGACACGCTTGAGCGGCACCACATTGCAAGGGTTCCCATTTCGGTATATTCCGCTTCAACCTTAACCGGAATCCGTTTTGCCTCTCCTTTTTTTCCAAATTTAATAATGGTTTTCAGGGGCGGCAGCGGTGTCAGGGAATCATCAACCGGCAAAATGTCGCCGCTTTTATCACCGGATCTGAAACTGGAGCTGAACATTGAAAAAAGAACCGGCTGGTTGGTTACGACTTCAAATTCCATCTCCGGTAGCTGGATCAACGATCCTTCATCCAATCCACGCTCCACAACGCACATTATTTTTTCACAGGTTGCGTCACAGGTTTTATTTTGGGAATTATCCGAAGCAATGCCGATATAATAACTTCTGGGGCTGCCGCTGCCGACACGCACACCAATGCCTTGTTTAACAAGACCATAGTAAGAGGCCCCCAGGGCAACAGAAAGGTCCGGATCACGATTGTCCAGCACTGTCGGCAGCGCCTGATCCTCACAGGAAAACCATTTTCCAATGGCTGACCTGATTTTGTTTTGAAACACAGCCGGTTTCAGTGAGCCACCATTAAACAAAATATGATCAGGTATGGGCTCTTTACCCAGAGTCGCTTTAATACTTTCGCGATGGCGCTCTAAAAACCATCCAATATGGCGTGTTATTGCAGGTTCCTGTTCATATGGGAGACCAAATTCAGCGATTGCCTTTCCGGATTTTCCAGAATTAACAAGGCTGGGCTCAACTTCCGGAAAAAAGCCTTTGCACAAGATATCTTCCAGCTCCTCTTTTTCCAGATCAGCTGACAATGTATTTGCTATAAGAGAGCGTCCCTCGCCTCTTAATACAATTCGAACCCGGTTTTCTCCATCATTATTGTCAGTGCTGTCCAAAAGAAGTTTCTCTTTTGCAGCCCGGCATTTATAGCTCAGTGTTTTCCATTGATCCGGGGTAAGGTTTGCTTTCTGGTTGAATTTTGATGCGACATAACGCGCCAGGGTAAGATCAATATTGTCTCCGCCTAAAATAAGGTGATCCCCGACAGCCAGCCGTTCAAACCGCGGACTGCCTTCCGCCTCTTTCAATGAGATCAAGGTGAAGTCGGTTGTTCCCCCGCCTACATCGCAAACAAGGATCAGATCATCTGCTTTGACATGGGACTGCCAGTCATGTTCATGCCGTGTCACCCATGCATAAAATGCGGCAAGCGGTTCTTCGAGCAGGGTGATATTTTTAGTAAATCCCGCCTCTCTTGCTGCCTTTAAGGTATATTCACGAGCCGCTTCATCAAATGACGCAGGAACGGTTATGACTGTAAATTGATTTTCAAGAAACAAATCCTCATCTTTAATAAAGTGATTCCACGCCTTTCGAATATGTCTCAAATATTCACTGGTCGCTTTAACCGGGGAAATTTTATCCACATTCTGCGATCCCCATGGCAGAATCGGGGCTTCACGGTCGGCCCGGGAATGACACAGCCAGCTTTTTGCAGATGAAACCAGCCGGGATGGAACTTGTGCGCCATGCTCCCTTGCAAACACGCCTGCAAACAGATCGTTTTCCTTTTTCCATGGATGCGTTAGTGCGTCGCCGGCAACATCGTAGGTTCCGGGAATATATAAAAAAGAAGGCAGCACCGAGACAAGTGAAAATTCACCCGGCCCGGTTAATTGAGGCACCTTAAAAACTTTTATTTCATTGCCGATGCCGGCACCCGCGTTCTTTGTGTCTATGTGAGTCAGATCAGCGTATGATACCGCCGAATTGGTCGTCCCCAGATCAATTCCGACCACGTATCGTTTATCTTGAAAATCCACAATATCTCCCAACCGCCGTTACACCTTGGGCCTTACATTCAGCTCCAAACGCCATTTGCGATCATCATCCCGTGAGCAGGCCCAAAATTCGAGGGTGCCGATCTCGGTCACCTTGACTTCAAAAGTGACGGGTATAAATCTTTCGTCCGTTCCTTCCAGCTCAGTTTCAATCGAGGTTAACCCCGTGATCCCCATATCTTCCCAGTTATCTATCACATCTCCCAACTGATCGTCAGGACGATTGGGAGAGCTCATAATATCAAACGTAACTTTTTCCCCCACAACCAAATTAAACAGACGGTCCTTACTTTCGGCCTGGCTGCCATCTTCCATGCCAAAGGGGGCAATGCAAAGGGCTCTGGTCGGCATGGCAAGCCCTGGAACAGCCGGCATGGAAGCTTCAATGGCCATATAGTAGGACATCCCCAGGCCACCGCGTATTTTGATGCCGTCCCCACGAGCGGCCTGTCCATAATAAGAGGCCCCCCAAGCCACGGAAAGATCATAATCAAACGCATTGATTTGCCGTATTTCTCCACTTTCAGATGCACTGTGCCACTGCTTTAGTACATCCAGAATCCGTTCTCTGATCAAAGGGGACTTCATGACGCCGCCGTTAAACACAACAGCCGTCGGCAGTCTGGGATTGCCTTGATCATCGGTATGAGACGATATAAATTGGGCCAAATGCCGTGTGATGGCAGGATCGGCTTCATAGGAAAGCCCAAACTCTTTCATGCCTGTTGCACTGCTTCCCGCAGGTTTGTCATCCAGACTGCATGCCGGGAAAAAACCATCCAACACGACCTGCTCTACATCCGCCAGTTCCAAGTTCAGTTTGATCGTGCCTTTAATCAGGCTGGACCCTCTTCCCAAAACCGTCACAGGATATTCATCGGGACCGTCAGATGAAAACAATGCCTCTTTTGCTTTTCTGCAGGCGTGAACAAGCCCTCTCATCTGCCAGGTATCCAGGTTCTGTTTTTTTTCTCGAAGTTTTGCCGCAAGAAAGTATGAGAGTGTTAAATCCAGATTATCTCCCCCAACAAGAAGATGATTGCCCACAGCCACCCGTTCAAGGTTTAAAAGGCCATCCGCCCCTTCGTTCACCTCAATAAGACTGAAATCGCTGGTACCGCCGCCGATATCACAGACCAGGACAAGATCGCCTTTTTCCACTTGATCTCTCCAGTCGTCACCTGCTTTGTCGATCCAGGCATAAAAGGCGGATTGCGGCTCTTCGATGAGGACAATATCTTTTAAGCCGGCCATTTTGGCAGCCTTCACCGTCAATTCTCTGGCCACTGCATCAAAAGATGCCGGAACCGTCAGGTAGATGGATTGATTTTCAAGGCAAAGCGATGGATCATCATCACCAGCCATTTCATGGTTCCAGGCATTTTTGATATGCCTGAGCAGCGCACATGAAGCTTGAACCGGGGACAACTTCTCGATATCTTTTGTGGCCTCCCAGGGCAAAATAGGAGATTCGCGATCCACCGCCGAATTGCACAACCATGACTTTGCCGAAGAAATGAGTTTATGGGGAACTTCGGCACCGCGTTCTCTGGCAAATTCACCTGCGACAGTGATCGTTTCTTCTTCTTGCCATGGCAACTGTAAGGCGTCTGAATCGTCTTCATGCCCTTCCTTGACATAAAGAAAAGAGGGCAGAGAATCTCTTAATTCAACCGCCCCGGGACCTGTGAGCTGCGGCACTCTAAAAAGTTCTATTTTTGCCATTTCCCTGGGCGCTCTTTCAACTTGCATATCCGAGTAGGCTACCACGCAATTTGTTGTTCCAAGATCTATTCCAACGATATATCGACCCTCTTTCACGGCATACTCCTACAAATAAATAAAAATTTTTCTATTCAACTTCCACTTCTGCCGGCGCAATAATGGAGGTATCTTGTACATCTGATAATTTGGGCACCTCATTTTTTGCAGCCTTCCAGCCCCGATGCCTCAACACCCCTTTAAAAGGTGGCTCTCCGGAAACATTTCCCGTTAATTTTATGGCATTGGGATCAAAGCCCAAGTCAACTTCAACAACATCCCCCTCTTCTTTATCAATGACCGGCACCGGGGACAGATACTTGTTAACACTTTTCTTGCAGTCTTCCTGTACGCTTCTAACGGCAGCGCCAATCTGCTCATCGTCATATAAAGACAGTTCTTCTGCAAAAAAATCCAGCAACCGTCCTTCCCGTTGTAACACCGATATAAAATGCAGAAAAAGTCTTTTTTGTCGCTCTTGTTCCAATCGTTTATCTACATGATCCTTTTTCTTTGCGCTTTCACCACTTTTACGGTCTTTTTTGTCGGCAGGCATGGAAACAAGATTTCCAAACAATGATGCCACGCTTAATTTTAGAATAACCCAGAGAATAAGGCTTAAAACTAAAAAAACAAGGACAATAGATGCAATAAGGCCGACAGCATATTGCGTCGTCACCATATCTAAAAAACGAGCCGCATCAGCAAGACTTTGAATTGTAACGGTCTCATTGATTCCCGGAATAGTGATTATGCCGTCAGATCCTGGTGCGAAGAAGCGTGCCGTTTTCTTTAGTCCGAAATAGATCCCGGCACCCACCGCACCGCCAATGGTCAACATAAACAGCACAATAACTATAAATGATCTTGTCGCATATGCCTTTGTCATGTTCACGATGTATTTTCTCCTGATTTTTGTATTTTTATGTTTCGTTTTACAGAAGATTAACATACTAAAAAATGCAGGTGCATGAAACCTTTTTTCAGCAAGTGCAGCAATTCAAAAGCGTGTACGGCATTGAAAAATTACAGAGAAAAAGGCTATGAAATTATCCGGAAAACCATTGATAATCCATTCCCAACGCGTACCTGGATTGCATTATCGGTCTGCGTACCCCTGGTACCGATTTTCTTTATTGTTTTTCTGATCCCGGCTTTTGAGGATGTATTCGGCACCAAAAAATCTAAATGGGAGCCATCGTTATGCTTGCGGCTTTTTTTCTGGATGGTTCCCGACCTGCTTATTGCAGTGGGCCGAATCCGTGTCCATTCCATTCTGCAGCTTAAATGGATCATTCCGGCCATTGTTGTGGTAGGCGGAATTATTCTGATTGTGGGATTAAAATTGGAGATAAATATTGAGTACCCGTTCTCATTTTTCAGGTGCTTGGTGGTGATAACTATTAATAATAGTCTGGAGTTTTAAGTTCCATGTTGGGGACATTTCGATATTGATGTAGTCTTCAGTGATAAATGGCCCCACAATGGTTCTGTTATTGAATGCTGATTCTAAATCGGCTCGGGTAACCAATGATAGACATAGTCAATTCTCAATTCCTATCCGAAAAAGCCGTAAAACTAAGAAAATTCCATCTGTTCAATATGCTGAGTATGGCTCATCGGATGATGTTTCATAATTTTAACTTTTTACCAAAAGTTAAAATTCGATGTTGTGGACTAAGTTCCCAACTTTTGTGTAAAAGTTGGAAACTTGTGTGAATTCACCGATGAACAGGTGGGGGCGGTCATGGCCGGCGGTAAAAGTTTACTTAAAATTTTTACCCTTCGGGGAAGCCATGAAAATTTTATCTTCGGCTTTATCAAGGTTTTGTGGTAGATTACCACAGCTTCAACCTCGATACCTTGAAGCTGAAATCCTTATGACTTCTGGAACGTTGGGGTTAATCATCAATTTTAAGGATGGTTTTCGCCGGTTTAAAAAGGAATTAAATAAGGCAGATGAATATTGAATTACAGGAAATACGCAGCTTTCTGGCAAACAACCATCCATTTGGCCTATTGTCGGAAAAAACGTTGTCCGACTTGTCGGAAAAGCTACAGACACGCCATTTTCGCAGAGGTTCCGAGATACCCGATACCGGAACCCTGTTTGATCACCTTTACCTGATCCGTACCGGAAAGGTGGAACTTAATACAACAGATGGTGAGCTGCAGGCCCGTCTCGGTGAAAATGATATGTTTGGATATCGTTCCTCCCTCGTCGGTAGCCGGGACAAACTCAAAGCATTTGCCATGGAGGACACCCTGGTATATCAGCTCCGCGCTGCTGATCTATACAGGATTTGCGATCAAAATACCCAGCTCAACAGTTTCTTTGATACCTCCGATGAAGTGCAAAGTAGACGGCAGCGTGAAGCCATAAGCCTGTTCAGTCAAAGTGATCAGACCCAGCTCAACTTGATGCTTACACCGGTCAGGGAACTGTTACGCCGCATCCCGGTCAAAGTGCCGGTTACAGCCACCATACAGGAGACTGCCCAGGTAATGAACCAAAAGCGTGTCTCTTCAATCCTTATATACCACGAACCAGAACGCCGCGAACAAAAACTGATCGGGATTGTTACCGACCGTGACCTGCGCAACCGGGTTATTGCCAAGGACCTGGACCTTAACAACAGCGTAAGTGAAATCATGACCGAGAATCCGACTACTATTAACAGCCGCGATTTTGTTTTTAAGGCCCAACTTCAAATGGCCCGCTACAACGTCCATCATATGCCGGTGATGGCCAACAACCGCCTGGCGGGCATGATTAGCACCAATGATCTCACCAGACAGCACACCTGCTCTACGGTCTATATTGTCGGTGATATCTACAAACACACTGACATTGACAGGATAAAGGAGGTAACGGCAAAGATTCCCGAGCTGCTGGTCAATCTGGTCGCCTCCGGGGCAACAGCCATGAGCGTAGGGCACCTGATTACGTCTATCACAGATGCCGTCACTACCCGCCTGCTTCAGTTGGCCGAAAAAAGACTGGGGCCTGCTCCCGTGGCCTACGCCTGGGTCGCCGCAGGCTCCCAGGCGCGAGAGGAACAGATTGCCAAGACGGATCAGGATAATATCCTGATCCTGGCGGATGATTACATTCCAAAAGAGCATAGCAAATACTTCAGTCTGCTGGCCAGACATGTCTGTGATGGACTCAACGCCTGTGGTTACATCTACTGCCCCGGTGACATGATGGCGACCAACTATGATTGGCGCCAACCCCTGAAAGTCTGGAAAAAAAATTTCAACCAGTGGATTGACCGGCCTGAGCCCGAAGCCCTGATGCTGACCAGTGTTTTTTTTGATTTACGTTGCATATACGGCAACCGCAGCCTGTTTCAAGACCTGCGTGATCATGTCTTAGGCAAGACCCGCGGCAATCTTATCTTCCTGAACCATATGACGAGGAACGCGCTTTCCCGCCAACCACCGCTGGGGTTTTTCCGTAATTTTATATTAATCAAAGGAGGAGAACACGACCATACATTCGATGTCAAGCTCAACGGCATTGTCCCCATTGTGGACCTTGCCCGTGTCTACGCCCTTGCCCAGTGCAGTAGCGCAATCAATACC
>Ga0102925_1001856_pt1 | contig 11707 bp, 8 predicted proteins | sample SalPonR1_A_D1_MG_FD_78216 | JGI IMG/M metagenome (GOLD analysis project Ga0102925, IMG submission 78216) | Salt pond soil microbial communities from South San Francisco under conditions of wetland restoration - Salt Pond MetaG R1_A_D1_MG | ecosystem: Environmental > Aquatic > Marine > Intertidal... | reverse complement strand
TTGGAGTGTTCTGAAAGGTTGTCCCTTATAAGTTGTTCATATTCAGATTGCTTATCAGGTTTGATAAAGGAGTTCCTGGAATTTCTTGTGATAGTTAGGAACAGAGGTGATTTTACATAAGAAGCGGATCTTGCCGTATACTCACATAGAGAGTGAATATTTGTAACAATATGAGAATGAATGAAAGACTCTTCTTTATTCGAGAGGTTTCGTGTCCAGTCGTCAAATTTTACAAACACCATTCTTGCATCATTATGGGGATGATTGAGTGAAGAATTTTGGTCTAACAGTTCTTGGAAAACCTGATCATACTGGGAAAAATGAACAACTGTTTTGAATCCAAATTTTTTGCTCCAGAATACAAAAGCGTCTTCAATTGGATTGGAGGTAAAAGTTGAAGTTATTGAAAGTCTCATTGTAGCAGATTTGTCTATTGGTTTATTTACTTATAATTTAAAATTCTATTATTTTTTTCAAAACACCTTATATGAGTTTTAATATTAAAATTGAATAATTAGAAATATTATAGGGTAGGAACACACATTTTTTTCTTGATATATGGATTTTAAAAAAAGAACCGCAATTCATAATTTTTATAATTTCCTTTACCCATTTTAAATCATATAAATAAAGGGAGTCTGTTTTTTTTATATGATAGAAAGCATCACAGAGATATTTCATCTTTATTACAAAACTCTCGATCATTGATCCTTTAAATTTCCCCGGTCGTAAATATTTTAATTGAATTAATAAAATCTATTTTATCCACAAACCTCTTTTCTTTTTAGATATAATCATATAATATTGTAACGGAGCTACAAAAAACCCATTAAAATTTGCAATAATTGAAGCCAGAAATAATGAATATACTCCCATGCTGTAATGTTCTATAAAAACCAACACCAGTGCAATAAATAAAAAGGGGCTAATAATACTGGAATAGAATTGTAGGCGCAAAGCACTTATCCCATTTAAAAAACTAACATATTTGGATGCATACATCACTGTACAGAAGTAAAGAAAGCCCCATAAAGACAGCTCAAAACTTATATTTACGGTCCCCTCTCCAAGCCATAAGGTATAGACAGATTTCGAAAATATCAGCATAATTACACCTGCCATTATGAAAAAAATATTTAACAGGTTGTAATTCTTTATACTTTTTCTAATCCATTTAATATCGCCATTTATAAAAGCCTCAGTAGAGGCTGACCAAAATGGAGATATGAATATCATAAACGCCATATTTAGCACCCCAAAATACTTATATACAATATTATAATCAGTAACATGGACGGTCCCAAAATTCCTTGAAATAATAATATTTGCAGATTCATATTGCACAATGCTGGCAATCTGAATGATAAAAAATATACCTCCCAGATTAAATAGACTTTTGGCATGTGAGAATTTTACTTTGGCTAATGAAGGTTTATACGGTTTATATTTACCTGAAAAGAAAAAAATATTAGCTCCAGCCAAAGCAAGAATTGGTGCAATGCAAAGAGCCAAACCCAGGTAAGTCAAAGAACCTTCTGTGGCAGACACAAGTATTGCAATTATTACAAGGGCAACTACCTGCCCGATAAGATCTATTAAAGATGCTTTTGAAGGTTCTTGATCTGCGGTAATAATTGTTGTAATAACTCTTAAAACAAATTGCAAGCAGAAGTAGGTAAAAACAATTAAGGCCAATGTTGATATTTCATCTGAAAATCCAGAAGAAACATTGAGTAAGTTACTCCAATCCAAAAATGGATTTACCAAGAGAAAAATGCCCCATATAAGCGTAAAAATAATCCCTAAAACTGCATAAGCGGTACTTACATAAACTTGAGCAGTCTCATCATCCCCTCTAGCCTTGGCCTCGGCAAACTTATTTCTTAATCCATGAGTAAGTCCAATATCAAAGAAACTGAACCAGGCAACAACTGAACTTATGGTCAACCAAATTCCATAGCGATCTGTATTTACGTAATTAATGGTTAAGGGCACCAGCAATAAACTAATTCCAATACTTCCTCCTTTTATTAAAATTGCTGTAGCAATATTCTTTTTTGCCTTTATACTTCTTTCCTGGCCTTTATTAAGGAATTTTTGCGAAAAAGCGAGTAACGGTTCCAGGTACCGATTTGTCATAATTTGATTTTTAAAAGAACAGGATTATAATCTATTTCCGCATCGCATAAGAACCATATCCATATAACTGACTATATCCATACCCGTAACCTCGATCTTCTTTTACAAACCCTCTTTTTTTCAACCCGTTAAATACAATTCCTGTATACTTTAAATTATTATTTGCAATGTTTTGATCTATCCTTTGAACAACTTTTTTAGGAGTGAATGCATGTCTTACAACGAGTAGCGTGATCTCACAAAATTCAGCAAGAAGATTAGCATCAGAAACCAGACCTATGGGTGCAGAGTCCAATATAATATAATCATACTTTAATGAAAGATATTCAAAAATGGATTCCAACTTACCATTTAAAAGTAGTTGGGTGTGGTCTTCACCTTGTGTTCCCGCGGGAAGAATAAAAAGATTTGAATTGATATCAGATTCTACAATAAGTTCCTCAAGATCTGCATCATCCTTTAAGAAATCAATTATTCCCTTGTGTTTTTTTAGATTAAAACTATTAGTGGTATTGCGCTTTCTGAAATCCATATCAAGCAGTATAACCTTTTTACCAGATTGGGCTAAACTATATGCCAGGTTTTTGCTTACAAAACTTTTACCTTCTCCCGGCAAACTTGATGTAACCAAAATTTTCTTTTTCCTGAAGGTCCTGCTGTACAATCCTAATTGTGCATCCAACTGTCTAAATTGCTCCATAATTGCCAAATCTTCCGGATTATCCTGAGATAAAAGATTGCCTTCCTTTAATTGGTACAATTCCCCTATAACAGGAATTTGGGTTGAGTCTTCTATTTCAGAACGAAAGAGGATATTTTTATTAATTAATTCTTTCAAAACTACATAGGCAACCCAAATCGCTATGGCCAAAAATAAGGCAATTCCATATATTTTGAGCCCTTTAGGGCTTACCGGCTTTAAAGACGCCTGGGCATTTGTTACCACTTTATCATTTCCACTGGAGGGTACATACGAAAGAGCAATTTCCTCCCGTTTCTGTAATAAATATGCAAACAGTTCATTTTTAACAGCTTTTGAACGGGTAATTTCTAATAATTTTCTTTCGTTCTCCGGAATTTCTTTTAAGGCTGTATTATATTTTCCGGAAGTGCCATATAAATTGGAAAGGCTGGCATTTAAATTGCTTTTTTGGCTTTGAACATTGTCCAGAATATTAGGCCTTATTTTATTGATCTCATCCAAAAGAGAGGCTAGTATTGGATTATTTACTGCCGTGGTTTTTTTCAATCTTTCATACTCCATTTCGGCGGAATAAAGATTTTGGAGCAGTTGCGTTAATACGGGATCGTCTACTCCTAAGGTTGAAGGTACAATGCTACCGCCGGTGTTCTTTGATTGAATGTAATTTTCAATCTTTTCCAATACCGAAAGTTTAAGCTTGATATCGTTTATCCGTAAATCATTTTGTCCGGCATCCTGTAAATATCTTCTTCCTTGTTCGCTTAAATCTACCACTCCTTTTGAGGACCGAAATTCTTCGGTTTCAGATTCAACATTCCAAGCTCTTTTTCTACAGCATTTATACGGGCTTCAATAAATTCCATTGTATTCAAAGCCAACTGATTTCTATCGTCCACACCTTTTTGATGGTAAGCCTGGATGAGTTCATCGAGAATATCTTCTCCACGACTGGGCACTTCATCTTGCATAGAAAGATTGATGACCGTAGATAATTTTTCAGGTGGAGCTACCTCCAGAGTTTCTATTAATCCCTGAGTGACTACCCTGGGGTTAATCAAAATAAAATATAAAGGATTAGTGGCTTGCTGAACTTTATTTTTATTGGGATAAAACATAACTTCTCCAAAAGGAGTCTCAACCCATTGGTTTATTGGGTAGGTTTTGCCATCAACAGTAAGGTTGGTACTTTCAGGATGATATGTAAAATAATGTTTGATAGTCTCATCCTCCTGAAAAGGAATGTTATCAGGATTTTTTATTTTGACTTTTATGGGTGAAGAATTATAGGAGGAAACTGATTTTATGTTTAAACCCAAAAAATCTTTTTCTTCATAAACAGGGGCATAAAGGTTTAGTGTATCCACTACCTTTTTCATAAGATCGGGTGATTGGATCACTTTGATCTCATTTTCCACAATTTTTTTTGATTCAAAAGGGTTCATTGATTCCATCATGCGGGAATCGTCTACACCCTTGTTTTCATCTTTGATCATCAATGTAGCCGAAATCTCGTAAGTAGGGGTAGCATAATTTTTATAGCCCCAGGCCAGAAATAAAACCATTACTAAAATTACTGCGAGTAATGGCCAAAATGGAAAAAATAAATCCATCATTGAGCTGAACAGATTCTCGTTTTTGGATGATTTATTGTTGTAGGACATAAATTTGATTTTCAGGTTTATATTCCACTCTGAATAGCAATAATTCCAAAAGACAGCGCACTAAATATTACCGGCAGCCACACCATAAGCCTAGAAGTACTCGCCACTTTCGATTTATTTGGTTGCACATAAATAACATCATTCGGTTTTAAAAAGTAATTGGGCGAAGTGAAGATATCATCCGAAGTTAAATCGATGCGGGTAAGCTTTTTAACTCCATTTTCTTCCCTAATTAATAGCACATTATCTCTTTGTGCGTAAATAGTAAGGTCTCCCGCGAGGCTTAAGGCTTCCAGAAGGCTTACTTTTTCACTTGGAATGGTGACAACCGAGGGATTCCTCACTTCTCCCATGACCGAAACCTTAAAGTTCAAAAACCTTATATTCACTATAGGTTCCATTAATAACTGCCTTTTGGTTAATTCACTGGTGATTTCCTCACGCAATTCCTGCTTGGTTTTACCAGCGGCCTTGAGGTTCCCTAAAAATGGAAAATGAATATAACCATCTTCGTCTATTAAATATTCAGGAGCCCGATTTTCATTGTATTGTGAGATTTCTGAACTGTTTATAGGATTGAAAATTTGAGTAGCCTCGGGATTCAAGCTGCTTACAGAAATACTCAGCAAATCATTTTCATGGAAGACCGGTTCAAGGTTCTCAACATTTGAACTATATTTTTTTTCCTGAATATCATTGAAGTAGGTCGCTTTTTTCAGATTCGTGCACGAGCTCAATAATAAAAATGCAATCAATAGGTGAATACATAATTGAAATTTTTTCATAGTTGGATGTGACATATATTGCGATTATATAGGTGTTAATTAAAAAACTACTTGACTTTTTATGTATTTCGTATATCTCTTAGAGATCAATTGTCAATTTTATCTATTCCTTTTAAGAGATTATTATTTATGGAGTATTGTGGCGGGTATTAATTCCTATTTTTCCATGATTTTAAAAGTAATTAAAGGTTTATGCTCTAATTAAAATTCAAATACCAATCATACATTTCTTTTAGACCTTCATCCAGACTAGTGTTATAACTCCACCCTAATTTCTTCAATTTTGAAGGATTAGTTAATTTCCGCATAGTACCATCTGGTTTATCTGTATTGAAAAATAACTCACCTTTGAAACCTACTATTTCTCTAATTTTATAGGCAAGCTCTTTAATTGAAATTTCCTCCCCTGTACCTATATTAATATGGGTATTTCTTATCTCATTAGGATCTTTCCTTTCCCCTGGATTTATTTGCGAGACAATTTTTTTAAATGAGGTATTCTCCATAAGGAACACACAGGCATCGGCCATATCTTTACTAAAAAGAAATTCTCTTTTAGGATACCCAGAACCCCAGATTTCAACCTTTACCTTCCCGTTGTAACTACTAATCCCATAAGATCTTAATTTTTCCACTATAAGAGATTGTGTGAAATTTTTTGATATTCCATCCAAAGGATATTTTTTTAAATCTCTATAAATAGCTTCCCAATCATTTTGCAAAAGGGCCTTTCCTAAATGCATTTTTCGGATCAACGCAGGAAGGACATGGGAATTGAACAAATGAAAATTATCATTAGGGCCATACAAATTTGTGGGCATAGCCGCTATAAAATTTGTATTGTACTGCAAACTATAGCTTTCACACATTTTGATCCCTGCTATTTTGGCTATTGCATAAGGTTCATTTGTATATTCCAAAACTCCGGTTAGCAGGGAATCTTCTTGCATAGGCTGTGGGGCTTCTTTTGGGTAGATGCAGGTGCTTCCCAAAAAAAGAAGTTTTTTAACTCCAATTTTGTAACTCTGGTGAATCACATTATTCTGAATCATCAAGTTTTCGTAAATAAATTCTGCTCTATAAGTATTGTTAGCTTCAATACCACCTACTTTCGCCGCTGCAAGAAAAACATATTCAGGTTTTTCTATTTCAAAAAAATTTTTTACTTGCTTTGTATTTATGAGATCCAGTTCGTCATGACTTCTGTAAATTATATTTTGATAGCCTTTTTCCTGAAGATTTCTAAGAATTGCACTACCTACCAATCCCGTGTGACCCGCAATGTATATTTTTGATTTTTTATTCATATAAAAAGGTAGATAACGTGCGTATTAAAGCTGCAAAACTGGGTTCACAAATAAATTTATTCATAATAATTGAAAGTTTGATATCCATTATCTAGCAAATGCTTGTCTTTTTGCATCAATTCCAAATCTTTAACCATCATCTCCTTCACGAGGTCTTTTAAATCGTACTCAGGAGACCAACCCAATTTTGTGTTAGCTTTACTGGCATCACCTATTAATAGATCAACTTCGGTTGGCCTAAAATAGCTTGGATCTATATTGATAACTTCCTTACCTATTTCCAACTGAAAATCTGGATTAGAACACTTCCTAACAAACCCCTTTTCCTCTATTCCCTTGCCCGTAAATTCTAATTCTATTCCAACTTCATTGAATGCCAATTTCACAAAATCCCGAACAGATGTAGTTTTACCCGTAGCGATCACCCAGTCTTCAGGCTCTTTCGCCTGCAAAATCATCCACATCATTCTCACATAATCTTTGGCATGGCCCCAATCCCTTTTAGCATCCAAATTTCCAAGATATAACATGTTCTGAAGCCCCAGAGAAATTCGGGAAGCCGCCCTTGTGATCTTTCTTGTCACAAAAGTTTCCCCCCTAATTGGGGATTCATGATTAAATAAAATACCGTTACATGCAAACATATTGTATGCTTCCCGGTAATTTACCGTAATCCAATAAGCATATATCTTTGCTACCGCGTAGGGGCTCCTGGGGTAAAATGGAGTTTTTTCAGTTTGAGGCACTTCCTGGACTTTACCGTAAAGTTCAGAAGTAGAAGCATGGTAAATCCTTGTTTTTTTTTCCAGTCCTAATAGTCTTACTGCGTCTAAAATTCTTAATGTGCCAAGCCCGTCGGCATTTCCTGTATATTCTGGAATTTCAAAAGAAACCTGCACATGGCTCATTGCCGCCAGGTTATAAATTTCATCTGGTTTAATTTCCTGGATAAGCCTGATAAGGTTGGTGCTATCTGTCATATCTCCGTAATGGAGTATAAAATTCCTGTTTTCAACGTGAGGGTCTTGGTATAAGTGATCTATTCTATCGGTATTAAATAAGGAAGCTCTCCGCTTTAATCCATGAACCTGGTATCCTTTTTTTAATAAGAATTCACTTAAATACGCACCATCTTGACCTGTGACACCAGTAATAAAAGCTATTTTCATTATTATATCTTATTTTAACAAATTAAAAAATTACAAGCTTTAACTAATTATAAATACTTTTTGAAGATAATAAGTTCTATTAATTAATAAGCCTTTTCTTCCCCGTAAAAGCAGTTATAAATTGTTTGGTAAATAATTTTCAGATCTAGTAAGGCTGTCCATTTTTCCAGATACAGAATATCCATACGTGTTCTATTAATAATGTCAGATTTTCTAATAATTTCACCGCGATACCCTTTAACCTGGGCCAGTCCGGTTATTCCTGGTTTGGCGAAATGCCTTACCAGGTATTTATCTACATTGTTTTCATATTCCATTGTATGAAGTTCCATGTGCGGTCTGGGTCCTACCACACTCATATCACCAAGAAAAACGTTTATAAATTGCGGTAACTCATCTATACTGGTCTTTCTTAGAAATTTACCAATTTTAGTTATTCTTAAATCGTTACGGGTGCACATTTGGCTATTCGCTTCCGGATTAACTGCCATAGATCTAAATTTGTAACACCAGAAGATTTTTTTGTCTTTTCCGTGTCTTAACTGCCTAAATATGACCGGCCCCTTAGATTCAAAAAGATTTAAAATAAAAATTAGCGGTATTAACCAAGATAATATTAACACAATAACCAAAGAGGAGAAACCAATATCAAAAATACGTTTGCTGTACTTTGCATAATTTTTATCAAGAGGAGATTTTCTAAGATTGAGAATGGGTAGATTTTCAAAGATTTCAAATTCCATTGAACTGGAATAAATATCTTTATTATCAGGAATCAACTTTAATTTAGTTAGATGATTATCAGAAAAAGCCCTGATCCTTAGAAGCTCCGATTTAGTAAACTGACTAACTGAACAATAAATTTCATCTACCTCTTGATTGGTAATAAAACGGAAACAATCTTCAAAATCACCGAGATATTTTCCTGTTATATGCTTTGCCTTCTTGCTTTGAAAATAACCAAGATATCTATAGCCGTAATCTGGATCATTAAAAATACGTTCCAGGCGAATTAAGTTTCTATCATTACCTAAAATCACCACTTTCAAAGAATTACCTCCTCCCTGACGGTAAAATTTTCGAAATTCGAAAAATGCCCACCTGTAGAAAAGAAGAAATACTAATAGCGTGGATAAAACTAAGATTTGTTTTTGAGGATTAAAGTCAATTTTCACAAAGGCTAAGACGCTAAAATATGAAAGTACAAAAACAAAAAAATGCCTTAGGAATTTATGAAATTTGTGCCTAAACTTTTCCTTTCTATCAATGCTGTAAAAATTAAGACCAACTCCAATCAACAACCAGGATATATTAATACTTATAGCGACAGTTTCTGTATAAGTCTCCGGTGTGAGCAAATTAAAGCTCAGATTGATAATCATTAAATGAATGACTACTGATAACGGAATAATGAAATAGGACCCCTTCACAATTCAAATTTTAGATTAATTTTTTAAATTACCTGGGTTAGAATCTTTCGTGAAAAATAAAAACCAGGAAAAAAATTGTAGGTCGCAAATATTGATTTGGGTGGGGGATGAAACTTACTTTAATAATTATAAATCTTCATGACTTCGTCACTGTGAGTCCCATTTATTATACGGAAATTCACTTATTTTAAACGAATTAACTTGAAAATCAAATAAATATAAAAGTAGGGCCTTCTATATTTTTAACATCAAAAATTTTAAGATAACCTTATACTTACGTTACCTTTTTATTAGGGTAATTAATATTAGGGCATCAAAAATTAAATGGTGAATGGGGGATGGAAATAGAAGGTGAGGGCGACTAATCCTATAGTAAATCTACGTATAAAATATAGGCCTAAAGCATTTTTTCGATATAATACCAAAAATTTTGTTAATCCGCAGGAATATTCACATCTAAACAAGAATACAATAAATAATGTCACATTCAAAAATGTAGGAAATCTTCTATTTGATAAATAAAAATCAATTTTATTCAAAAAAAAGAAAGTCCTTTAATGAAAAAAGACTAAGAATGTAATATTAAAAAAAACTAATCATTTCTTAAAATTAAAGAAAATTCTTACAAATAGTTCTGAGAAAAGAGTTGGTTAGTTAAGCTCAAATTTTTGTTTAGGACGTCTAAGTAATTGCTCTAAACCAAGAAGTCGAAGAACAAAAACACCTATAAGAATGGTAAGCGCTAATTTGAAATAATACAGTAGTAAAGTCATTCCTGAGCTTGATTTATAATGAGCCATAAGTTGCTCTCCTACTTCGGGCTGGATACTCGCAATATTATGTAAATCGAGATTTAAGATTCTAAAATGGTGGTTTGCATTTTTATTGATAAGGTAATTAGCGGTGCTAAAATCCTCTTCTTGTAGATTCTCGAGGATTGTATTTTCCAGTATCAAATATTCCTGATAATGCTCATTAAAATCTTTAAAATATACTTCCTCCCTATCGACTAAATAAGTTTTTCCATAATCTTTTAGAACTTGATCAATTTGGGTATTATAATCCGTAATCTCTTTTAAATTTAATTCAGCAATAAACTCCCTATCATCTTTTATATTTTCGAAAAGCATTCTTTTTTCGTGTAGTAATTCTGAAAGCTCATACATTTGGGAAGCCGGCAGCAATCGATCCTGATATAGCGAAGAAAAGTCCTGATCTATACTTTTTAAGCTCCTTTTTTCAATGAATTCTGTGATTAACAATAAAACGAAAAAAGTACTTAATATTAAAATAAGACGTTTACGTTTTTTAGGCTTTAAGGAATAGAGCTCTTTCATTTCGTGAGAATTTAACCGTACAAATATACCTCTCAATTTAATGATTTTAAGCCATTTATTTTAGAATAACAGTTATAAAAAAAGCCCTAATTGAAAAATTAACAATTAGGGCCTTTTATTATTTATATGAATACTATTAGAAATAACAACCTCTTCCTCTTCTTCGTCCTGTATTAGATTCGCTATCGCCAATTTTAAAGCTAAGACTAAGCATTATTTGATTTAGCCTGGTGTCGGTGAAGTTTGCACGGTTCACTCCGTAATTTCCATTGTTAATATCAATGGTTTGAGTTTCTGCAGATGCCAAACTTCTATCGTACCGAAGATCTACTTCAAAGCGTCCAAAGCCAACTTTTACCCCGGCTTGAGCAGCCAAAGGAGTATTTTGTGCAATTATGGTTTGATTTACTGGCTCAGTACCTTGTAAAGTAGCATTCATTATATTTTGATAGGCAGGACCCGCATAAACATCAATCGGTCCCCAAATGTTATAACCGAACAATAATGGAATACTTAATTTTTCTACGGCATAAGTGGAGTTCTGTACAGGAAATGCAAATTCTGTTTCCATTGAGTTATATATTACTTCGGGACGAACGAAAAATTTTCCAAAATTCAGTTCGAAAAATATCCCGGCGTGGAAACCATATTGAGATTCGGCATTAAAAGTATCAGAATTAAAACCTTGTCCAGAATCAATTCCAGTCAATTCGCCACCCGAAACGTAATTACCTCCACCCTTTATTCCAAAACTATATTCCTGGGCCTGGGCAAATGACACAAAGAAAATGCTAATAAAAATCAGTAGAAAATATCTGTTCATAAAAATAGATTTAGTAGATCGGTTCTTCACGGGTAAATATATCAATAATCTAAAATATTCATAGAGTTCCCGGTTTCTTTTTAACGCATAAAAATTTAATAGCGTATATATCTACCGAAAAATATCTTATTAAATCTAATACCTCCTAAAGGTTTCAACTTAATTTTCATTAAAAAAAGCGCCCCGTTAAGGAACGCTTTTAACTAATCAAACTAAACAATTCTAATTACGAAATGTCTATCATTCGTTTTGCCTGTACTTTAGCTTCCTCCCGTTTTGGAAGTAAAATTTCTAATACACCGTTATTATAAGTAGCAGAAATTTTATTGCTATCTACAGATTCGGGCAGACTA
>Ga0102925_1001850_pt1 | contig 11727 bp, 12 predicted proteins | sample SalPonR1_A_D1_MG_FD_78216 | JGI IMG/M metagenome (GOLD analysis project Ga0102925, IMG submission 78216) | Salt pond soil microbial communities from South San Francisco under conditions of wetland restoration - Salt Pond MetaG R1_A_D1_MG | ecosystem: Environmental > Aquatic > Marine > Intertidal... | reverse complement strand
TACGCCATTGTAAGCACGGGGACGCCTGAGGAAAACGCCGCGATCGTCGCATGCATTCGCGCACCAATAAAGAAGTCCATGCCCGAGATGTAGCCCTTGGCCTCGGAGGGTGAACCGAAGAGCGGCGCGCAGGCGACGCCCGGAAACTCTCTGGCGAGTGCTTCCCCTACGCGCTGGTCGTCCTCGACGGGCTGAGTCCTCGATTGCACATGTCCGACGAGGTGCAACTCCACGCCGTCCTGTGCCCTGAACCAGCGGATGATCTCGCGGACGAGCGCGGGGTAATCGACAGCAAGGCCGAACTGGTTCGCGCCGGTGTAGCCCCCGCTCATCAACAGCTCCGAGACGTTGAGGCCCACGCGACCGGGCCACCGGGCATGCGTTCGGCGTACATGCTGCTGATCCCCTGTCGTAAACGGACGCGCATGCGGCGCTGCAGCGAAGGCGGCGGCGGGCGGTGCGTGCGAAGCCGCAAGCGACGCTGCGCAGACGCCGGGCGGGAAGGGGCGATCGATGATTCAAGTGCTGTCCGGGGTCTGGGCGCTTCTGCTCGGCATCGTCCTGATCATGCTGGGCAACGGCATGCATTTCACCCTCATCGGCCTGCGTGGCGGGATCGAGGGGTTTTCGGCCGCCGAACTGGCCATCGTCACCTCGGGCTATTTCATGGGCTTCCTGTCGGGGGCGCGCCTGACCCCGCTGCTGATCCAGCGGGTGGGGCACGTGCGCGTCTTCGCGGCGCTGGGCAGCTTCATGTCGGCGGGGCTCGTCGCGTTTCCGCTGCTGACGGACCCCTGGGCCTGGACGGTGCTGCGGCTGCTCGTGGGGTTCTGCATGTCGGGCATCTACGTCGCCGCGGAGAGCTGGCTGAACAACGCGGCCACGAACGAGACCCGCGGCAAGGTGCTGTCGGCCTACATGATCGCGCAGACGCTGGGCATCATCGGCGCGCAGGGTCTGCTGACGCTGGGCGATGCGGGAACCTCCGCGCTCTTCATCGGCGCCTCGATCCTCGTGTCGATCTCCTTCGCGCCGATCCTGCTGTCCGCCACCCCTGTTCCCGCCGTCGACGTCGCGCGCCCGATGTCCCTGCGCGCCCTGTTTTCGAGCGCGCCGCTCGGGACCGCGGGGATCTTCCTGCTGGGCGGCGTCTATGCCACCCAATCGGGCATGGGCGCGGTCTTCGGCACGCAGATCGGGCTCACGGCGGCGCAGATCGCGCTCTTCGTGGCGATGCTGTTCGCCGGAGCGCTGGTGTTTCAATACCCCATCGGCTGGCTGTCCGACAGGATGGATCGGCGCAAGCTGATCTTCGGGGCGGCCGTCCTCGGGGCGGCCTCCTGCGCGCTGGGATGGTTCACAGGCGGCGGTCTGTGGCCCTTGATGGCGGCCGCCTTCTTCGCCGGCGGGGTGACGACGCCGCTCTACGCCCTGTTTCTCGCCTACACCAACGATTCCCTGTCTGCCGAGGAGATGCCGGCCGCGTCGGGAGGGCTCGTCTTCACCTTCGGGCTCGGCGCCATCGCGGGACCGCTGGTCACCGGCTGGGCGATGCAGGGGCTCGGTCCGTTCGCGTTCTGGCCGGTGCTCGGCGCGACCTTCGCCACCATCGCGCTCTACGCGCTCTACCGGATGACACAGCGCCCGACGGCCTCGGTGGAGGAAACCGAAAGCTACCTCGGCGTGCTGCCGACCGCCTCGCCCATCACGGTGGAGGCGGCGGGGGTTTGGGCCGCCGAACAGGCCGAGGCCGACCGCGAGGCGGAGGCGCAGTCCTGAGCGCGGGGCCGGGGGGCGCCGGCCATGGCGCATCCGCCCGAACCGTCGTATCTTGGGCGGAGTTGAGGGTGGACTCCGGGCCGGTTCTCCGGTGCGATGGGTCGACAAGGAGGCGTCGATGCGCGGTCTGATCCCTCTCGCCCTCGCGGCCGCACTGCTCTGCGGCGCGCCGCCGGTCGTTTCGGCCGACGCGACGGTGGTCGAGGAGTTCGAGATGCAGCCGGAAACCCGCTGGCGGTTCTTTTCCGATGCCGTTATGGGCGGCGTGTCGTCGGGAAAGCTGGTCTTCGCGGAGGAAGACGGACAGTCCCACGCGCGCATGACGGGGCGCGTCAGCACCGCCAACCGGGGCGGTTTCATCCAGATGCGGCACGATCTCGACAGCCCGCCGCCAGAGGGCACGACCGGCGTGCGGCTCGTCGTGCGGGGCAACGACCAGAGGTATTTCGTGCATCTGCGCACGGCGGGCACTGTCCTGCCCTGGCAGTACTACCAGGCGGGATTCGACGTCACCCGGTCCTGGAGCGAGGTCCGTCTGCCGCTCGACGCCTTCGCCGCTTCGGGCGCGCTGCTGCGCGCCACGCCCCGCGCGCGAAGCCTCAGATCGATTGCCGTCGTCGCGTTCGGCCGGGACCATGACGCCGAGGTCGACGTGCGAGAGGTCGGCTTCTACTGATCGGGCAGTCCGTGTCGCGGCAGGGCCGCCGGGCGTGTCGGGTGGAGCGCGGCGTTGGCGGGATCAACCGCGCAGGCGGAGCAGACGCTCCAGATCCGCGCAGGCGGTGCGCGCATCCCCGAACAGGAGATCGATGTCGACGAGGCTGCGGACCCTGGTCTCGTCGAGGCCCGCGGCGGGCGCGACCCCGATGATGGCCTGCGGCACGACGATGCGCATCGCCACGACCAGCCGCACGAGATCCTCGAGCCGGTGCTCGGTGCTGAGCGACAGCCCGATGACCGACGGCCGCGTATTCTCGACATGGTCCATCAGGTCGTCGTGATCCGCGCCGACCCGCAGGTCGATTTCCCAGCCCGCGTCCCGGAACAGATCGGCCGCGACGGTTATGCCGATGCCGTGATCCTCTCCGGGAACCGTCGCGAAGAGCGCGCATCTGCGCGAATCGAAGGCCGAGCGGGTGGCCGGTTCCTCGGCCCTCAGAGCGCGCATCAGGGCGTAGAGATGGCCGGTCCCGACGGTCACTTCGAGGAAGGACAGCCGGTTTTCGTCCCAGCTTTCGCCAAGCCGTCGCGCCGCGGCGCAGATGTAGCCGATGTAGACGCCCTGTCGGGTCACTCCCTCCGCGCGGCGATCCTCGATGAACTGCAGGGCCGCGGTCGGCCTGGGCTGAACCAGCGCGTCGCAGAAGGCCGCGACGCTTTCCTCGTTGATGACGGGATCGTCGAAGCGGGGGCTGAGAGCCACGGCGGAGGAAATGCGGCGGACGATGTCGCTCGCGAGGATCTCGACGGCAGCGGGAGCGAGGGCTCGACGCTTCACGTCGAAGAGCGACGCCGTGCGGGCGAAGAGTTGCGCGTCGATCGCTGCGTCCTGCTTTCCCAACGGCTGTCCTCCCTGAGAAAAAGCATACCTCGGCATGCCGATTTGACAAGTCCCCCGTCGCCGGATCGGCGCCTTTCGTCGCAGGATCGGCGCGGCAGACAAGACGCGCCTTGCGGCGGCGCGTCGGACAAGGACGCCGCGGGCGCTGGCAAAGCGACCTGCGCGCGCCATGTAACGCTCTGTCCAACAGAGGTGGTCAAAGACGTGTCGCGCAAGGACTATGGCGCCGGGGCCCATCCCGTGCCCGAAGGACGGCTTGGCCGGGTGCTGCGCCTGGGCGGCATGACCTCGGGGATCATGGGCGGCATGGTCGCGACCGGGGTCCGGCAGATGGCGCAGGGCGAGCGGCCCCGCCTGCCGGGGGTTCTTCTCACGCCCGCGACCGCGAATCGCATCACCCGAGACCTCGGGCAGATGCGCGGGGCGGCGATGAAGCTCGGACAGATGCTATCGATGGACACCGGGCTTGTCCTGCCGCCCGAGATGACCGCCGTCATGGCCGCGCTGCGCGCCGACGCGCCCCACATGCCGCCGAAGCAGCTTCAAGGCGTGCTGGACGCCGAGTGGGGGGCGGGGTGGTACGGCGGCTTCGCCCGCTTCGACGTCCGCCCCTTCGCCGCCGCCTCCATCGGGCAGGTGCATCGCGCGACGACCCGCGACGGACGCGATCTGGCGATCAAGGTGCAGTATCCCGGGGTCCGCGCCAGCATCGACAGCGACATCGACAATGTCGCGACGCTGCTGCGCCTGCCGGGGCTCGTGCCGCGCGAGATCGACCTCGCGCCGATGCTGAACGAGGCCAAGCGCCAGCTGCATCAGGAGGCCGATTATCGCTCCGAGGCGCGCCACCTTTCGGCCTTTCGCAAGCTGCTCGCGGGGTCGGACGTGTTCCGCCTGCCCGAGATCCTCGCCGATCTCAGTACGTCGCAGGTGCTGGCGATGTCCTATCTGGAGGGCGAGCCGATCGACGCGCTGACCGACGCGCCGCAGGCGCTGCGCGATCACGTGGCGGCCCAGCTGATCGACCTCGTCCTGCGCGAGCTGTTCGCGTTCGGCCTGATGCAGACCGACCCGAACCTCGCGAACTACAGGTTCGACCGCGCGTCGGACCGGATCGTGCTTCTCGACTTCGGGGCTGTGATGGCGATCGATCCGGCGCTCGCCCGCGACTTCCGGCGGCTGCTGAACGCGGCGCTCGACGGCGACCGCGCCGCGACCCGTGCCGCGATGCTGCAGGTCGGCTATTTCGACACGGCGACGGCGCCGCGGCATCAGGCGCACATCATGGAGATGTTCGACGCCGCCATGGCGCCGCTGCGGCAGGCCGAGCCGTTCGACTTCGGCGCCGCCGGTCTGGTGGAGATGCTGCGCGACATGGGGCTCGCGATGGGCGCCGAGGCCGATCTGGCCCATGTGCCGCCGCCCGCCGCGCTGTTCCTGCACCGCAAGATCGGCGGCATCTACCTGCTGGCGGCGAAACTGAAGGCGCGCGTCGCCCTGCGCCCGATGGTCGAGCGCTACCGCTGACACCGTTGTCTCCCGCGCAGGCTGGCTTTTTCGCGGGCCTTCCCTATGCTCCCCCAGCGACGACGCCATGCCGGCCGTGATGTCAACGACCAGGAGAACGCGCAGCCATGAGTCTGTTCCGGGCCATCTACACGTCGCGGCCATTCGGTTTTGATGCGGGCATTCTGAACGGTATCCTGATGGACGCGCGGCGCGCGAACCTCCGCGACGGCATCACGGGCGCATTGCTCTGCCGCGGGGACATCTACCTGCAGTGGCTCGAAGGTCCCGAGGAGCGGGTCAGGGATGCCCTCGCGCGGATCGAACGCGACGACCGTCACCTCGACGTGACGCTCCACGTGGCCGAAAGCGTACCCGAGCGGATGTTCGGGGAGTGGGCGATGCTCCACGATCCCGCGGCCTCGTGGATCTGGTCGCAGGACGAGGTCGCCGACGGCGCGGTGGAGCGCGCGACACCCGAAGAGATCACGGCCGTCTTCCTTCGGCTTCGGGACGAGAGCCGCTCCACCGAGGCGGAGTGACCGGCACCCCGTGGGGCGATCAGCCGCGGGCCGGCAGGATCCGGCCGCCGCAGGCGCCGAAGCCGATCCGGCAGCCATCGCCCCGGGCGTGGCCGCGCAGGATCGCCGTATCGCCGTCCTCGAGGAAGCTCCGCGTCTCTCCGGTATCGAGCGTCAGCGGCTCCCTGCCGCCCCAGCTCAGTTCGAGAAGCGAGCCGCGGCTGGCCTTGTCCGGCCCCGATATCGTGCCGGAGCCGAGAAGATCGCCCACCCGCATCGGGCAGCCGCAGCTGGTGTGATGGGCCAGCTGCTGGGCCGGGGAGTAGTACATCTCGCGGTAGTTGGTGCGGGTGATGATCGTCTCGGCCTTGCCCTCGGGCGCCAGCCCGACCTCGAGCGCGATGTCGTAGAGCATCGGTCCCGGTTCCTCGAGGTAGGGCAGGAGGGGCGTTTCGCGGTCCGGCGTTGAGACGCGGAACGGCTCGAGCGCGGCCGCCGTCACGATCCACGGGCCGATGGTGGTCGCCGTCGCCTTCGACTGGAAAGGACCCAGAGGCTGGTATTCCCACGCCTGGATATCACGGGCGGACCAGTCGTTCAGGAGGACGTAGCCGAAGATGTTCTCGAAGGCCTGCGCCACGGTGATCGGACCCTGCGAGGGCTGTCCGACGATCGCGCCGATCTCCAGCTCGATGTCGAACCGGGCCGAGGGGCCGAAGCGGGGCGCCGCGTCGTCCGGACGCTTGAGCTGACCGTGCGGGCGGATGACCGGCGTTCCAGAGACAACGACGGAGGAGGCGCGGCCGTTGTAGCCGATGGGGATGTGCAGCCAGTTCGGCGGCAGGGCGTTCTCCGGTCCCCGGAACATGGTGCCCACGTTCTGCGCGTGGTGCCGCCCGGCATAGAAGTCGGTGTATTCGCTTACCCGCACCGGCATGTGGAGCGTGGCCTCTTCCATCGGCACGAGGAACGCCCCGAGCCGGTGGCGGACGTCGGGCGGGGCGCTTTCGGCCAGCATCTCGGTCAGGCGGGCGCGGTATCCGGCCCAGGCCTCGGGCCCCAGTTCCATGAAGCCGTTCCAGACGGGGGCATCCAGCACGCGGGCGTCCGGGGCGGCGCGCAGGATGCCGTCGGCCTCGAGCCCCGACGCGTCGAGGATCCGGTCGCCGATCGCGATGCCGCAGCGCTCCGGGCCACCGCCCGTGGAAAACACGCCGCAGGGCAGATTGTTCAGCGGGAAATCTGTGGCCGGGCTGTTGGCGCTCTCGATCCAGGAGCGTTTCAGGGCGGTCATCGGGATCTCCTCTCAGGCGGCCGCGGTCCGGGCGTCGCAACGGACGTGCGTCCTCCGGCGGCGATGCCAGGGTCTCCGGCCGGTCTCACCCAAGCCGCGTGCGGTAGTCGCTGACGAGGAGATGCGTCGGCGGGGCGTCTTCCTCGATCTCGGCGAAACGCCCTATCGGGTCGCGGAAGAAGTTGTCGGTCTCGTCGTCGTTGACCGTCGAGACTTCGCCGATCAGCACGTCACCGCCCTCGCCCCAGAAGGCGTGCCAGTCCCCCGGACGCAGGGTGACGCTCTCTCCCGGCGCGAGTCTCAGCTTCTCGCCCGGGCCGTAGTCGACCGCGATCCCGTCGCACAGGACCCGCCCGCCGCGATCCCCGGCGAAGTTGCCGTCGTCGTCCGATCCGTGGAGTTCGACGACGAGCGTCGCGCCGCCGCGGTTGATGATGTCCTCGGCCTTGATCACGTGCGTATGCATCGGGCTGAGCTGATCCTTTCTGGAGATCAGCAGCTTCTCGGCGTAGCACATCCCGCGGCCCGCGGTCAGATCGGCGAGCAGCCCGTTCCTGAGGGTGAACAGGAAAAGCCCCATCTCGTCGTAGCGTCCGGCGCCGTAGTCGGTGATGTCCCAGCCGCATCGGGCGTCGACGACGTGCCGCGCGCGCGCCGCCTGCGCCTCGAACTCCTGCGGCGTCCAGTAGGCGAACGGCGGCAGCATGAAACCGTGCCGGCGGATCATGTCGTCGGCCTCGGCCATGATGGCGTTGATGCGCGAGCGTTTCACTGTTCCCGTCCTCCCCGAAGCCGAAGCGGGCCATGCCCGAAAGTTGGTGACGGCGCGATCCGGCGGCGGGGTGAAGGTGCTTGATCCCGTCTTCAAAGACAATCCCCGGAACGATCTCTGGCAAGCGCTGTCCGAAGGCGAACAGTGGCAGAAGAAGCTGCCACGGCGTCAGACTCAGATGACGCACCTCATGGGCCGATGACCGGGACGGAACCTGCGAAACCGTTCCGGCGCCGGAAGAAGCAGCGTCGGCTAGGCCTGAAATGCGGGGTTCGGGGGAATCCATTGCCACGCCACCTCGCTTGACTCGCATCGGCCAGCAACGCGAAACGATACGGTTGAGTTTCATCCGAACCATCGCGGTCAACAACCGGCGCCTGCGGTTGGCCTGTGACTCACACCCTCGGCGAGGCAGTCAGGGTGCCCAGTGACGATGCACCGCACTGCCGGCCAATCGGCCAGCGTTCTTGGCAAGACGCCGTCTGACGTTGTCGTCCAGTTTCCCGCTCAGGACGTGCCGTCCGAGTTGAGACCAATCGCGAAGGGCCTCGGCGGTCGAACGCCGCGCCGCCGCGTCCGGAAAGCTCTGGATGAGCCGCACGCGAGTGGTGCCGTAACGAAAGTATTTTCTGAAGAGTCCTTTCGCATGCGCGGCCTCGCGCTTGTGCATGACAGCGTCGACGGCGCGGACCTTGGCACCTCGTTGTGCGGCACGCAGGGCGAACTCGATCTCGTCGCACCCGATACGCCAGCTTTCGTCAAAGCCGCCATTCTCGAGGATGAGTGTCCGGCGCCATCCCGAACAGGCCCCGATTGGCACGGGCGATGTTCGTTCGAACGCGAGGGCGGACATGGGTTGCCGTCCCCGCAGGTGCGGGTTGAGCAACTCGAACTCCAGGACACCGGCCACGCCGTCCGCCTCGTCGAGACCAGATGCCATCTCGGCGACCCAATCGGCGGACGCAACGTCATCGCCGTCGCAAAAGAGCACCTTGTCGCTGCGCGCGGCCTTCACGCCGGCGTTCCGAGCGACGTTCGCTCCGCGTCGGTGCGACGCGTCGATCAGGACCGAAGGACGGTCACTGCCCTTCCATTCGAGAACGAGCTCTTTCGAGCCGTCTGTGGAACCGTTGTCCGCCACTATTATCTCGAAATGTGGGGCATTTCGCTGCTCGAAAAGCGCCTTGATCTGCGCTTGGAGTGTCTCGGCGTCGTTCAGGACCGGGATAACCACCGAAACCTCTGTCATCACGCTCTGGGTCCTCGCGTTTCGGGCTAAGCCGTAGCGAACGCGAAATCGCGTCGACGGGTTCCAGACCCCGAAGAACTCCGGCATTTCGTGCAAGCTCAATGCTAGGGGCGCTCACGCCCGTTCCTTCGGAATGGGTTTCGATGACGCGCAATACGACCGGTCACGTCCGCGTCATTCCATGAACGTCGGATAGGGATGTTCCGGGCGCTGTTGTAGACCTGATTCGATGCTTTGGGGACCGATGCTTTCCGGCCCCATCTGGACGCAAGCAGAGGAGGAAAGAGATCATGGCGATCTGGAAGACGATTGTTCCGGCGATGCTGATGGGACTGCCCTGCTTGGCGTCCGCCGACATCGAGCCCCGGCCGGGATGGCAGGTGGTGGAGACCCAGCTGACGCACGCGGAGCTGCTGCAGCGGCTGACAGCCGCGGTGCCGCAGGAAAACATGGGTGTCGTGACGCAGGCCGGACCGACCGGGGTGGCTCGGCAACGGGGCATAGAAATTCCGGAGAACCGGGTCGTCGGGGTGTTCAACAACGATTTCGCGGTTCGACTCCTCGAGCTCAGCACCGCCGCGATGATCGAGGCACCGGTGCGGTTCTACGTCACCGAAGACCCGGACGGGACCGCGACGCTCAGCTGGAAGGAACCGAGCTTCGTCTTCGAGCCCTATGCCGACGAGGGGGGCGAGGAACTCGCGAAAATCGCCCGGGAACTGGACCAGCGGTTCGAGGCTATCGCAACGCGCGCCACCGCCGACTAGGCGAGGCAGGGGGCATCGAGGGGATCGACCCGCTCATGCCGCGCGCCATGGGCAAGACGATGCTCCCGAGCGCCGCGCTCAGCCGCGCCCCGGCGCGTCCCCGCGGTCGAGCGCGAGAATTGCGCGGACAGCGGCTTCGGCTGTCGGACGCAGCTCCCCCGACCCCGCACCCGACCGCGCCGCGAGCATGAGCCCGCGGGCGACCGAGGCCACGAGACCCGCCGCCGCTCCGGGGGGCGTTTCCGCCCGCGCGGACCAGCCGGCCTCGCGCAGGCGCGCGGCGATCCGGCGCTCCATCGCGTCGTAGCGCGAGGCCAGTTCGGCGCGGAAGCCCGGATCCGTCCCCGCCGCATCCGCCAATGCGCAGGAGACGAGGCAGCCTGGCGCGTCCGGATCGTCCGTGGCGAGAGACAGGACCGCGCCGTAGAAGGCCGACAGATCCTCCCGCAGGGATCCCGCCGGCCCGAGCGCGGCGAGGACCGGCGCAATCCGTGTTTCGGCATAATGCGCGACCGCAGCCAGAAACAGCCCCTCCTTGCCGCCGAACCGGTCGTAGAGGGTGGCGCGCGGCATCCGCATCCCCCGGCAGAGCCGGTCCACCGAGGCGCCCTCATAGCCCGCAGCCCAGAAGAGGCGCACCGCCGCGTCGAGAGCGTCGCCCTCGTCGAACCCTCGCGGCCGGCCGCGGGGCCGTACCTCCGCCATGGCTCACCTCATTTTGAAACGTACGGTCCGAAAATAGGTGGATCGGCGGGAGACGGCAAGTTACGGAACAACCGTTCTGGAAAAGAGGAGACCCCATGTCACAGACCCCCTTGCTCAAGATCGAGCCCGCCGATCCCGACGATACCGATGGCGAGGCGCACGCGCTCATGGCCGGCGCGAAGGCGAAGCTCGGCTTCCTGCCCAACATGTACACCTACATGGCCAAGCTTCCCCCGGTGCTCGACGGCTACCTGAGGACGTACGAGGATTTCCGCACCCAATCGGGGTTCTCGCCCGCCGAGCAGGAAACCGTTTTCCTGACGATCAGCCGGGTGAACGGGTGCCATTACTGCACCGCCGCCCACTCCATGATCGCGGACAAGAAGTCGGGCGTGCCCGCGACGTCGCTCGCCGCCCTGCGCGAAGGCCGGCCGCTGCCGGACCCGGACCTGCAGGCCGTCGCCGCTTTCACCGAGGCAATGGTCGTCGCGCGCGGCAACCCGGGCAAGGAGGCGGTCGACGCCTTCCTGGCGGCGGGTTACGGCGAGAAACAGGTCCTGGGCGTCGTGCTCGCGATCGCCTGCAAGACCTTCTCGAACTACGTCAACCACCTGGCCGCAACGCCGGTGGACGACGTCTTCGCCCCCTTCGAGGCGGCCTGAGATGCCGCATCCCCGCCCCGGCGCGACCCGCCGGGGCGGGCCCCGCGTCCCGTCCCCGGGACGGCGCTCGTCTCAGCGCCGGTTGCCGCGCAGGACGTAGAACAGGCCGAGGGCCAGCAGGACGACCTGGAACTCCATGCCGCCCATCGGGTGGCTTTCGGACGGCGTGAAGTTCCACCGACCCCAGTGAACCATCGCGATCGCGCCGAGCATGACCGGGATGATGGCAGCCCCGGCAAGGCGTGTGACGGCATCCCCCACCTGGCCCGGAAGCCCGCGGCCAGCGAGGATCCCGACGCCGCCGGCCAGTTCAGCGAAGGCGACGAGCCCCCAGATCAGAAGCGGCTGTCCCATCATCTGCGCCCCGCCTTCGAGGTTCATGAATTTTGACGCTCCATGAAAGATGAAGACGCTCGCGAACGCGGCGCGCAAGACCCAGTCGGCTGTGGCGGCGAGCGAAGCTCCGGAGGATGGGAGCGAGGCGGTCATTTGGGAATTGTCGGTCATGGCTAGACTCCTTGTGGGCTGTGGTATGACCGAGGATGCGCGTTTCCGCGCCGCCCGCCAGACAGGCATGACGCAACGTGACCGTCCCGTGAGGACGTGTGTACGGCGCCTGGGGCAAGATGTGAAAATGACCGTTTCTCAACTGGATGGCCGGAACCGGGCTTCGTTCGGCGGTGCGGGGGCTGAAATATCCCGACCTCACGCTGGCGAATAATGAAACATGGCGACGGACCGCAGCTGTCGCGGCGGGGTTGCGAAGGGCACCGGCTGTTGGCCGGCGCCCCGATCTCCGGCGATCTCGCGGATCAATGGTGAAAGCGCCGCTGAAAAGCCACCATGACGGCACTCAGGACGCAAGGACGACCGGGGTGACTGCACGGGCATGCCACGGCGCCGGCAAGATC
>Ga0102925_1001847_pt1 | contig 11749 bp, 10 predicted proteins | sample SalPonR1_A_D1_MG_FD_78216 | JGI IMG/M metagenome (GOLD analysis project Ga0102925, IMG submission 78216) | Salt pond soil microbial communities from South San Francisco under conditions of wetland restoration - Salt Pond MetaG R1_A_D1_MG | ecosystem: Environmental > Aquatic > Marine > Intertidal... | reverse complement strand
CTCAATGATTTAAGGTGGTTATGGCAACGGGGCTCACCTCTTCCCATTCCGAACAGAGAAGTTAAGCCCGTTAGCGCAGATGGTACTGCTATTTGTGGGAGAGTATGTCACCGCCTTGTTTTTTGAAACCCTTCATCATCTCGATGAAGGGTTTTTTTATACCATAAAATGAAAGATTATTCAAGGATTGAAGCTTAATATTGTAGCTGATTGAATGGTAGAATGAGCCGTATTCTTTTGAGAAATTAAGCTTTTTTGATTTATTTCATTTCAATTTTTAAATAATTCATAGTCACCTACGGTGGCTTTTTTTTGTCATTTTATCAAAAAGATGATTTATGTCAGGTTTATTATCTTTTAGCAAAAACTTAAAAGTTGTTTCCTTCTAATACCTTTATTTTTGCGGAACAATATATATACTATGAACAAAGGAATTTACATTGCCACACTTGAATCTCACAGTGGGAAATCGATGATATCACTGGGTCTTATGAGAACCCTCTTAGGGAAGATGGTAAAAGTAGGATACTTTAGGCCCATTATAAACGATGTAGCAGAAGGCCAGAGAGATAACCATATAGATACAGTTTTAAGTTATTTTGATTTAAATATTCCTTACAAGGATACCTATGCTTTTACTAGAAGTGAAGTAATCCAGAAACGAAATGAAGGAAAATCAGGTGAGATAATGGATACCGTTATCAGCAAGTATAAAAAGCTTGAAGAAGAATTCGACTTTATTCTCGTAGAAGGAAGTGATTTTTCGGGAGAGGGTAGTGTTTTTGAATTTGATGTTAATGTAATAATTGCTAAAAACCTTGGTATTCCTGTTATTATAGTTGTGAGTGGTCAGTTTAAGAACTGGGAAGAGCTATTAGGAAACCAACAAATGGCTTATCGTGCATTTAAAGATAAAGAAGTGCAGGTGATGGCAATGGTTAGTAATAAAATAGAGCAGGACAACCTGGAGCCGGCTAAAAAGAATATGCGAGCCTTTCTGCCCGAAGAAGTTGGAGTATTTGCAATTCCGTTAGTTGATACACTTAATAATCCTACCTTAAAGGAAATTGTAAAAGTTTTGAATGGGAAAGTTTTATTTGGTCACGATTTTCTTGATAATCAAACCGGGAATTTTGGAGTTGGAGCAATGCAATTACGGAACTATCTAACCACTCTAAAAAATGAAAGTCTTGTAATTACCCCGGGGGATAGAGCCGATATTATTCTTGGAGCTCTCCAGGCTAATATTTCCAGTAACTATCCGAGAATTTCCGGGATAATTCTAACCGGTGGATTAACACCAGAAGAATCAATTTTAAAATTAATTGAAGGTTTATCTGATATAGTCCCTATGATATCAGTTCAGGAGGGTACTTTTGTCGTAACTAATAAGGTTGGTGCCATAAAATCCAATATTTACGCAGACAGTATTCAGAAAATACAGACTACCATAAGCATATTTGAGCGATATGTATCTTTTGATCCATTGGTAGAAAAATTGATTAACTATAAGCCTCAGGGTATTACTCCAAGAATGTTTCAATACAGTCTGGTTAAACGAGCCAGGCAAAGTAAAAAGCATATTGTGCTACCCGAAGGAACGGATGAGCGTATTCTTACCGCGGCCAAACGTCTAATAGATATGGACCTGGTTGACCTGACTTTGTTAGGAGATGTGGATGCTATACATAAATCCGTAGCGAAAATTGCTTTAGATCTTGATTTTTCAAAAGTCAATATTATCGATCCTATTAATTCACCGAATTTTCAGGATTATGCCGAAACTTTTTATGAGTTGAGAAAGCATAAAGGGGTTAATATGGATATGGCGAAAGACCGTATGAGTGATGTATCCTATTATGGTACCATGATGATTCATAAAGGACATGCTGACGGAATGGTTTCAGGAGCAGCACATACCACGCAACACACCATTTTACCTGCACTTCAGTTTATTAAAACCAAACCAAAGGTTTCTGTAGTTTCTTCAGTATTTTTTATGTGTTTAGAGGATAGGGTTTCTGTTTTTGGAGACTGTGCAATCAATCCTAATCCTACAGCTGAAGAATTGGCAGAAATCACTATTTCTTCTGCAGAAAGTGCTTCAGCCTTTGGTATAGCGCCAAAAATTGCTATGTTGTCCTATTCATCAGGATCTTCAGGGAAGGGCGCTGATGTGGATAGAGTAAGAGAGGCTACTGCTATTGTTAAAAAAAGAAGACCAGATCTCAAAATAGAAGGTCCAATTCAGTATGATGCTGCAGTAGACATTAGCATTGGTAAAAGTAAATTACCGGAATCTGAAGTAGCAGGACAGGCCAATGTTTTAATTTTCCCCGATTTAAATACCGGAAACAACACTTATAAAGCCGTGCAAAGAGAAACAGGAGCTTTAGCCATTGGACCTATGCTTCAGGGATTAAATAAACCGGTAAACGATTTGAGCCGCGGATGTACCGTAGCCGATATATATAATACAGTGATTTTAACCGCCATTCAGGCACAAGGCATATAATTCAGCATGAAGAATATTTTAATTATAAATTCAGGAAGTTCGTCTTTAAAATTTCAATTAATTCAGATGCCAGATGAATTGGTTTTGGCATCAGGTTTCGTTGAGCGTATTGGTTTGGAGGGCTCCAAACTTCATTATAAAACAAGGAAAGATTCAATTACGCAAGAACTTGCCGCAAAAGATCACGCTATTGCTTTAAAAGCCATTACCGATCTTTTAATGAGCACCGAGAAGGGTGTTATAGATAATGCAGAAGAAATAGCCGCTATTGGGCATCGCGTTGTTCATGGTGGAGATAATTTTTCTAAAACTATAGAAGTAAATGAAGCAGTAAAAGCGAAAATAAAAGATTTTTTCTCTTTAGCGCCTTTACATAATCCGGCAAATTTAAAAGGAATAGAGGTAGCAGAAAAATTATTCCCCAATGCTAAACAGGTTGCCGTTTTTGATACTGCCTTTCACAGATCTATACCCAGGAAAGCTTCCCAGTATGCCATCCCAAATGACTTTTTTGAAAAAGATCATATTCAACTTTATGGATTTCATGGTACCAGCCATAAATACGTGAGCGAAAAGGCTAATGAATATTTGAAGAACGATAATTCAAAAATTATAAGTATTCATTTAGGTAATGGATGTAGCATAACAGCTGTGAAGGACGGAAAGAGCTTAGATCATTCTTTGGGCTTTGCACCCGTTAATGGACTTATCATGGGAACCAGAAGTGGTGATATAGACCAGTCGGTAATTTTTTACCTAATTGATCAATTAGGATATTCTTCACAGGAAGTAAGTGATATTTTACACAAGAAAAGCGGTATGTACGGGATTACCGGTTATAGCGATCTCAGGGACATCGAGGAACAAGCGGCAAAAGGAAATAAACAGTGTCAATTAGCACTGGATATGAACACTTACCGTATCAAAAAATATATAGGAGCATATGCAGCTGCAATGAATGGCGTTGATGCTCTGGTATTCACTGCCGGAATTGGTGAAAATAGTGATGTGATTCGTAGTTTAGTTTGTAGCGATATGGACTTCTTAGGCATTAAACTTAATGAAGAAAAGAATAAGGAACGCTCAAAAGAGTTGAGAACAATAAACGCAGACGATTCTAAGGTAAAGGTTTTAGTTATACCTACGAATGAAGAATTGGAAATTGCTAAACAAGCTTATAAGCTGGAGTCATAGACCTGGAAAAAATGAGTTTTAGATAAGGTATTTACTTACAGTCGTTAATTTATCACGAAGGGTAGCAGCTTTGTATTTATGACTCAAAAGCATATCTCTCAAATTCCCATCGGTTATTAATGATAAGGTTTGCTGGAGTTGGTTAAGGAAATGGTTTTCAACTTCTGTGCATATCCTGCCTGACTTTATATTTGAAGAGGAACTTAGTTTTTCATGCATTTTTTGAACTTCATGTTTACTTTTCTGTATAAGTTTGTCTAAATATCTCTGATCCCTGGCAGCTAAAATATGTTTATCTAAGTCGTCTTTCAATGCTTTTTTATGACGGTATAAGGCCTTAAACAGCTTTTTTAAATATGATTTTTTGGTGTATAGAATAGCGTGTTTGTAATATAGGGCTGCGGTGTAATTTGTGATGTAGTAATTTTCAAGAAAATCTACTTCGGAAGGCTTTTTTAATATCATCTCTTTAAGTTTTAATGTTTTACATAGTGGTTAATTTGCGCTAGATTTACATTTAAAGTAATGATATTCCTGAAATTTCCATTGTTAAAAACTATTAAACAATTACTAAAAAATATAGCTTTTACGTGTTAAAATTTAAGCCCTTTGCTGCGTTTTAATGCTGTAAAAATTATCATTCCGACCAAAAATATCTTGTCCATTTTTTTCATACTGAACTACAGAGAGCAGATTTAAAAAAATCCCAACATTTTTAATTTTTTATTGTTCACATTTCATTCTTACAAATGAATTGTTAATTTTGCTGAGCTTTTTTTAACATTCAAGAGTTAAGCCCTACTATGCTCTTCCAAATCTTTTAGTTAGACATGAAATATTATGCTTGTATCTTATTTCTAGTGATAGGAATGAATACATTTTCTCAGAAGAAACATGAGTATCCAAATGCTCCAAAAGAATCACTTACAGAAATTTATTTTGAAGATACCCTAGTTACTCCATATCAATGGATGGAAAATCCTGATGATCCAAGGCTTAAAAAATGGCTGGAAGAGCAGAAAGATTTAACCAAAAAACGTTCAAGCAGGCAAACACATTACTATCAATTGAGAGACCAGATTGCTATGATGTATAGGGTTAGAAGGGAAAAGACTGATGATTATGAAGAACCTGATGAAAAGCTAGAAGACAAGTTTGATTTTAAACAAGATTGGAACAGTTATACGCAATCTTACGATCAATTATACAGGCTAAATGGAAAGAAGAACTGGAAAAGACTTTTTAAAGGAAAAGACTTATTAAAGAACGAAGATGATCATTTACTTATACGGGATTTAGCGGTAAATGAAGAAGAAAACCTGGTTGCGGTTAAAATTTCATTTAACGGTAGTGATTGGGCTACCGGTTATATTTATGATCTTACCACCGGAGAACAATTACCATATATCATAAAGCACATTCGCACAGGTACTAATCTTGAATGGGATGGAAGATCTTTATATTACGATGCTTATAATAAACCGAAAGATGGTGAAGCTTTGTTGGCTACAGCTAAAGGACAAAAGTTATATAAGCTTGCTGTAGATATGAATCAGGCGCAACCCGAAGTTTTGTATAAGAATCCGGATACTAGTGGTGTGAACAGCTTTAGATTTGACATAAAGGATGAAAGATTAAGATTGTATCATTTCTTGCGATCTAAGGAAAAATGGTTTAAAGCTATTTCTGTAGCAAACCTGACTGAAGAAAGTTTTAGACCACAAAGATTCCTGGTTTACCCTTCAGAAGAAGGAATGAAGCTTAGCGTGGTTCATACAAAAAAGGATTCTATCTTTTTACAAACTACCATTGGCGCTCCAAATGGGAAGGTGTTACTGGCAAATTTAAAAGAGCCTAATCAACTAACGGAATTTATTCCGGAGTATGATATAGATTTGAAATACGTTAGAAAACTTGGTAAAAACAAGTTGGCCGGTATTTACTTAAAGGATGGGCAAAACTTTGCTTTGATATTTAATATGAAAGGAAAGTTGCTTCGAAAGATTGATTTTCCGAAGGGAAAAAAAGTAAATCATTTTTATGAAAATTCAGATCTGGCTACAGCCACCAAGTTTAGTATTAGTTCTTTTTTTCATCCCAGAACCTGGTACGAAATCACCTTTGATGATCTTCAATTTAAACCTATCGAATCTTTATCGGTTCCTTATGATATTCACGATCTAGAAACCAGGTATGTTAGCTTTAATTCAAAAGATGGCACGGAGATTCCTATGTATATTACGTGCAGTAAAGAAACCGTTCTTGATGGTACGAATCCTGTACTTATTCGAGCTTATGGAGGTTATGGCAATACTATAGAGCCTTCTTTTCAAGAATCTACCGGTTTATTATTATCTCATGGCGGCATTTTGGCGGTACCTAACGTTAGGGGAGGTGGAGCCAAAGGTGAAGATTGGGCACTGGCCGGAAGAAGGTTGAAAAAACAAAATACCATAGACGACTTTATTGCTGCGGCAGAATATCTGGTTGATAAGAAATACACCAATCCTGATAGATTGGTGATTACAGGTGCCTCTCACGGAGGATTATTGGTTGCAGCAGCCTCTACCCAACGCCCTGATTTATTTAAAGCGGTAATTGCCGAGGCAGGACCGTATGATATGTTACGCTTTAATAATTTCACTGCCGGGGGAGTAGCTATCAATTTAAATGAATTTGGAGATGTTAAAAACTTAGAAGATTATAAAAATTTGCGTTCTTACTCTCCATTACATCAACTCAAAAATGGAGCGAAATATCCGAACACCTTATTATTAACCGGGGACACCGATGATAGGGTTCCACCACTTCATACCTATAAGTACCTGGCCAGGCTGCAGGAGGTAGGTGATGCTTCGGGCTTTTACCATATGTATCTCACCCCGGGATCGGGGCATGGTGGTGCACTAACCCAGGAAGATTGGGCTGAAAAATTAATTTATAAGTATTACTTTCTTTTCGATCAATTGGATATAGAATTTTACTAGTAATTGAAATCAGAATTACTGTTTATCTATTTATAATTTTGACATAAAAAAAGCCTGTAACTTTTGTGGTTACAGGCTTTATAGTTAGTGCGCTTTTACTACTTGAGCGACTCGTATAATATTTCGGATGCTTTGTTGGAAGAAGCCGGATTTTGACCGGTAATCAAATTCCCGTCCTTAAGCACATGTACTTCCCAGTCACCTGATTTAGAATAAATTCCTCCATTTTCTTTAAGCATATCTTCTACCAGGAATGGAACAACTTCTGTCAACTGTACCGCTTCTTCTTCAGTATTCGTGAAGCCGGTTACTTTTTTCCCTTTCACTAAAGGTTCACCATTTTCATTTTTCACATTTTTGAGAGCTGCAGGTGCATGACACACTAAAGCGATTGGTTTATCCTGCTTATTAAATGCTTCTATCAAAGTTATTGATGTCTTATTTTCTGCCAAATCCCAAAGAGGCCCGTGACCTCCAGGATAGAAGACGGCGTCAAAATTCTCAGCATCAAGCGTTTCTAATTTTAAGGTATTGTCAATCACTTTTTGAGCTTCTTGATCTTTATAGAAACGCTTCGTATCTTCGGTTTGAGCATCTTCACCTTCACTGTTTGGGTCAATAGGTGCTTTACCACCCTTAGGAGTAGCTACAGTTACATCAACTCCTTTATCCAATAAGTTGTAATAAGGTGCTGCAAACTCTTCAATCCAAAATCCTGTCTTTTCTCCTGTATCACCCAATTTATCATGAGAGGTTAACACAAATAGTACTTTCATATCTTTTATTTTTTCTTTGTTCATTTGAGTATTTAAAATTTCTTAACTACGCACTGCTTTTTCAATTGGAGTCTCACCATCCAGAATTTCAAAAACCTGATTCTGTTTCACGTCGTTTTCCAGTACTTCTACAAGAGTACGAGCAACATTAGCCCGGGAAATACTTTCCTGTTCTTCTAATTTCTCTTTCAGTTGAATTTTGCCTGAACCTTCCTCATCGGTAAGGGCACCAGGTCTTACAATAGTATAATTTAAACCACTTTGACGTAAGTACTCGTCAGCATTTCCTTTTGCCTCGAGGTAGTCTTTAAGTTCTTCACTTATACCAGGGTTGTCGGCGCCCATTGAACTAAGCATCACAAATTTTTCAACTCCTGCATTTTTGGCTGCGTCTGTAAATCTTTTTGCGCCTTCCTGGTCCACGTCAATAACCTTTTTTCCACCTGAACCTGCTGCAAAAATTACTTTGTCGGCACCTTTAACAGCCTCATTTAAGTCTTCTTCCAGGTCGCCCATTACAGCAGCTACATTTTCTTTTTCAAAATGATCTTTTTGCTCCTGCTTTCTAACCATAGCAATAGGTTGGTATTTTTCGGATTCTTTTAGTAAGTCGATAATAATTCTTCCCGTGCTGCCGTTCGCGCCGGCAACTACTACATTTTTCTTTTTACTCATAACAATTTTTTTTATTAAGTTATAATATATAATCTATCGTCTAATTCTAAGAAGGTTTAGGATAAGCTTATGATTACTTTTCCCTGCGCTCTTCCGGTCGCCAGGTATTCATAGGCATCAACTCCATCTTCGAACGAATAAATAAGATCTACAATTGGCTTAATATCTCCATCTTCAACCATTGTTTTGATCTCATTTAACTGAACTGCATTAGGCTGCATCCAGGTGTGTTTATAAACAACCGATTTCTCTTTGATCAGTTTTGATAATTGTTCAGGTAATTTATAATCTTTAATTCCCATTATTTTGGCCGATTCTTCATCTGGTGGCCCTACAATTGAAGTTACTACTCCACCTTCTTTAATTATTTCGAAGGCATCGAACGTGTAATCATCTCCCAAAGTGTCAAAAACGATATCCAGGTTATTCGCAACTTCTTTGTAATCTTCTTCTTTATAATCTATCACACGATCGGCTCCCAAAGCTTTAACCCAATCTGCATTTTTGGAACTGGTGGTTGTATAAACGATGGCTCCCTTCGCTTTTGCATATTGAATGGCAAAACTACCTACACCGCCGGAGCCGGCATGAATAAGAATCCGGTCGTCTTCTTTTATACCGGCTTTTTCTAAAGCCTGGATTGCTGTGAGTCCTGTTAAGGGTAATCCTGATGCTTCTTCAAAAGATATATTTTCTGGTTTTTTAGCAACTTTATCTGCATTAATCGTTACAAACTCTGCTACGGTACCCATTTGTTCGTGCGGTACCCTGGAATATATTTCGTCACCAATTTCAAAATTAGTAACCTTAGTGCCTTTTTCAACAACCACACCACTAACATCAAAACCTATAGTGCTCGGTAACTTTAGAGGCACCATTTCTTTTAAATGACCTTGTGCCATTTTATAATCAATAGGATTTAATGAAGCAGCCTTAACTTCAACTAAAATATCATCTGGTTTAGCTGAAGGTTTTTCCACCTCATTGATAGTTAAACTATCTTTTATTTCCCCGTATTTTACAATTTGTAGTGCTTTCATATTATTTGTTGTTTTGTTTTAAAAATTTATTTATCAGTAAGTTAAGATATATTATCTGTCATTCTGTTTTTCTGAAAGAATATCGATCCATTTATTCAGCGTATCCTTTAAAAGCATTACTTCCGTTAACTCTACATCTTCCCTAATTAAAGTATTAAGAAGTTTCTCAGGAATTGGAATCGCAGTGTTTTTTAAATCTTTTCCTTTCTCGGTAAGTTGAATAAAAACGCTTCTTTCATCTTTTTCAGATCGGGTTCGCCGGAGTAAATCCATTTTCTCCATTCGTTTAATAAGCGGAGACAGGGTATTGGTATTTAATAATAATTTCTCACCAATTTTATTGACAGATAATTTGTCATTTTCCCATAGCACAAGTAAAACCAGGTACTGAGGGTAAGTTAATCCCATTTCTTCCAGAAAAGGTTTATAGGCTTTCGTTATTAACCTGGAAACCGAATAAATGGGAAAGCAAATCTGATTATTTAATTTTAATTGCTGATCGTCCATAATATTTATTCTTTAGAATCTCTCCAGGCCTTCCACGCACCAGAAGACCAAATTGCCCAGGCTATCAGAACCGGTTGAAAGAAAAGCCTTATTAATCTTGCTCTATCTGAATTTAAAGCGCCAAAGGCATCTTTTCCATCTAAATACTGGGCAACATTACCTGGAAATACCAGGATAAAGAAAATTGCCAACGCCCAACCAATTACTGCACGCTGCTTTTTCCAAAACAGTAAGGCAAGTCCTAGTGCCATTTCAACAATTCCAGATAAAATAACTACTAAATCTTTGCTCAGGGGAACCCAATCTGGGACCTGAGCCTGGAAATCTATTCTATTAAAAGTTAGGTGACTAAAGCCTGCATAAATCATAAACAGTGCTAATAAGATTCTAAAAATCTTTTGGGTTAGTGTCGTTTCAACTACTTTTTTCATAATGTTTATATTATATCGCACAAAACTAAATCGTGCACGATGCAAATTTAAATGATTTAAAAACTTTCAGTCTTGATATGTCATTGAATTAGTTTATTGGAGATAAGGAGCACTTATTATCCCGCTGAAGAAGAAGTTTGCTTTAAGCCGTTCTGTACTTAGTTATAGATAATAAAGTTTATTATTCACCGATTATTAGTAATCCCGGGGGAAGGCCTTATTTACCTTCCTGTACAGATGCACTAGAATATATTAAAAATAAAGAATATCCGCCGAGAGGAGTATTTGCCAAGTAATAATAAAAAATAAAGCTCAGTCATAAGTTGATTGAGCTTTACTTATTTAAGTTTTTATTATCTGTTTAAACGACTTCATTTTCCAATTCCAGGTTTTTTTCAAAAGCTTCAATATTTTGAAGAGTAATTGTTGTTATCTCCTCCATTGCTTCTTTTGTGAAATAAGCCTGGTGTGAAGTTATCAATACATTCGGAAAACTAATTAATTTCAAAATAAGATCATCTTCAATTATACTTTCAGAGAGATCTTCAAAAAAAAGGTTTTCTTCCTGCTCATAAACATCAATGCCTAAATACCCTATTTTCTTATTGGTTAGACCCGTTACAACATCTGCGGTATTAATGAGTGCACCCCTGCTGGTATTTATGATCATAACCCCATCTTTCATTGAAGCTATTGAACTTTCGTTGACTATATGCCTGGTGTTGGAATTTAGCGGACAATGCAAAGACAATATATCAGATTGTTTAAAGACTTCATCTAATGTTAAGTATTCTACACCCTGCCGAACTAATTCTTTAGATTTTGAAACGTCAAATGCAATAATCTTACATCCAAACCCCTTCATTATACGACAAAATGTAGCGCCTATTTGGCCTGTACCAATAACTCCAATTGTTTTACCGTTTAAGTTAAATCCTATAAGATTTTTCAATGAGAAATTTCCTTCCCTAACCCGGTTGTATGCTTTATGTGTTTTTCTATTTAATGTTAAGATCAATGCTACTGCATGTTCTGCAACAGCCTCGGGTGAGTAGGCGGGAACACGCACAACTTTTATGTTCTTACTTTTGGCTGCTTCGGTATCTACATTATTGAAACCAGCGCACCTTAAGGCAATTAATTTAACTCCGTTCTTTGAAAGTATTTCTATGGTACTTTCATCAACTCTATCATTAACAAAAATACATACGGCGTCAAATCCTGCGGTAAGACTTGCAGTATCTTCTTGAAGAGCAGTTTCAAAAAATGAAAAATTATAATTGTAATCGCTGGAATAATTTTCAAAGTATTCCTTATCGTAAGATTTTGTGCTAAAGACTGCTATTTTCATTTTTATGGAAACTGGTTAAATTCAACTTCAGTATAAATATAATATTTTTTGAATTTTCAGAAGACTTTCAACTCTGTCCAGATTCTATTATTCAAAAGATATTTGGAGCACTATAGGTGTCAACATCTTCATTCGATTGGTCATAGCTATTATTCTTTATCGCCTAATAAATTTAAGAACTAAAAAAACGGAGGTGTTTTCACACCTCCGTCAAGATTAAATTTGGTTAACAAAGTCTGAAAACACCTTTTTATGATGTTCCAGGTCCAGGTT
>Ga0102925_1001846_pt1 | contig 11754 bp, 8 predicted proteins | sample SalPonR1_A_D1_MG_FD_78216 | JGI IMG/M metagenome (GOLD analysis project Ga0102925, IMG submission 78216) | Salt pond soil microbial communities from South San Francisco under conditions of wetland restoration - Salt Pond MetaG R1_A_D1_MG | ecosystem: Environmental > Aquatic > Marine > Intertidal... | reverse complement strand
TCAGGTGGTTTCTGGTAGGTTAGATCTTCCTGCGCAAAAAGGGCAGGAAAACTCAGTATTAGACTGAAAAGACTTAAAATAATTTTTCTCATAAGATTGTGGTTTTTGGAAATGAAAATAAAAAGGGGGTATAATCGCAGTAATGTTAATCTTTACTATATTGCGGACCCGTTTTTTATTAAATGCTTAAATTTAAATTGACTAAAGTCTAAATATACTAAACAATAGAATATGTATCAATCTAAAATAGCCGGAGTTGGAAGTTATGTGCCAGAAAATGTTGTTACCAACGATGATTTGGCGAAAATTATGGATACCAATGATGAATGGATTCAGGAAAGGACCGGTATTAAGGAACGTCGGCATATCAAAAAGGGGGATGGCAATTCCACCGCTATTATGGGGGTGAAAGCCGCTAAAATTGCTATTGAACGTGCAAAAATTGATAAAGATGATATAGATCTAATTGTTTTTGCAACGCTAAGTCCAGATTACTATTTTCCTGGTTGCGGGGTGCAGGTCCAGGAGATGTTAGATATAAATACCTGTCCTGCTTTAGATGTGAGAAATCAATGTAGCGGATTTATTTACGGCCTTTCCACTGCCGATCAATTTATAAAGACCGGGATGTACAAAAATGTATTGGTTATTGGTAGCGAGAACCATAGTGGTGGTCTAGATTTTACTACACGTGGCCGTTCAGTGTCTGTTATTTTTGGTGATGGTGCAGGTGCAGTGGTTTTAACAAGGAGCGATCACAATGGTGAGGGAATCCTTTCTACTCATTTACATTCAGAAGGTAAACATGCTTTAGAGCTTTCTTTAAAAGGCCCAAGTACAGAACACTGGGTTCCTGAAATTATTGCTGAAAATCCGCAGGGAGATGATATTCCATATTATCCATATATGAATGGTCAATTTGTTTTCAAAAATGCGATTCAGCGATTTTCTGAAGTAATTATGGAAGGTTTAAAAGCCAACGGACTCGAAGTTAAAGATATTGATATGTTGATTCCGCACCAGGCTAATTTGCGAATTTCACAATATGTACAGCAGAAATTTAAATTAAGTGATGAGCAGATTTATAATAATATCCAAAAATACGGGAATACTACTGCAGCATCTATTCCTATTGCTTTATGTGAAGCATGGGAAAAGGGAAAAATTAAAGATGAAGATGTTGTAGTTTTAGCGGCCTTTGGCAGTGGATTTACCTGGGCAAGCGCGGTAATAAGTTGGTAATAAGCTAAACTCAAATAAAAAAGGTCATTTTTAAAGAAATGACCTTTTTCTTTTATATAATTTTATTTTCTACACTTTTCTAAAATATCTAAATAAGTCGTAGATCCCGAAAACTATAAAACCTACTGCGAGAATTAATCCAAAATTATCTGTTTTCTCTGCAATTAGATGAGTATATAGCCGGTAGGTGCCGTATACCAGAAAAATAACTCCCAATATTAGATACCATTTATTTCGTTTTCCTCCTTTGAGGTTATTCATCTGTATAATCTTTTGGGAAGGTTGATTTTGCAATTTTTAAAGCTTCATCGTAATGATTTTTTGCTACAAATAGTTGCACCTGTCCTGGCAAGCCACCACCAAATCCGGCACGTAAGCCTGAATCAAAATCGTTTCTAACCCTGGAGGAAATTCCTGATTTGCCAAAAAGTTCCTGAAGGTACTGTACGTTGGTTTCAGAACCTGTATATACTCGTTCGTAAGATTCGTCTGAACTCATAATTTATAGTTTTATACTATCTAAAATACAAAGTATAATATAGCTTAATGGCTATTTTATACAGAGTTTAACGTTCTAGGCATTATAGTATTTACTTCTCCAAATAGCAGAACTAAAATTCTTTCCTTTTTTAAATCCGAAGAAAATAGATAAGCCCGCAACCCATTTAAAAGCAAAGAAAAAAATCATTAAAAATTGTGTGGTAGTCTGTTGTGGTGAGAACAGTCCGTCGGGAATTGATAGCGCAATTAAAAGGCTAAGTACAAGCAGAAGGACAATAAAATTTTCTAGATGTTTAAAAGGCCACATTATCAATTTCCTAAAAGGATGTAAATCATTGCCCCATTTATGGATTAAGTAAAAATAATTGTTCCCCATGGGGGCGAATAGTAAGGGATCGTCGGCATTTTCTAATTTGAATAGTTTAGAAGGAGCTACAATTTTAAAACCTTTCAGAGTTATTTGTTGTTCTTTTTCCAAAGCCTTGATCCTGGAAAGTGCTTCGTATGGAATTTTTCCCTTAAAATAAGTACTGTCTAAAAACCGAAGGCGATAATCAATGCAGAGCTTCTCAATGTCTGAGAGATGAAAAATTCTACCACTTTCTAAAAGATCCAGATTAAAATTATTAAAACCGGAGTCTCCGTTCTGAATTTCCTTTAAAATTTCATCGTCCTTTCTTGTTTCTGCTTGAAAGATATCTTGAACTTGTTGTAAAATGTTTTCAGGGGAAATCCTTTTTTCACGAGATTTTTGCAACTGCACTTCCAAGTTGGTGCGTGGCAAATTTAAATTCAACTTCATTTTCATTTTCTTTTTCTTTAGCATCTGTCACTAAATTAAGTAATTAAGATGATTCCTGCAATCCTATTTTTTAATCTGAACGTCTCGATGTTAAAACTATACTAATTAGATATTTTTAAATACTGTTTAATAAAAATAAGACTAAATTAGACAAAAATTAAAATAAACGAGTTTTAATTAAATGCTAAATCGAGTATTAATAAAAACTGAAGCGCTTAAAATCTCGTTTATTTAATAAATCATTTTAAAAAAAAATATTGTTATGAGAAATTTAAAACTATTAGGAATTTTTTGTTTCCTATTCATTGGTGGGACTTTAATGGCCCAAAACGGATCTACTATGGTTGGTGGTGCAGAGATGTATCCAAGCAAAAATATTGTAGAGAATGCCTCGCAATCTAACGATCACACTACTTTGGTAGCTGCAGTAAAAGCTGCCGGTTTAGTGGAAACTTTACAAAGCGAAGGTCCTTTTACCGTATTTGCACCAACTAACGCAGCTTTCGAAAAATTACCATCAGGAACAGTAGAAGGTCTTTTGAAGCCGGAGAATAAAGAGAAATTGCAAGCTGTTCTTACTTACCACGTAATTGCAGGCGATTTCAAAGCGAAAGATGTTGTTGCCGCTATTAAAAAGGGTGACGGAAAAGCTACATTTGAAACCGTGCAAGGCGGAAAGCTTTATGCTATGATGGAAGATGGTAAGGTAAAGCTAAAAGATGAAGTTGGTCATGTGGCCACAGTAACGAAGACAGATGTAAATCAGTCCAATGGCGTTATCCATGTTATTGATACAGTAGTATTACCGGGGAAATAATTGCTATAGAAAAAGAAGAATTGAAGAGCGGTCTATAAGGCCGCTCTTTTTTGTTAATTAAATATCAAATATGTTATATCCTTTTCCTAGTTCTGGAGGAAGGCTTATTTTGAATGAAAATCAAAGTTTATGAGAAGAGTAAAACTATTTATTACAATAATTATTGCGGGAGCTTTTATGCTGTCCTGTGGTTCTGGAAGCAATATTTCTAAAGACTCCGCCAGAAAATTAGAGAAGTACAATACGTACTCCTATTTACCTAATAAAGATACGATTAAAGATACGGGTTACGACAACAACCGCATTTATGAGACTATCATATCTACAGTAAATAATAATATGTCCAGCGAGGGTTATGCTATAGACAATAGCAGGCCAGATGTTTTAGTGTACATTCACGCAATGTTCGATGAAAGAATAGTAGATGTAAATGCTGATCCTGTTTACACTAATTTTTCATATTATCGCCCCGGGCTTTATATTGGACCATATTATGAAGATTATACCTACGACAATTATTTCACCGTGCAGCGAATTACGGCAGCTGAGAAGGTTAAACAACTTCCTTACAAAGAAAAAACTATTGTTATAGATCTAATAGACAGAAGAACTAATCAAATTTTATGGCGTGGAACCGCCGATGAGGAAATTGGTTCAAAAAGAATGGAAAGAGATATAAGAGATTATGTAGATGAAATTTTTAAAGACTTTCCATAATTTTCTTTAGCAGAAAATAAAAATTGGCTGTTTAAATTTCCATTTTACGTCAACCTGAATTTATTCCAGGTTCTAACCCGAGCTAAGTTCAATTTAGCTTAGACTCTGAAACAAGTTCAGAGTGACGTTAGGAGTATTAAACAGCCAATTTTATATAGTATTACCTCAATTCAGCTTGAAGTTCTTCTTCAAATCTGTGCTGAAGCTTTTTCATCATTTTATCTACCTGCTTATCGGTAAGGGTTTTATTTTCATCCTGAAACTTAAAACTTACCGCATAACTTTTCTTTCCTTCCGGTAGATTTTTTCCCTGGTAAACATCAAAAAGATCTACTTCTTTAAGAAGTTTTTTCTCTGTTTTTAGGGCGATTTGCTCAATTTCTTCATAAGAAACATTGTTATTTAATAACAGAGCAAAATCACGTCTAACTGCAGGATATTTAGGAATAGCGCTAAAGCTGGTCTTTCTGGCCTTGGTAACTTCCAATAAGGCATCCCAGTTAAAATCGGCATATAATACCTCCTGTTCAATATCAAAATGCTTCAATACTTTTTTCCGAATTACCCCAAATGCAACTAAATTATTTTTTGCTGAAGAAAAAATAAGCCCTTCAGAAAATACATCAGATTTTACTGCGGAAGGTTTTAAATTTTCAATGCCTAACCTTTGAAAAATAGATTGAATAACACCTTTCAATAAAAAGAAATCTGTTCTTCCCGAGGTTGAGTTCCAACGCTCTGCATTTCGGTTTCCACTAATAAAAATAGAAAGATGTTTGTTCTCTACGCGGCTACCGTTAAAATCATGATAAGTTTTTCCGAATTCAAATAATTTTAAGTCACTGCGTTTTCTATTTATATTATAGCTCACAGATTCTAAACCAGAATACAACATAGATTGGCGTAAAACCGATAAATCCTGACTTAAAGGATTAAGCATTTTTACATTTTGGGAAGCATTCAATTGCTCACTTAATTCGGTATATGCTGGTGTGGTTAATGAGTTAGCCATCGTTTCGTAAAAACCCTGTCCCACTAATTGATTTGCAATTAAATTTTGAAGTCGATAATCTTCAAATTTAGAAGAATTGGCTACTGAAGCATTTAGCTTCTCGCCAAACTTAATATTGTTGTAGCCGTAAACTCTTAAGATCTCTTCAATTACATCAGCTTCGCGTTGAACATCTACGCGGTAAGATGGAATAGTTAGACCCATCCCGGTTTCGGTAACATTATTTACACGAATTTCAAGCGAAGCGAGTATAGATTTAATGGTTTCCTGCTGAAGGTTTTCACCAATTAGCTTATTTACTTTATCAAAAGTTAGAAAAACCTGGAAGTCTTCAATTTTCTTTGGATAAAGATCATCAATATCACTGGTTACTTCCCCACCGGCAATTTCAGTAATTAAAAGCACGGCGCGTTTTAAAGCATATTCGGTTATGTTAGGATCAATTCCTCGTTCAAATCTAAAAGAAGCATCGGTATTTAAGGCGTGTCTTTTAGCAGTTTTTCTAACACTTACTGGGTTAAAATAAGCGCTTTCCAGGAAAATTTGTGTGGTAGCTGAGGTAACTCCGCTAGTGGCTCCACCAAATACACCGGCAATACACAACGGTTTATTAGCATCACAGATCATAAGATCTTCTTCATGAAGTTCGCGCTCTACATCATCTAAGGTGGTGAATTTTGTACCTTTTTTTAGAGTTTTTACGTTGATTTCATTCCCGGCAATTTTTCCTGCATCAAAAGCGTGTAAAGGCTGCCCAAGCTCGTGCATTACGTAATTAGTTGCATCTACCACATTATTCTTTGGGCCAAGGCCTATTGCCTTTAATCTATTCTGAAGCCATTTTGGAGATTCTTCAACCTTAAGTCCGGAAATTGTTACTCCGCAATATCTTGGAGCAAGTGCAGAATCTTCTACCTGAATCTGGATCTTAAGACTTCTATTATCTACATGAAAACTACTAACCGACGGAGTTATAAGTTCTAAACTTTTTCCTTGCTGCGTATATCCGGCTTTCAGATCCCTGGCAACGCCCCAATGGCTCATGGCATCGGCACGGTTTGGCGTTAAGCCAATTTCGAAAACCTGGTCGTTTTCTACATCAAAAATTTCGGCTACGGGAGTTCCGGGAATAAGATCATCTTTCATCACCATAATTCCTTCGTGACTCTGCCCAAAACCAATTTCTTTTTCAGAACAAATCATTCCAAAGCTGGCTTCACCTCTAATCTTACCTTTTTTAATAGGCCAGGCTTCTCCATTTTCATCATAAAGGGTAGTGCCAATAGTAGCTACAGGAACCTTTTGCCCTGCTGCAATATTTGGTGCTCCACAAACAATTTGTACCTGCTCACCATTTCCCAGATCTACATTGGTAAGTTGCAATTTATCAGCATTGGGATGACTTTTGCATTCTAGAACGTGACCAACTACTATCCCTTCAAGACCACCTTTAATGCTCTGAAATTTATCAAGGCCTTCCACCTCAAGTCCAAGATCGGTAAGTAGTTCTCCTGTAGCTTCTGGAGCTTCAGGAAGTTTAATGAATTGTTTAAGCCAGTTATATGAAATTTTCATGTCTCAATATTTTCAGTTCGCAAAGATAGTATTACGAATAGTTTTGGCATAATTTCAAATTTTAATTTTACTCGATAATCGAGATTTATATGCTTTGAGGTTTGCTTCAATTGAAAAAATAAATTTCTGATTCATATTTCCAATAATTGCCCCGAAGTTTTGATGGATTATTTCGGCAAAAGTTATAAAAAAAAGGAGCAATCTCAGTTGCTCCTTTCAAACGCTAATTAAACTTAAACCAATAATTAAGCTTCTCTTTTAAACTCCATTTTATTTACAAGTTCCCAATCCTGGCCGCCTTCTTTTGGCATATAGACATTCCATTCTATATGGTCTTTATCCTTCTTTAGGATTACGTGCTTGGCTTGTTTTTTTTCATTATTCTGGGTGTAGTCTTCCATGAATTCAAATTCCCCATCGCCTTTCTCTTTTATAGAAAGATCAGAAATCTGAATGCCATTAGGATTGACTGCACTAACGTAAGCCATTTGGTAAGTGTCATCCATAGCATCATAAGCTACTATTCTTTCACAGCATGGAGTATTTCCTTCTCTGGTATGGCTTAATCTTAAAACCGATTCTCCGGGTAAGTAAGTTATTTTTTGTGTGCTTTTTGGAACATCCATTGCCTGGCCGTCTCTATAGCCTGTTTGTGTGATTTCCCAATCTCCCGCGAGAAAATCTAACTTACGATGTTTATTTTCTAAACGTGCTAATTTTGAAAGCGAAGCTTCCTTCATTTGAGTTTTTTCGGCTTCATCTTCTATGTTTTCCGCTAGCTTTGCAGCTTTTTTAAAATTTTCTTTAGCCTTCTCATTTTCTCCTTTTTCAAGCAATAGATCGCCGTAAGAGTCATAAGGATTGGCGTGCTCTGGATATTCATCAATCTGTGCCTTAAAAACTTGCTCTGCAGTTTCCAGGTCTTTATCCTCCATCATCAACTTGTACCCCAGTAGATTTAAAGGTTCCTGCAAGCCTTCGTATTCTGCAGTTTTATGCTTTTCGTACATTTTCATGGCTTCTTCCAGTCCATTACTTTTATACTCTTCATACAATTTCTCTTCTAGAGCTTTGTCATTGTTTTCCTGAGCAAACAGTAGGCCACCGCATAAAATAAGCATTAAGCTTATTAATCTTCTAAAAACTATTCCCTCCTTCATAATATCTCGAGTTTTGGTTATCCTCTAAATTTACGTAATAATGTGAGGAAATGATTTTAATACAAGAGGTGTTAAAATCTAAAAATCAATTATTTGTTTGGTTTTTTTTGCGGAAAGCCTTAATGTTACTAGGAAGGGAGCCTTGAGGAAACTTAGGCAATTCATTTTTATTTTGGCGAAAATCAAGGGAAATTCAGTAGAGCATTTTTATTAAAAAATGATTTCTAACTAATATAATTCCAGATATTCTTATGTTTTGCAACTTGTGCATAGGTAAAACGAAGTACTTTATTTTTTTCGAGAGAGAGGCTGGGGTCTTCCTTTAAAATTCTCATTGCATGATGTCGCGCCAATTTTAGGATATCGTTATCCTTTACAATATCGGCTATCTTCAGATTTAAAACACCGCTTTGCTGGGTGCCCATAATATCGCCTGGGCCACGTAATTTTAAATCAACTTCGGCAATTTCGAAACCGTCATTAGTGGCGGTCATAGTTTCCAGCCTGGTTTTACTGTCGTTAGATAATTTGTGTCCCGTCATTAAAATGCAGAAACTCTGTTCGGCACCACGGCCTACACGGCCCCTAAGCTGGTGGAGTTGGGAAAGGCCAAATCGCTCGGCACTTTCAATTATCATGACACTTGCATTCGGAACATTCACTCCAACTTCAATTACGGTGGTGGCGACCATAATTTGAGTTTCGCCCCGTACAAAACGATCCATTTCATAATCTTTGGCGTCTGATTTCATCTGACCGTGAACTATAGAAATTTGTTCATCTGGAAATTCGCGGGTAATACTTTCATAACCATCCATTAAATCTTTATAGTCCATTTTTTCCGATTCCTGGATCAATGGATAGACCACATAAACCTGGCGGCCTTTTTTTATTTCATCTTTTATAAAAGCGAAAACTTTAAGGCGGTTACTATCGTAGCGATGTACGGTTTTAATAGGTTTTCTGCCCGGTGGTAATTCATCTATTACCGAAATGTCTAAATCGCCATAAAGACTCATTGCCAGAGTTCGGGGAATTGGTGTGGCTGTCATTACCAAGATATGTGGTGGTACCTGGTTTTTTCGCCATAGTTTTGCCCTTTGCGCCACGCCAAATCGGTGTTGTTCGTCTATAACAGCGAGGCCTAAGTTTTTAAATTTCACCTTGTCTTCCAGCAAAGCGTGGGTGCCAATAAGGATATCTATTTCACCGTTTTCCAGCTTTTCGTGAATTTCTCGCCTGGCTTTAGCTTTGGAAGAACCGGTAAGTAGGTAAATACTGGTGTCTAGATCCTGGCAAAGTTCTACGAGGCCATTGTAGTGCTGAATTGCGAGAATTTCAGTTGGGGCCATTAAGCAAGCCTGGAAATCATTGTCTAAAGCGATAAACATAGACATTAGCGCCACAATGGTTTTTCCCGATCCTACGTCCCCCTGTAGTAAACGATTCATTTGCGCGCCGCTTCCTAGATCGGCCCTAATTTCTTTGATTACTCGTTTTTGAGCGCCGGTAAGTTCAAAAGGCAGGTGATTGCTATAGAATTCACTAAAATTTTGCCCAATTTCTTCAAAAACAAAACCTTTTATTTTTTGCTTCTGCAGCATATTTTTGATAAGCAATTGTAGCTGAATGTAAAATAGCTCTTCAAATTTTAACCGAAACTGAGCTTTGGTTAGTAATTCCTGGCTCTGCGGAAAATGAATATTGAATACTGCTTCTGCCTTCGGAATTAGCTTTAATTCTGAAGTGATTTCTTCTGAAAGCGTATCGTAGAACTTCCCTTTGGTTTCAATAAAAAGCTGTTGCAGCAGTTTATTAATGAAACGGTTGGTAATACCCGATTTTGCTAATTTCTCGGTAGAAGGATAAATAGGCTGCATCGCAGTGCGCAGTTGCTTTTTATATTCTTCCACCGATTCCATTTCAGGATGTGGCATACTAAAAAGGCCGTTAAACCAATTGGTCTTTCCAAAGATCACATAAGGCGTATTGATCTTTAAATTCTCCCGAATCCATTTTTGGCCACGAAACCAAACGAGTTCCATTTTTCCGGTGTCGTCTATAAAATCTGCTACCAGTCGCTTGCCGCGTTTTTGTTCTACACTTCTTATATGGGTGATTTTTCCAACCACCTGAACTTCAGCTGAATTTCGTTGTAATTCGTTTATTTTATAAAAACGGGTTTTATCGAGATAACGATTAGGGAAGAAATTCAATAGATCCTGGTAGGTATGAATGCCAAGTTCTTTCCGCAGTAGATCGGCACGATTTGGGCCAACTCCTTTTAGGTAATCTATGGGTGTTTGCAGAATATTAGCGTTCATGAAAACGAAGATATTAAAATCAGCTTTTTTAGGTTGAATTTAAAATAAAAATAAACCTGAATTTTTCTGAAGCCAGAATTTTATGAAGTTTTCGTAATTTGCAACTGTAGATTTTTATTATGAAACATCCCCTTTTTATCCTCCTATTTTGTTTTAGTAGCATCACCTATAGCCAGTCGCCGTTAGCAGATTCGCTGGATCAAATAAATAGCATAGATTTTAAAAAAGCTGAAGCCGAAATCCGGGTTCTTCCGCAGGAAAAACGTGTTTCCGGTACAATAGAATATAATTTTCAGATTCTAAAAAGCATAGATTCGTTTTACGTAGATGCCAGGAATATGAACTTTGAGGAGGTTATACTGAACGAAGAATCGGTAGCTTTTAGAAATACCGGGCAGCGCATTTGGATAAAGAATGAATTTTTACCTTCGAAAAACAATACCCTTCAACTGAAATATTCAGTAGAACCAAAGAAAGCAGTTTATTTTATCAACTGGGAGCTTGCTGATTCTATAGATGCACCAAAGCAAGTCTGGACGCAAGGGCAGGGAAGATATACTTCCAATTGGTTGCCGTCTTTTGACGATCAGCGAGAAAAAGTTGAGTTTGATATTTCGTATCAATTTCCTGAAAACCTGGAAGTGATGGCGAATGGTGAACTCACAGCTACTTCTCGAAACGATTCTTTAAAAAAATGGAGTTTTGATATGCAGCGGCCTATGAGTAGCTATTTGCTGGCTTTTGCTGTGGGAAATTATTTAATGGAGGAAACCGAATCTTCTTCAGGAGTTGCATTGCAATTTTATATGCCGGTTTCCGAAGAAGATAAATTAGAGCCTACTTATCGACATACCAAACAGATTTTTGATTTCCTGGAAAGTGAAATCGGCGTGGCTTATCCGTGGCAAAATTATAAACAGGCCCCGGTACGCGATTTTCTATATTCCGGGATGGAAAATACTGCTGCAACTATTTTTGATCACGCTTTTATCACCGATTCTATAGCTTTTAAAGATCGAAATTATGTAAGCGTAAATGCACACGAAATGGCTCACCAATGGTTTGGGAATTTGGTAACTGCAGAGACAGCGAACGATCATTGGTTACACGAAGGTTTTGCCACTTTTTATGCTTTACTGGCAGAACGGGAAATTTTTGGAGACGATTATTATTACTGGAAGCTCTATCAATCTGCCGAGCAATTAAAGGAATTAAGCGATCAGGGAAAAGGCGAAAAGGTAACTAAAGCTAACGCGAGTTCGCTTACCTATTATCAAAAAGGAGCCTGGGCTTTGCATATTTTGAGAGAAAAAGTGGGTAAAGAAGCCTTTAACACAGCGGTAAAGAATTACCTGGAACAATATAAATTTAAAACCGCCACCACCAGTAACTTTATAGCCGAAGTTGAAGCAGCCGCTAATTTGGATTTGTCCGATTTTATGGCCAAGTGGTTAAACCAAACCGCTTTTCAAGGATTTGCGGCCTTAAATTCTTTAAAAAATTCTGAATTTATAAAGAAGCATTTAGAAATTCTGGCTCTAAGAGAAACTCCGCTGGAGAAAAAAGAAGAGCTGTTAAGTGCGGCTTTGGATTTTCCGGTAAGT
>Ga0102925_1001843_pt1 | contig 11761 bp, 8 predicted proteins | sample SalPonR1_A_D1_MG_FD_78216 | JGI IMG/M metagenome (GOLD analysis project Ga0102925, IMG submission 78216) | Salt pond soil microbial communities from South San Francisco under conditions of wetland restoration - Salt Pond MetaG R1_A_D1_MG | ecosystem: Environmental > Aquatic > Marine > Intertidal... | reverse complement strand
GATATTCCAAATAGTGCTGGAATAGAACACTTTATTCGGGTCAATGGGGGACACAATAGCGCAGGTAATGAGGTATGTCCACTGGATATCGATAGTATCCAGAGCTTCGTACTTCGCATGAAGGATAAAGTTTCTGCATTTGCAGTATCCTCATATTTTAGTGTTCGAAATTCGGAGCATGAACTTCAAACAAAACAGCTAATAACTGATCTTAGTGGATTGCCCGTGGTCTGTAGCCATGAACTCTCACAGGATCTGGGTGCATATGAGAGAGGTGTGACAGCTTATCTGAATGCCCGCCTTATACCGGTAACGAAACATTTTATGGATACCGTTGTTGGAGAGATCCGCAGAAGGAACATTGAATCTAAGGTCATGATGCTCAAATGTGATGGCTCTGTGGTGAGTATCCAGGAAGCTGTGAATAAGCCGATAGAATCTATTTTTTCAGGTCCTGCAGCGAGTCTTGTGGGTGCATCCCACCTTTCAGGCTTTGAGAGCTGTGCCATGATCGATGTGGGTGGTACAAGCACGGATGTTTCCCTGATGTACAAGGGTTTGCCGGAACTTTCTGAATCAGGAGCTGTTGTAGGGGGATGGGCTACGAAGGTGAAAGCTATCAAGATGGAGACTTCTGCCATGGGTGGAGATAGTCATGTCTGGGTTAAGAACCACAAAATAAATATTGGTCCCCGAAGGGTGGTGCCACTCTGTCTTGCATCTACCATATACCCTGACATAAAAGGCAAGCTCCTGAAAGGTCAGGTGATCCTGCCCAATCAGATAGGTGAGAATCTGCAAGCTACCAAGCTTTTTGTAAGATCCGGTGTGCAGGACGTGGAACTTACTCCAAATGAACAGGAATTGTTTGATAGGATAGGTGAAGTACCTCTTACTGTAAGTGAGATATACTGGGATAAGGATCACTTTCCAAATCCCGGGGTCCTTGATCGGCTTATTACGAAAAGGTTGATACATGCCATAGGTTTCACTCCTACCGATGCATTGCATGTTTTGGGTGAATATGAGCAATGGGATAGGGAGGTGGCTATGATAGCTGCACGTATACTTTCAGATCTTGCAGGAGAGGATGAGCATGTTTTCTGTTTATCTGTCAAGAAAAAAGTTGCTCTGAACATGGCTTTAGATCTGGTTTCTTTCCTTCTGGATGATGTTGATAAACAGGAAATAGAAAAGATAATTAAGGGTAAGTTCTTTGCCAGGTTCAAGGTGGAGATGCCTGTGGTATTGCTTGGTGGGCCTGTAACTGCATATGTCCAGGAGCTAGGCGAGCTTATTGATACGGAAATATCGGTGCCCGAATATGCCAATGTTGGAAATGCTCTTGGTGCTGTCATGGGTAAAGGTGTGAAGCGACTTGAAGTTCTTATAAAGGCCAATTATAGTGAATCTAAATACAACCTGCGTTCCAAATCTTTTGTTACATTTTTCCCAGGGGGAAGAAATGAATTCTCCTCTCATCATGAAGCTCTTGAATTTGGTGAAAGGATAGGCAATAAACTGGTTCTGGATTATATGGCGGATTCAGGTCTGGATGGAAATGATATAACGATCGATATGAAAAGGAAGGATATTCATGTGCAAGATGTGGGAGTCCCTCTTGAGACACGATTAAGTTTCCTGGGAATTGGAGAATCAAGAAAAGTATTATCTAAATAAAAGGAAGGGATAAATATGCAATATAGCCTTGGAATAGATGCTGGAGGAACTTACACAGATGCTGTGATCGTCAGGAACTCGGATAGGGAAGTCGTTGATTCAAATAAAGCTTTGACAACCTATCCTGATCTTTTAACGGGTATTGAAAATGCTATTGATGGTCTTGATAGTGAATATCTTCCTGATGTCAAGCTTGTTTCTGTTTCCACCACTCTTGCGACAAATACTATACTTGAGAAAACCGGATACCCTGTGGCGCTTATTCTGGTGGGCAAACACATTTTACCTGAAGTCACTTCCATTGATGAGTACACGGTTGTCGAGGGCGGACATACTATAAGTGGTACGGAGGATGAACTTCTGGATATTGACGCTGTCCGGGAATATGTTGAAAAGGTCCGGCACAGGGTATCCGCCTTTGCTGTTTCTTCTTATTTCAGTATCAGAAATCCTGATCATGAGCTCAGGGTGAAGGCTCTAATCACCGAAATGACGGGTTTCCCTGTTGTTTGTGGTCATGAACTTTCACAGGACCTGGGTGCTTATGACAGAGGTGTCACTGCTTATCTTAATGGGCAATTGATACCCATAGCTAAAGAGTTCATAGATTCTATTGTTTCAGATATTCAAAAAAGAGGTATTGATGCCAGAGTAATGATGCTCAAGTGTGATGGATCTGTCATAAGCATCGAGGAGGCAATGGAAAAACCGATCGAATCTGTATTTTCAGGTCCTGCTGCCAGTCTTATGGGTGCATCATTCCTTGCAGAAACTGATACTTGCGCAGTCATTGACGTTGGAGGTACCAGTACGGATGTTTCTTTAAATTATGATGGTTTTCCTGAACTCGTTGACACTGGTGCTGTAGTTGGAGGATGGCATACCAAGGTCAAAGCCATTCGAATGGAAACCTCTGCTATGGGTGGTGATAGTCACGTATGGGTAAAGAATCGTAAGATCAATGTTGGACCCAGAAGGGTGATACCGCTTTGCCTGGCAGCTGTGCAGTATCCTGGTTTTATGGAGCAGCTAAGATCAGGTCGGACTCCTTCAAAGGTGCAACTTGAGGAAAATATCCAACCTACCAAATTCTTTGTGAAGACTGGTAAGGATAGCTCTTCTTTGAGTGAATATGGGAAAGATATACTTTCAATGATGGGTGAAGATCCTGTTTCTATCAACGATATATTCTGGAAATTTGGCAGGCCTGTATCTACGGAACACATAGATTCCCTTATTCAAAAGAGACTGATTCAAGCCATTGGCTTCACTCCAACAGATGCTTTGCATGTATTGGATGAATATGACCAGTGGAACAGTGAAGCTTCACTGGTAGGTGCAAAGATCCTCTCAAGACTCACTCCTATGGATGAATATGAAATATGCAGGAAGATCAAGGAGGAGGTAGCTGTCAATATGGCTACTGCACTGATGGGTTTCATGTTCAGGGATGTGGACAAGCCCCAGATCGAAAAAATGATAAGAGGGGATTATGTCTCACAGCTCAAGTCCAATGTTCCAGTGGTATTGCTGGGTGGACCGGTTGCTTCTTATGTAGATGAGCTTGGCAATCTCATCGATTCTCAGATCATAGTCCCCAAACATGCTGAAGTGGGAAACGCAGTGGGTGCTTTGGTAGGCAAAGGCGTTAAACGAATAGAGATTCTGGTAAGGCCTTCTTATAATAAGTCTGATAGATCAGTGCTGGTATTTTCTCCGGAGGGTAGGGCTGAGCATCCAAGTCATGCGGAAGCTATGGAGTATGCTAAAGATCTTGGTAAGAAACTGGTTCTTGATTATATGATGGATTCTGGTATTGAATATGCTGATATTGATATTGGTATTAAACGTGAGGACGTGATGATGGATGACAGCGGAGGCTTGCCTATTGAAACCAGATTGTTCTTCCTGGGTATTGGACTTCCGAAGAATGAAGGTGGATTATCCTGAATGAAGATCATGGGAGTTGGTATTCTCTATAAAAGGATATCTCTCTGTTTTCTCATTTCACAAAAAAAGCAACATCGTGGGGTGCTATAGTTAATGAATATCAATCATCATCAGAAAATTATATATATGCATAACTGGAATAGTGAATATAGTCAATATCTGAATGGAAATCTGATCAGGTTGATCAAATGGACTCTAAATCCGTTCAGCCGGGTTGAATTCCCGGGGTTTCCGCCAAATGTCATTGTGCTCAAAAGCATAATGATAAGCTTTATTTTTCATTTTCTTCTTTTCACATGGTAATTTTTTTATTTTATGTTAAAAATTTATTTAATTTACTCGTTTCGCAAAATATATAGGGTGGCTGTCTTGTATAGGACTAATCTCTAAATTTAGTGGAGTATAATTTATAAGTAAAATATTTACGGTAAAAATATGCTTGATGCTAATCTACTCAAAAAGAAATTAGAAAATGTGTATAACAGTAGCCCAGTTGTCTCTTTTTTATGGAAGGCAGAGGCTAACTGGCCAGTAGAATCCGTATCAAATAACGTTATCCAGTTCGGTTATACTCCTGAAGATTTTATTTCCGGTAAATTGGATTATGGGCATATATTGCATCCGGATGATCTTGACAGGATCGATATAGAGGTCAAAAAGGTTTCTGAAAAGAAGAATGCTTCATATTTTTCCCTTAATTACAGGATCATTACAAAACCCGGGAACATACGATGGGTTACTGAGAGGTCCTTTATCCAGCGGGATGAAGACGGTAAGATAAGTCATTTTCAGGGTATAATCATTGATAATACCGAACTTGAAAAGACTGAGAGACAGCTTTTAGAGACAGATAAGAAATATCAGGTTATTTTTGAGCAATCGCCTGTAGGCATAATATATTTTGATGAAAATGGTGTGATAACTCATTGTAATGAGAGCTTTGCCAAGATCGTCGGTTCCCCAATAAAGGATATCGTTGGCTTTGATATCCTCAATTCACTGGATGATCCCAAACTGGCAGAAGCTGTAGAAATGGTTTTCCTGGGCAGAACAGGCCACTTTGAAGGGGATTACATTTCATCAATAAGTGGAAAGCAGGTTCTAGTTATATCCAGTTTTACCCCTATTATGTCAGATGATGGTTCTTTGATAGGCGGCATAGGTATTATGGAGGATATTGGGGAGCATGTAAGGGCTGAAAAGACACTTCGTTTGAATGAATTGCGCCTGAAAGCACTGCTTGAACTGTATGAGATGCAGGATGCTGTATTATATGACATAGCAGAGTTCACAATAGAAAAGGCAGTAGAACTTACGGGCAGTAAGTTTGGTTTCCTTGAGTTTTTGAATGAAGATGAGAATGTTCTGGAAACATACCAGTGGCCTTCCGAATTATCTATCACTGCTCCTTCTGATTCTCCTTCAATTTTGCCTTTAAGGCCTGCAGGTTTCTGGGGTGAAGTCACAAAGTCCCGGAAACCCGTTATTGAGAACAGGCATCTTGTTTCTGAGATGCAGTTTGTAACTTATCCTGAATCAGCAGGTCAACATTTGTTCCGACATGCTACGGCACCCGTTTTCGAGAATGATCAGATAGTTGCTGTGATAAGCGTGGCAAATAAAGAACAGGATTATGATGAATCTGATATCAATCAGTTGTCACTGCTTGCTGAAGGTATGTGGAAACTTATACAATATAAGAACACAAGTGACATAATGATCCAGGCAATGAAAATGCGAAGGGTACTTGAATCTGTCATGAGTTCAAGTCCTGCTATTGTTTTTTTGTGGAATCCTGAAAAAGACTGGCCGGTGGAATTTGTGTCGGAGAATATCTCACAGTTTGGCTATAGCGTTAATGATTTCATCTCTGGCAAACTAATATATGGTGATATAATCCATCCTTCTGATCTGGAAAAAGTACGGCAGGAAGTCGCCAGAGCTTCAAAAGATGGTTTTTCTGACTTTAGTCAGGAATACCGTATATTGACAAGATCAGGCGAGGTAAGGTGGGTCGATGAAAGAACTCTTTTCCATTATAATATTAGTGGTGATCTGGATTATTTGCAGGGAATAGTTGTAGATATAACTGAAAGGAAGCAAACTAACAGGTTCATGCGCCTGGAATGTGACCTTGATAATACTGTGGAAGTTTCAGAAGACCTGCATGGAAGTTTTGACAGACTTCTTAATTTCACACTTGAGTCTAAAAAGATAGATAATGGAGCTATTTATCTTGTAGATGATGTGACAGGCGATATGAATCTTGTTGCACATCAGGGCTTTTCCCAGAATTTTACAGATAAATTATCGCATTTTAGTGAAAATACAATTATCTACCGCATGTTTATGACAGGATATCCGGTTTACAAGAATTTTTCCGAGCTTAATACGATGATCAAAGGCGGAATTGGTCATGAGGAACTTCAGGCCATGGCTTTCATACCGGTAAAATACAATGATGATATTGTGGGGGCAATGATATTTGGTTCTAGTAGCGATCTGGAGATCCCTGCTAATTCACGAAATCTGATAGAGACAGTTGCAGGTCAGGCTGCTTCTATTATCGCCCTTGTGGATAATGATTCTGTGGTGGAAAAAAGTAAAATGCACATGAGCTCACTTTTGGACGCTCTTGATGAATTGATCTTTATAATAGATATGCAGGGTAAGATATTGCATGTCAATAAATCCTTGCAGACTAATCTGAATTATTCCAGTAAAGATATTGTCATGAATGATTTTCTTGAATTATATCCTGAAGGATGGGAAGATGATGTGCTCTCTACCCTTGATGAGATCCTTGAAGGCAAATCTTCTCACTCAGAAATTCCCTTTGTTAGCAGGGAGGGTATAATAATCCCTGTGAAAACAAAGTTTGAAATTGGTGAATGGGGAGAACAGAGTGTTTTAATAGCTATATCTTCTCTGGTTGCTGATTCTAAGATGAAGCCTGTTGGTGTTTTTGAATAAGCTTGCTTTGGTCCATTATTTTTATTTTAATGTGTTGCATACTTTTATTTCAATGGTCATCATTTGTATATATATCTTACGAAAAGGTTAAGTATCATTTCCAGCAACAAAGTTGATTATGGATAGTTGCTTAAGTTTTGGACATATTAGACTGATATTTTCATTTTATTGTGTCGTATGGGATCTCGTGCGGCGTTAACAGTATAATTAAATTTAGAGATGCTATTTTTTTTGTATTGTGGTGTATGTGCCGACTGTTGTTGAATATTATTTGATTATTATCTATGGCGTAATCTATTTATATTAGAAAATGCAAAATTTCAAATAAAAAAGTATTTATACTCAAATTAACATCAACTAAAATTGTTTTAAAGTAAATTTTATTTACTTGCGCACAACCATGCACAGTATAATTTATATATTTTTTAAAAATTAATTTCATCGCCATGCTTATATACAAGTTCGAGTTGAACAAGATACGAAAAATATATATATTAAATACCGTAAAAACATTTATATATCAGGTAACTTAATCCTTTGCTAAGGAGAAAATGCTCAAAGCATCTAAGCTCCTGGAGCATTCAGATAATGTTCCAAAGGACTTGAAATTTACATAAATTGGAGGTCAATAAAATGGCAAGACGACTATTTCCCGGCAGAACCCCATTGGAAGGCGTAAGTCTGGAGTTATTCTCAGAAGATGATCTGAGAGCGCTTCACTATGCTACAATGGATGTCTTCATGGACACTGGTATCCAGGTATCAGATTCTGAAGCAAGAGCTATCTTCAAAGAAGGTGGCTGTTTAGTAGATGAAAAGACACAGATCGTAAAGATCCCTGAATTCGTTGTTAACAGGGCTTTGATAGACTGTCCTTCTAAGTTCTATCTCTGGGGCCGTGACAAGGCTAACAAGGTCAAGATGGAGCACAAAGGAAAGGTACACTGGACCTGTTTCGGTACAGGTGTCAAGATGTGCAACTACGTTGAACCTGGTAAATATGTAACTGTTGACTCAACAGAAAAAGATCTCGCAGATACAGCAAAGATCTGTGACTGGGCAGAGAACATCGACTATTATTCACTTGCAGTTTCTGCAAGGGACTGGGCAGGAAAGGGTGCACAGGATGTCCATGAGACCCTTACTCCATTAATGAACACTACAAAGCACTTCCACCACATAGACCCTGTAGGTGAGAACGTTGAATTCTATCAACAGATCGCTACTGCATACTATGGCGGAGATGCTGAGGAAGCAGCAAAGAAACCACTTTTCTCAACACTTACATGCCCAACAAGTCCACTGGAACTTGGTGACAATGCATGTGAGGTAATCATGAAAGGTGCAAGATTCGGCACACCTGTTAATGTACTCAGTATGGCAATGGCTGGAGGTTCATCACCAGTTCACCTTGCAGGTACACTTGTAACACACAATGCTGAGGTTCTTTCAGGTATCGTACTCGCACAGCTCACAAAGCCAGGTGCACCAGTATGGTATGGAAGTTCTACAACAACATTCGACCTTAAGAAAGGTACTGCACCAGTAGGTTCTCCTGAACTTGGTATGATCAGTGCATCTGTTGCAAAACTTGGACAGTATTATGGCCTCCCAACCTTTGTGGCTGGTTCGTAGGCTGATGCCAAGATACCTGATGGCCAGGCTGGCCATGAGAAGACAATAACTACAATTCTCCCCGCATTTTCCGGTGCAAACACCCTTTACGGTGCAGGTATGCTTGAGCTTGGTATGACTTTTTCCCTTGAACAACTTGTCCTTGATAACGATATGATATCTATGACAAAGAAAGCAATGGAAGGAGTTGTTGTAAATGAAGAAACAATGGCAACTGATGCTATAGACAAGGTCGGTATTGGTAACAATTTCCTTGCACACAAGACAACCAGAAAGAACATCGATCTTCCATCCAGCCCAATGCTGATTGACAGATTAATGTATGGTGACTGGGAAGCTGCAGGTGCAAAGGACATTGCAACGGTTGCTCATGAGAAAGTCGTTGACATCATGAAGAACCACGAAGTACAACCTATAGATGCTGACCTACTGAAAGATATGAAGGCAGTTGTAGCAAAGGCTGATGAAGTTTTCAAGGCCGGAGCATAAATCTAAGGAGGTTTAAAAAATGGCAACAAATGAAGAAATAATCGCAAATGCAAAAGCAGCTATCTTAGATTTTGATCCGGAGCTGGCTGCAGAACTAGCACAGGAAGCACTTGATGCAGGAATCAGTCCCGTGGACATTATTGAGAATGGTTTCACTGCAGCTATGACCGAAGTCGGTGACCAATTCGAGGCAGGAACTCTTTTCCTTCCACACGTTATTGCAGCATCAGAGGCAATGAGTGCAGGTGTAGAAGTTCTTGGACCTGCATTGGAGAAACTGGGTGGTGAATCCGAAGGTAGAGGCAAGGTCGTCATTGGAACAATTGAAGGTGATATCCACTCTATTGGAAAGGATATCGTAGCAACCATGCTCAAGATAGCTGGTTTCCAGGTATTCGATATGGGAAGAGACGTACTTATCAACGACTTTGTTGAAAAAGCAAAGGAAGTATGTGCACAGGTCGTTGGTACATCAGCTTTGATGACAACAACAATGGTCAACCAGATCCAGATCGAAGAACAACTCAAGGAAGCAGGTATTCGTGAAAATACCAAGACAATGGTCGGAGGAGCACCTGTAACCCAGGACTGGGCTGATCAAATTGGTGCGGACATCTATGGTGAGAATGCTGGCGATGTTGTAAACAAGTTAAAAGAACTCTTCTGACATCAGAAGGTTACAGTGACAAGGATATGTTAAAAAACCCATGTCCATGTTACTGTTTGTTCAAATGAAAAGTTTCCTCTTTAAAGGTGCTTTTGGGAAATATGTCGGGATATTGTTGTGGCAGCAACATTGTCCAGTCATTGTTTCTCCCTTAGTAGTTTAGTGCACCTCGAAAGAAGATGGTGATTGTCAGAAGGGTTCGTTATGTTCGCATTTGTATCAATTCATATTTATACCTCACCCCTATTTCTGAGGGGATCGATTAGTAACAAAGCCCACATCACATCATCTTTTTTGAGAATCTCCTCCTCATCCGGAGAGCTTTCCGGATATGATATGACCTAATGCAATTGAAAACAGCAAATTGTTTGATTATTGGAGGTATTAGTATGGATTTGCAATCATTAAAAAGAAAAGAACATCAAAAAAGAGTAAAGAAAGGGTTTATGTGGGCTCTCTTCTGTGCGGTTCTCTGGGGCTTGTGGTATCTTCCGGGTACTGCAGTATGGGTACTTAATCCTTTTGATCAGATGTATAGTGAAGTAGCTGCATCAAGCGGCGATGGTGTGGCACTGGTTATTGTGGCAGTTTTGATAACTGCTCTTAATGCAGCAACGGTTATTTTAGCCCTTGGTGTGTGGACCGGTGTCCTTGGTAAGTTCGGTGAAATGAAGAGAACAGCAAAGGAATTCCATCCCTGTTCCAAATGGTTCTTCCTTGCGTCTATATTCGGTGGTCCAATGGCTATTCTTGGATCATTCATTGCTATGGGTTTTGTAGGAGGTGCCTTTGCAGCTGTTGCAGCTCTTATGTATCCTGTTGTAGGTGCGATACTTGCTTCTAAATGGTATGGTGAAAAGGTAACAAAGCGTGCTTTTATTGGTATTATTGTCATCATCCTGGGAGGTATCACTATATTCGGTGGCGGAGTTCTCTCCGAGATCGGCAGTGGTAACGTTCTCTGGGTCGGCTATCTTGGTGGACTCATGGCAGCAACTGGCTGGGGTATTGAAGGTGCCATAGCAGGTAAGGGTCTTGATATCGCAGAGCCTGATGTTGGTCTTACTCTCAGGTTCATTGGTGAAGGTCTCATATGGTGGATCATTGCTATCCCAATGCTTGCGATCGCAGGTTTCCCTATGATCAAGTACGCAATCCTCGCATTCGAACCACTCACCCTAATGGTGTTGATATTTGCAGGTATTACTTTCGGTTTCTGTTATGTTTCCTGGTACAAGTCTTTCCCATTGATCGGAGTAGGCAGAGGTCAGGGTATAGGAAACCTCTATGGTCTTTTCGCAGTGATCTTTATCTTCCTCTTCTTCGGAGATGTACCTTCCTGGACTATTCTGGTAGGTGGCGCACTTTGTCTTATAGGCAGTACTGTGATGTTCTCTGAGGACACTGGGGAAATGGAATCTTTGAGAGGTGATTGAAATGGCTGGAAATCGTCCTGTTAAATTCAGAATACTTGAATTGTGTGGCAGTGGAAAATGGAACTATGAGATCGTCGAACAGATTCAGAAAGAGTACGATGACCTCAAGGGAGATTTCCACAGGGACTCCATAAACTTCGATATAATCGAGCTTGCATCTGGTGGAATGCTCGAGGATGTTGAAGTTAAGGTCGATGAAGAAGGTATCTACAAAAAGGGTTTCCTTCTGCACAAGTATGTACTGACTGATTTTGGAAGGATAAGGGCTGCAGATGCCTGTCTTATGTATGTATAAGGAGTGATATGAATGGTACAAACACAAGCTGCAATGGATGCTTACAATGCTTACTGGGCAAACTCACCTTTGCCTGCTGCGGATGTATTGTGGATGATTGTTATTTTGATATTTGCAATACTTGCACTCTGGCAGGCCAGAACGTTTGTTTCTGAGTTTTAAGGAGGATCCTGAAAAGGTACTAATCTAAAAATTAGCAGAAATTATGGCGGAGGCATATTTTTCTGTACAGGGCCTAGTGGGCCAGTACAGCCATCCATGCCTGCGTTTTTAAATTAATGTTCCTGCTGTTGTTTTAAAGTTCAGATGGCTAATATGGTAAAAAAATATATATAGCAGATGCATGGGGTACAGTGGAGTTATGTTTATATAGTATCATTGAAGGCAACTTATATATGTATCGTGTAACAACGCTATAATTGTCTCTGAATTCATTCCACAACGAACAGGATTTCAGAAAAACGATTAACGATCAAAAATTAATGAGGTATAGAAATGAGCAAAGAAGAAATGTTCAAAGAACTATCAGATGCCATCGTCTCCTGCAAACAGGATCTTGTATTAGCAGTAATCGAAAAAGCAAAGAGTGAAGGCATTGCAGCTCCCGAGATTATTGAAAAGGGTCTTGCAGCTGGT
>Ga0102925_1001841_pt1 | contig 11763 bp, 8 predicted proteins | sample SalPonR1_A_D1_MG_FD_78216 | JGI IMG/M metagenome (GOLD analysis project Ga0102925, IMG submission 78216) | Salt pond soil microbial communities from South San Francisco under conditions of wetland restoration - Salt Pond MetaG R1_A_D1_MG | ecosystem: Environmental > Aquatic > Marine > Intertidal... | reverse complement strand
TTTTGTAACTTAATGTATCCACTTTAAACTCCTAACTTTTTAATTAATACCTATATACAATTATACAAGCTGTATTTTGCGGATTGCAAAAATACAATTATTTTTTATAAATCAAGAAAATATTAACAAATTATTTGTTAATAACTTCCTGTTGTAAAATGTAATTAGTTAATATGCGAAAAACAAAGCGCAAAAGTAATGATTTTCTTTAATTTTTAAAGGATTATTTAATATGATTTTAGAGAAGGGGCATTTAACATATAAATATCATAGGCTGTAATGTTTCTTTTTCTAATTTTTTTATCCCTGATATTTTTTCACTCGTTAAGAATTACCGTATTTTTAAACCACAAAAAAATCTTTTCTTTATCTTTATGCGATAAACAGACGAACAGATGAAAATTTTCAAAATACATATCAACCATCATGCGATATATTATATCAGTTTGCTTTTGGTTGCTGCTTCTTTGCCCTTGTCTAAATTTGCGGTAAGTGTTTTTATGATTATCCTGGGTGTAAACTGGGTAATGGAAGGACAGTTTACAGAAAAAAAGAGAAAGTTGAGGGATAATCCTTCAATTTTGATTTTTTGTGGGATTTTTTTGGTACACTTACTGTGGTTGCTTAATACCTCAAATTTTCAGTATGCTTTTCACGATTTGAAGAATAAATTGATTTTAATTGTTTTTCCTTTAGTTATTGGGACATCTCCGGCTCTTAAACAAGCTCAGCTTAAATTCCTCTTGCTTTTATTTTCGCTTTCACTACTTGTATCTACCTGGATAAGCACCTCTGTTTTGTGGGGAATTATCGAGTATCCAATTACTGATATACGGGAAATCTCAATGTTTATGTCTCACATCCGTTTAAGCTTACTGATTAACTTGAGTATTTTTTCACTGGCGTATTTTTTATTTTCTAAAAAAATTAATAAGAGCCGTTTGGAGACGATAGCTTACAGCTTTACCATTTTATGGTTTGTGTTTTTTTTATTTATCCTTAAATCTTTATCCGGGATAGTGATATTTATCTTTCTCCTTTTTCTTTTGGCAGGATATTATTCATCTCATATAAAAGAACTGGTTCTTCGATTATTTGTTCAGGTATTACTGGTTACTGTCATTTTGTTTATTGCCTCATTTCTTACCCACGCAATATCGAAATTTTATGCTGTTGAAAAAATTGATTTTGACAACCTGGAACAATATACCGCCTCCGGTAATCCTTATCAGCACAATACAGAGTGGAAGCAAATTGAGAATGGGCATTATGTTTGGCTTTATGTGTGTCCGCAGGAATTAAAAAGAGAGTGGAATCGCAGAAGTGATTTTGTTTATGAAGAGAAGGATAAAAAAGGACAACAGATTAAAACAACGCTAAAAAGATATTTAACTTCAAAAGGTTTGCGGAAAGATTCAGTGGGGATATCAGGATTAACTGATGAGGATATAAAGAATATAGAAAATGGAATGGCTAACCATATTTATGCTCAACGATATGCTTTATATCCAAAAGTTTACCAGATTATATGGGAGGTTGATGTTTACCGGAAAGGGGCAAATCCAGCCGGAAACTCTATTACACAACGGTGGGAATTCTTTAAAACAGCTTCATCCATTATTCAGCATAATTTTTGGTTTGGTACCGGTACCGGAGATGTTCAGGATGTATTTGATGAACAATATGAAAAGAATGAAAGTTTGCTCCCTCCGGGGAAAAGATTACGAACGCATAATCAATATGTAACTTTCTTTGTTTCGTTTGGTGTCGTGGGATTTCTGATGATTATGTTTTGTTTGCTTTATCCGGTCATTAAAAGAGAAGGTTTACGTAACTACTTTTTTGTGGTGTTTTTTCTAATAGCTATGTTATCTATGCTCAACGAAGATACCCTGGAGAATCAGATTGGGGTCACATTTTTTTCTTATTTTTACGCGCTATTTTTATTTGGAAATGGATTTAAAATGAAAGAGAATGATGAATAATGAAGATTTTATGCGTGAAGCCATTAAGTTGTCGATTGATAATATTGATGAAGGAGGAGGGCCATTCGGAGCCATAATTGTTAAAGACGGAGAAATTGTTGCCAAAGCTGCCAACAGGGTTACTATAAATAATGACCCTACGGCTCATGCTGAGATTAATGCTATAAGAGAGGCAGCACAAAAGCTGGGAACTTTTGATTTGAGCGGTTGCCGGATTTATTCATCGTGCGAACCATGCCCAATGTGTTTGGGTGCTATTTATTGGGCTCGCCTGGATAAAATATATTTTGCGAATACCAAAACCGATGCCCGGGATATTGACTTCGATGATTCGTTAATATACGAAGAATTGGAGAAGCCGATTGAGCAAAGGAAAATACGCACAAAACAAATTTTGCGTGAAGAGGCCTTTGCGGCTTTCGAAAAATGGAAAAATGCAGAAGATAAAACGGAGTATTGAGTTTGAATGAAAAATCAGCAACGTTTAACCACTAATTTTTATACTCGTGATGTTTTGGACGTAGCTCCTGAGTTACTGGGGAAGTATCTGGTGCGTAAATCTGATGATAACAATATCCGGAAATATTTAATTACCGAGGTTGAAGCCTATCGCGGAGAAGAAGATTTAGCCAGTCATGCCAGCAAAGGGCGTACGCCAAGAACTGAAATGATGTATCATCAGGGAGGGTATATTTATGTTTATCTGATTTATGGAATATATTGGATGCTTAATGTTGTAACCGGTGATGAAAATAATCCTCAAGCCATCTTAATAAGAGGGATTGAGGGTTTTAACGGACCCGGGAAAATCACGAAAAATTTGTTTATCGACAAAACATTTTATGGAGAACACCTGGCTACCTCCGAAAGATTATGGATAGAAGAAACGGCACATCATCCTGAAATTAATTTTAAGACGGCTACCAGGATAGGAATTGATTATGCGGGGAAGACATGGAAAAATAAGCCCTGGAGGTTTATTTTAGATTAGAGATTAATGTTTTTTTACCTTTTTAAGAAAAAAATCTTCTTTAAAAATAATAACCAATCCATAGAAATATTCAAAATGCTTGTTCAGTATGTCATAATAAGGTTCGAAACGAACATCTAAAAAGATATTATTATAAACTTTTTGATGATAATTGATTTTAGCCATGAATAACTGTCGAACTGGTTCTTCAACAAATAAGTTGGTTCTTGAGTAAGTCTCGTATAATGGGTTTCCCAGTGGAGCAATAAATTGTTTACCATACCAGTAGCCAGCCAGAAAATTAAATCGTTTGTTAAATACCTCCAGGGTGGTATAGCTCCCTGTACCATCGATAAACATTTGTTGTTTGGTAGGTGACAAATCCTGATAATTTACAAAGTAAGCGCTTAGCCGGATTTGTTGTATAAATTTACCGGGATATTCGTTTTTTAATGTTAATCCCGTTGCATTATTGAAAATGGTAACCAATGGGTCATCGTTAGTGTTTATCTGCCCTCCATGGTGGCGAATAATATTTTGGAAAGGAATAGATATGGAAAATTTATTTTGCTTAAAAATTCTATAATCCATTGAAAGACCTACATTAAATTTTTCCTGGAAAGGCTCGTTATGAAAAATCTGCTGTTCCCAGTCGAGCCATAAGTCGCCAAAAAGTTTTTCGCTTTGCCACAAAAACTGGATGCCTGTTTCGGTGTTGTGGGTTAAAAACCGTTCATAATCAAATAAAGGCTCAATGAGCCGATGATTTAACGTGCCTTTAATATTTCCAAGGGTTAAGCTTACGTTTTTGTGAAATTGATATTTCAAAGAGAACAACAAAGACACTTCTATCTCATCTTCTCGTCCGTAATAGTTTAAAAGATGTGTTCCCAGACGAATATTTGTTTTTTCATTGGGCTGGTAAATAATCTGTGGGGTAAGGTGAAATCCAAGTAATGTATACCCTTTGGCAATATTTCCAAAGTATTCATTATTCTTAAAAAAATTGGTGTTATTGATTTGCAAAAACAATTTATTGGTTTTTGATGAATCAATCTCCTGATTATTCAAATAAAACGAAGAATAGCTTTGTGAAAAACATTGAGCGGTACTCAGGGAAAGAATAAAGAATAATAAGAAAACCTGCTTTATGTTCATGGTTGGAAATTTATGCTTTCGAAAATAAGAAAAATGCGTTAAAAAGAATCCTGAAAACAGGTATTTTTCAATTATGGTATAATAATATTTCAAAAAACAGGGTTATTTATTTATTTTAGAGCTTTATTTAAAGGATAAAAAATTTTCTTATGAAAAATTACCGGTTGTATAATATCCTGTTAGGATGGATAACTTTTTTGATTGCTGCTATTGTTTACATTTTAACCGTTGAACCTACTGCAAGTTTTTGGGATTGTGGTGAATTTATTGCTTCAGCATATAAGTTAGAGGTTGGTCACCCGCCCGGGGCTCCCTTTTTCATGATTCTGGGACGATTTTTTACGCTTTTTGCCGGTGATGTTGCCCATGCGGCCAAGATGGTAAATTTACTTTCTGCAATGGCCAGTGCATTTACCATCCTGTTTTTATTCTGGACCATTACGCATCTGGTAAGAAAAATTTTTATTCAGGGAAATGAATATACCACCGGAAATATAATTGCTATTCTTGGAAGTGGTTTGGTGGGTGCATTAGCCTATACCTTTTCTGATACTTTTTGGTTTTCTGCCGTCGAAGCTGAGGTATATGCCACATCATCATTGTTTACGGCGGTTGTTTTTTGGGCGATATTAAAATGGGAAAACGAATCCGAAGATAAGTATGCCAACCGGTGGCTTATTCTTATAGCCTACCTCATGGGTCTGTCCATTGGGGTTCACTTACTTAATCTTTTAGCGATTCCTGCCATTGTGTTTGTGTATTACTTTAAAAAATATAAGGTTACTAAAAAAGGAGTTTTTTATGCTTTATTGGTTTCCGGGGTATTGCTCGGTTCTATAATGTATATCCTTATTCCCGGAGTCGTTAAAGTGGCATCGTGGTTTGATCTGCTTTTTGTTAATGGTTTTGGGCTCCCGTATAATTCGGGGGTAATATTTTATGCTTTTCTTTTAATTGGCCTTATTGTCTGGGGGTTACGCTATACACAGCGTAAAAAGAAAGTCGTTTATAATACGATTTTATTAGGATTAACCGTAATTTTAATTGGTTACTCTTCGTATGCGATGATTGTTATTCGTTCATCGGCTAATCCACCAATGGACCAGAATAATCCGGATAATGTTTTCGATTTGCTGTATTATCTAAATCGTGAACAATATGGCGATACCCCTTTATTGTATGGACATACCTTTGATGCCCCAATGGTTAGCAATAAACAAACCAGACCGGTATATATCAAGAAGAATGGCCGGTATGAAATTGTCGACTACAAAATGAAAGTAGAGTATGACGAACGGTTTACAACCCTTTTCCCCAGAATGTATAGCAGCGATCCCAATCATGTAAACGAATATAAAAAATGGGTTAACCTGGAGGGGAAAGAGATTACGATTCAGAATCCAAGAGGAGAAAATGAGAAAAGAATAAAGCCTACATTGGGCGATAATTTAAAATTCTTTTTTAAATATCAGGTAGGTCATATGTACTGGCGTTATTTTATGTGGAATTTTTCGGGGCGACAAAATGATATTCAGGGACATGGGAATGTGCTAAAAGGAAATTGGATAAGCGGAATCCCCTGGGTTGATAATGCGCGTTTAGGCGAGCAGAACATCGTGCCCGAACATCTTAAAGATAATCCGGCAAGGAACAAATATTTTATGTTACCCTTTATTTTGGGATTGATTGGTTTGTTTTTCCATTATAAAAGGAATAAGCATGACTTTGTGGTGGTATTGATGTTGTTTATTCTTACCGGACTGGCGATTGTTGTATATTTAAATCAGTATCCCATACAACCCCGCGAAAGAGATTATGCTTTTGCCGGATCGTTTTACGCTTATGCCATTTGGATAGGAATTGGCGTGAGCGGGATTTTTGATTTCTTAAGAAGAAAAATACCCGGTACTTTTTCAGCTATTTTAACCACACTTATAGCGTTAATCTTCGTTCCCGGAGTTATGGCTAAAGAAAACTGGGACGATCATGATCGCTCGGGACGATATACTGCACGTGATTTAGCTTATAACTACCTGAATTCGTGTAAAGAGAATGCCATATTATTTACCAATGGCGATAATGATACATTTCCCCTTTGGTATGCACAGGAAGTGGAAGGAATACGTACCGATATTAAAGTATGTAACCTGAGTTACCTGCGTGCTTCCTGGTATATCGAGCAGGTTAGCAGAAAATCTTACGAAGCAGATCCTATGCCTTTTACTTTAACACATGATAAAATACATAAAGGCAGTCGGGATATTCTTCCGATGATTGACCGGGTAGGGCAACCGGTTGAGGTAAAGCAGGTTATCGATTTTGTTGCCAGCGATAAGGACCAAACAAAAATGAACTCTCCCTTTGTTCGGAATGAAAGAATTAACTATATCCCGACCAAACAATTTAAGCTTACGATTGATTCGGCAACGGTTTTAACGAAAAATATCGTGAACGAAAAATACGCTGATAGAATTGTAGATGAGATGCAATGGAAGCTGGGAAATAGTTATTTATATAAGGATGGTTTAATGTTGCTTGATTTGCTGGCTACAAATAACTGGGAAAGACCCGTTTACTGGGCAATGACTGTTACCAGTACAAAATACTTTAACCTGCAAAAATATTTTAAACTCGATGGATTAACTTACCAGCTCGTTCCGGTTGAAGCTGATTCGGAAAGGTTTTATGTGGGCGAAGTAGATGCAGATGTAATGTTTGAAAATCTAATGAATAAATTTAAGTGGGGAGGCATTGGCGAACGCGATATTTATCTCGATGAAAATAATATACGGATGTTTTCGAATATGCGAAGTAACTTTGGCCGACTGGCAGAAAAGTTAATTGAAGAAGGGAAACAGGATTCTGCTATTATGGTCTTAGATAGGTGTATGGAACTTTTTCCCGAAGAGATTATTCCTTTTAACAACACCTTGTTAACAGTTATTTCAGCCTATTATCATGCAGGAAATATGGAAAAAGCCAATCATTTGGCTGAACGATTAAGTAATATTATGGTAGAAGAGCTTGACTATTATTCAAGCCTTGATTCGGAATTTAAAACCGGCCCCCGGGATATTAACCGGGAAATTCAGACCGGCCTTTATGTTTTGCAAGAACTTTATAGTATAACTTCAAAAAATAATCAGTCAGAAGTAAGTAAGCAGATCGAACAGCAGTTTATGAAATATATGCAACAATATCGGTAAATGTTAACAAAAGAACGTTTTGCTGCTAAAATCTTTCAACATTTAACCTGGTATTTTCCAGGCAGGGAAAATGAACTTTTTCTGACTTTTGACGATGGACCCACTCCTGAAGTTACTCCGTGGGTTCTTTCGGTTTTAAAAGCGTATAATGCCCGGGCTACGTTTTTCTGCTTAGGTAAAAAAGTGGAACAATATCCCGGGCTTTTTCAACAAATTAAAGATGAAGGACATGCTGTTGGGAATCATAGCTATTCGCATCCTAGCGGATGGAAAACAAAAAACCGGGAATATTATAAGGATATCCATAAAGCTTCTGAATTGATTCACTCAAAACTTTTTCGCCCTCCGTATGGAGAAATCACATTAAAACAAATTAAACCGTTAAAAAATACCTATCATATTGTTATGTGGGATGTTTTAAGCTATGATTATCATCCCGGGGTTAGTCCGCAGAAATGTTTGAAAAATGTACTCAAAAAAACGACTTCGGGCTCTGTAATTGTTTTTCATGATAAGGAAAAAGCCAGCGTAAATTTACACTATGTTTTGCCTGAAATATTAAAATATTACACCGAACAGGGATTTGTTTTTAGACCGATAGATTTTACGGCTTAGCGAAGAAATAAGGATATTGATGATGAAATATTTCTTTACTGCAATGCTTTTCTTGCTTTCAATATCCATTTTGCAGTATCCAACGGGCTAATTCCTTTGTACTCCCTTACTGTTCCCAATTCATCGGCACATTCCTGGTAGCCGTAAAATTCAGTTCGTATTTTGGCTTTTCCCCCTGAACGGGAGCTTAATCGAACAGGAAAATCGAGGGATGTTGCCACGGGCAAAATGCCTGTTAAAATAAACTTGTCATTTTCCATTTCAGGGCTGTTAAAAGTTCCGCGCATCTGAGTAATATCACTGGTTATTGCTCCCAGTAAACTTTCAGGGGCAGAGATTTTAAAAGAAATAAGCGGCTCAAGTAAAGTCGTTCCGCTATTGGTCAGGCCATTCATAATGCCCATGGGAGTAGCGACAACAAAATCGCCCGGATTTGAATGCACCGGATGATCTTCTCCTTCGGTTAAGGTAATTTTAATATCGGTAACTTCCCAGCCCTTGATCCCTTGTTTTAAGGCTGATGGTATGGTTCGCTCTACTTCGTTCTGATATTTCTGATGGACATCGTCGACACTTATTTTAGATTCATAGATAACTCCGCTGCCACGTTCGCCGGGTTCAATTAAAAATTTCATGATGGCCCAGCAAGGTTTTGGCATCCAGTAATGAACAAAGCCTTCTCCTTTTTTAGTGGGTGTTTCTTTGTAAATGACTGTGGGATCCTGGAAATTCGCTTTTATACCAAACCGGGTTTCCAGAATTTTTTCTATCACCTCAATTTGTATCCAGCCCATGATTTTTACGTGCAGCTCCTTATCTTCACGCAACCACTCAAAATCCAGTCCGGGATCTTCTTTCGAAAGTTCTTGCAGGGCTTCAGCTAAAGCCGGATAATCCTTTTCATTATTAGCCATAACCTGAACGGTTAATAAAGGAGTTCTTAGCGAAATACTTCCGGGAAGCTTCTCTGAAAAATTTCCTAACACATCCCCGGTCCTTGCATGCTGCAATCCACAAACCCCTGCAATATCTCCGGCCACAACTTCTCCAATATCTTCGTACTTGCCGGGGAGTAGTTTCAGAACCCGGGTTACCTTTTCTTTCGTGTTTTGGGTTGCATTATGAACCATATCTCTGTTGCGGATACATCCATGAAATAGTTTTATATGGGCAATTTTGCCCATGGTTTGATCATGCATAATCTGGTAAATTAATCCGGATAAAGGTTTTGATTCGTCAGCTTTGGGCTCGGGCAGATAATGAACAATTGCATTTAATAAATCTTTGATGCCCATACTATTTTTTGCTGACCCCATTAATACCGGAATGATCTGATGATTATGAACGCTGTTTATCAGTGCATTATCCAGCGCTGAGAAGGAAAGTTTTTGTTCATTAAGATATTTTTCGAGAATGACTTCATTGTTCCCGGCAATTGTTTCTATAATATCTTCATGTAAGGTATTATTATCCCAAACAGAATGAATGATTGCATCTTTGGTTGCTTCATTTGATACTTTTTGCAAAACGGCTGGCTGGGTTGCTAATTCTTTTTTTATTTCGTTGATTACTATTTCTGTATCAGCACCGGCACGGTCAATTTTATTGATAAAAATTAAGGCAGGGATTTTTAAATTTTGTAAAGCATTCCATAAAGTTACCGTATGCCCCTGAACTCCTTCTACTGCTGAAATGATTAATACTGCACCATCTAAAATACGGATTGTTCTTTCCACTTCGGCAGAAAAATCAACATGTCCCGGTGTATCGACCAAGTTAATTTTAACATCCTTCCAATGAAAGGATATATTCGCTGACCGGACAGAAATGCCCCGTTCACGTTCAACATCCAGGGAATCTGTTTGAGCTGTTCCATTATCTACATTTCCCAATGTTTTGGTATGTCCGCTTACATAGAGAAAATTTTCTGTGATGGTTGTTTTTCCTGCATCAACATGAGCAAGAATCCCTATATTACGTATTTTTTGCTGCATCTGAAAGGGTAATTTTTTGAAGCAACAAACTTACTAAAAGAAATAATATAGATACTACGATTTCATGAATTCAGGATAACGACTTTTTAAACCATTTTTTGCGGATCGACCCATTGGTCAAAATCTTTGGCTGATACATACCCCGATTCCACGGCTGCCTGTTTTAATGTTTTATGTTCCCGGTAAGCTTTTTTGGCTATCTCCGCCGCTTTATCATATCCTATATGCGGGTTGAGGGCGGTTACCAGCATTAAGGAGTTTTGCAAATGTTTTGCAATATTTTCTGTGTTGGGTTCTGTTCCTTTGATGCATTTATTGGTAAAAGATAAGGAAGCATCAGCCAATAATCGGGCAGACTCTAAGAAGTTTTTAATGATGACCGGTTTAAAAACATTTAGTTCGAATTGCCCGTTCGACCCCGCCATATTGATGGTTACATCATTTCCCATAACCTGTGTGCAAACCATGGTAAGTGCTTCTGCTTGTGTAGGGTTTACTTTCCCGGGCATAATGGAAGAGCCGGGTTCATTTGCCGGCAGGTTTAACTCACCAATGCCACTCCTGGGACCGGATCCAAGCATGCGTATATCATTGGCTATTTTCATCAGGCTGGTGGCTAATGATTTTAAAGCCCCGTGTGATGAAACAAGGGCATAGTGCGCTGCCAGCGCCTCAAATTTATTATGGGCTGTGATAAATGGATGTCCCGTTATTTCAGCAATTTCATCGGCTACCATCTTATCATAGCCGGGGGAAGTGTTTAATCCGGTTCCCACAGCGGTTCCGCCAAGTGCTAATTCCGAAAGATGTGCTAAACTGTTTTCTACGTTTTTTAATCCGTGATCCAGCATCGATACGTAACCTGAGAACTCCTGGCCAAGCGTTAATGGTGTTGCGTCCATAAAGTGCGTACGCCCTGTTTTTACAATATCTTTCCAGGCAATGCTTTTGGCTGCCAGCGCATCTTTTAGTTTTCTTAGGGCAGGAATGGTTTGCTCTGTAAGCATGTTGTATGCCGCAATATGCATGGCCGTTGGAAAAGTATCGTTTGACGATTGTGAAAGATTCACATCATCGTTGGGATGTATGCGTTTCTCTCCTTCACCTAAATTATTCCCGGCTAAAACGTGTGCCCGGTTAGCAATCACCTCGTTGATATTCATGTTGGTTTGTGTGCCCGAACCGGTTTGCCAGACAACCAAAGGGAAGTGTTCGTCCAGTTTACCGGCAATAATTTCATCACAAACCTGTGAAATCATCTCCGCTTTTTCTTTGGATAAAACCCCCAGCCGATGGTTAGTTTTTGCTGCTGCTTTTTTCAGTATTCCAAAAGCCCGGATGATTTCCACCGGCATTTTTTCAGTACCAATTTTAAAATTATCGATTGATCGTTGGGTTTGAGCTCCCCAATATTTATCAGCAGGTACTTTTATGATCCCCATGCTGTCTTTTTCTGTACGAAACATTGTTTTTTATTTTTCTAACAATTTAATCCTAAAAAGGTTTTGTTTGTATAAAAATGATAAAGTTAAAGGGAGATTTTAGAAGGTAGCCATTTTCTTTTTTTGGCCACTTCGATTAATTTTTTTACTTTTTACCCCTCTTCCTTTGGCATCTCCCCTTTCAAGGGGAGAAAGCTTCGATTCATCTTTTCTGCTAACCCGTTAAGTTTGGTAGTGCTTTCAATCATAGCTGCTTCCCCTTGCAAGGGGAAGTGGCTACAGCCGAAAGGGTCAGGACTATATATTTACTCATTTTTATTTACTTTTTACCCCTCTGCCTTCGGCATCTCCCCTTCCAAGGGGAGAAAGCTTTGATTAATCTTCTCTGCTAAA
>Ga0102925_1001838_pt1 | contig 11773 bp, 7 predicted proteins | sample SalPonR1_A_D1_MG_FD_78216 | JGI IMG/M metagenome (GOLD analysis project Ga0102925, IMG submission 78216) | Salt pond soil microbial communities from South San Francisco under conditions of wetland restoration - Salt Pond MetaG R1_A_D1_MG | ecosystem: Environmental > Aquatic > Marine > Intertidal... | reverse complement strand
TCGAGATAGACACGGAGAAGCAGACCCACCTGCAGGTGCGCGGCGACAACTTTGCCCCCTCCATGGCCCTCTACGCGCCGGACGGCACTTTGCTGGAGCATGCGCGCACCACCGGACCGGATGCGCGCGAGCAGCACCTGCTGCACCGGGCGGCCCGCAGCGGCGCCTACCTGGTCGTGGTGGGCAACACCGAGAGCGGGCGTTTCGGTGCCTTCGAACTCTCGGTCGGCGAACTGGCCGGCGTGACCGCGCTGAGCTTCCCGGACGAGATCACCGGCCAGCTGATCAGCGCCGGCCCGAGCCACCCGGACACGGGCGCGGCCATGGCCCGCTACACCCTCGAGCTCGCCGAGCCGGCCATCATCGACCTGCGGGTCGACAGCCCGGCATTCGATACCTTCCTGACGCTCTCCGAACAGGACAGCCCGCGCAAGCTGGCCACCAGCGACGACTGGCGGGGCTCCGACTCCGGTACCGGTTCGCGCATCATCCGCCAACTGGATGCCGGCCGCTACGCCATCGCGGTCACCGGCTACGACACCGACAGCCAGGGCGTCTTCTCGCTCTCGGTCGGCGAAGCCTCGGTGTCGCGGTCCTCGGACTTCCGGCCGGGCCAGCCGTACAACGGGCTGATGACCACCGAGGTCGAACGCATACCGGCCACGGGTCAGACGGGCATGCCGCTCTCCTTCGCCGTGGAAGAACCCAGCCTGCTCGATGCCACCATGCGCTCCGACGACGTCGACTCGATCCTGCTGGTCACCGATGCCCAGGGCCACCTGCTGGCCCAGGACGACGACTCCGGGGGTGACCTGGACGCCCGGGTACTCCTCGAACTCGAGCCGGGCGACTACACCCTTTGGGCCAGCGGCTACGGCGACAACGGCGTCGGCCCCTTCCGCCTGGACACCCTGCTGACTCCGCAGGACCGCGTCACCCTGTTCGAGGAGCGGCTTTCGGCCAGCGATCCGCTCGACCAACGCCGCCAGACACCGGCCCGTGAGCACGTCTTCCGGATCGAGGAGCCGACCGACGTGGTGCTCGAACTCCAGTCACCGGCGTTCGATGCCTACCTGGTGCTGGAGGACGAGACCGGCCGCGTCATGAGCGAAAACGACGACTTCGCCGAGCACACCACCGACGCGCGCATCACCCGGAACCTGGACGCCGGCACCTACCGCGCCGTGGCCACCAGTTACGCCCCCGGGGAGTCCGGCGAGTACACGCTCTTCATCCGCCCGCTGACCCGCTGATGCCGGGGGCGGGCAACCGCCATTCCTCCATCGAAAACGCCCGGTCACGCAACGCGTGAACCGGGCGTCTCTGTGCCCCCGCCCGGGTATCGGGCAGGTGTCGGCTACGTCAGCTGGCGCGAGCCAGATCGCGGGCGTGGGATACCGCGTCGTCGAACACCGCGGTCTCGTACAGCGTCTCCGGATCGCCCGGGTAGGCCATTCGCCCGTTGGAAGACCCCTTCCTCGGTCGGATCGAAGGCCTCTGCACCAGGAACATCCCGTCGGCCGCCTGCTCGACGGTGATCTTGCCGTTACGGTAGAAGCCGCGTTCCGCGTCCATCATTTCTGCCATGGCTGAAGTACCTGCTCTTGGTTCGACACAGCGCCACCAGCCGGCGGCGCGCCGTCAGGTGCGAGGCATCCATCGATCGCCCCGCCTGTCCACCATAGGACAGCCGAGGGCGCCGGGTAACCCCGCCGATCGCTCGGGGATTCCTCGGCACGCCCCGAATCCCATCCACAGCGCCGTTACAGGACCATGGCAGTGGCGGCATGAACATAACTAATCTAGTGACCGCACGAACTGTAGCCCCGCCTTGATCGCCCGCCAGCATGCGCCGGCGCTGCGCCACACGCCCCCCCCCCCGGCCGAGGGATGGCAATCGCCCCTGGGGCCTGTCAGCCTGGACCGCCGACTTTCCAGCTCGTGCCTTCGTCAGGAGACAACCGACCATGCGCCGACCCAGCCCGTTCCCTGCCCGCGCGTTGCGCGGCGCTTTGTTCGCACTCGCCACTCTCGCCCTTCTGCCGACGGCCGTGGCCGAAGAACCCGCCACCGGGTTCCGCTACGTCCTGCACAGCGCCTCCCCGGACCCGGAGAAGGTGAACGCCGAGCCGGCCGCATTCGAGCGCGTGAGTCAGAGATGGATCGCCCAGGGTCGCGGGCAGAGCCTGATGTTCCGCGACGCCAAGGATCAGGACCCCGAGCGCGCGACCCTCGCCCTCGGCGAACGACGCATGGGCCTGATGGTCCCGCACTGGGATCTCGACAAGTCATTCTCCGAGGAATCGGGGTGGACCACTTACGGCAAGGCAATCGACTACCAGGTCTTCGATATCGAGATCGAGCGCGGCGAGAAGGACCGGTCGATCGCCGGGCAGACGTCCAGCCACTACCGGCTGAACGCGACGATCCTGAGCAAGGACGAGCGTTCCATGGTTCCCGTGCGGCAGACACTGAAGAGCGACCTGTGGCTGCACGAGGACAAACCCTTCGGTTTCGCGCCCTTCGCCACCCAGGGCATGTACGGCGACCCGCGCCTGTCCGCCGCGTTGCTGGAGCGCCTGGGTGACCTGGGCCTGGTGGTGCGCGTGGAAAGCCGCCACAGCAGTCAGCCGATCGACGAGAACGGCGAGCCGCTGCGCGACCCGCGCGAAGACGGGCACGTGGCCTGGGTGCGCGACCTCCGCGCCGCTCCGATTCCGACCATCGACGTGCCGCGCGTTGCCCCCGCGACATTCCGCGAACTGCGCCGGCTCTCGCGCGAGCAGGCCGGGGCGATCTGCGACACAGTCGAAGCCGGGGACGTGCCCGAGGCCTTCCGCACCCGGCTGGACCCGCGACAGCTGGACGCCTTCAGGCCCGCCGTGCGCGAGCAGTGCGTGACCTACCGCAAGCGGCAGGGCGGATAAAGCGCCTGCGCCCCGGGAAGAGAAACGGTGCCCGCCCGGGCTCGACCGGCGGCGTGACCAGGACCGCTCCAGCTACCGCCCGACCGTCAGAAACCCTGGCCGAACAGCCCCAGCACACCCAGCACGATCAGATAGCCGGCCACGATGTAATTGAGCAGTTTCGGCAGCACCAGGATCGCGATCCCGGCCGCCAGCGTCAGCAGCGGTGCGAGCTCGATATGCAGGGTCATGGGTGACGTCCTCCGGATGAAAAAAGCGAGGTTCTCGCCATGGAGGCTAGCACCGCGGCCGGTCCTTGACCGGATGACGCCCGGCCGGGGACACTCGAGACTTACCCATCCATCGCGTGGAGGACGCCGGTGTTCCGCTACTTCGGCTTCGGATCGAATCTCGACCTGACCTCCCTGCGCGCCAAGGGCGTCCACCCGACCCGTTCACGGCCGGCGACGCTGCCCGGCTGGCGGCTGCGTTTCAATGTCCGGCATTTCTTCGATCACGAGGGCGGCGTGGGCAATATCGTGCCCTCGGACGATCCGGGCGACCGGGTACTCGGTGTGCTGCACGACTGCCCGGACGAGGACCTGCCCGCGCTCGACGAGACCGAGGCCCGCGGCGTGGGCTACGACCGGATCGAACTGACGGTGCAGACGGCCGAAGGCGAGGAGACCGCCTTCGCCTACGTGGGCCGCCCCGACTTCATCGACGACCGCTGCCTGCCGAGCCGGCGCTATCTCAACATCCTGCTACGCGGAGCCCGCCGGGCCGGACTGGACCCGGACTACATCGCCGCCCTCGAACGCCAGCCGGTCATGGCCGTCGAGCACGCCCCGTCCTTCGCCCCTCCACCGGGCGACCACCCGCACTTCGACGCCGCGTCGCTGGCCCGGCACCCGAACCTCACCGCCCTGTGGGGCGCGGTGTTCGACATGAGCGACGCCCGGCCGGCGCACGACTTTCTCAAGGGCCCGTTCGGCGGACGCGGCATGACGCTGTTCCACCTGCAACGGATGGACTCGAGCGACGGCTCGGAAACCCTGGACGACATCCGCGAGAATCGCCTCGACACCGAGCAGCGGCAATACCTGAACGACTATCTGCGCGAGTATGCACGGGAGTACCGTTACGTGGGTCACTTCGACTACCATTAAGATCTAAGTATCGTCGGCACGACGACCCGGAACCAGCGACGACAAGGACGACCGCGATGAGCGCATTTCCCCCGGCCCTGCCCCACGGCCCCGTCAAAGAGGTCTTTCCGGACGTGTTCTTCGTCACCGGGGCGATGGAGACCCGGCTGATGGACGCCGACTGGCGCTTCAGTCGCAACATGACGGTGGTTCGCGACGGCGAACGGCTGGTCGTGATCAACAGCGTGCGCCTCGATGACGAGGGGCTCGCAGCACTCGACCGGCTCGGCCGGGTCACCGACGTGGTGCGCCTCGGTGCCCTGCACGGTCGCGACGACCCCTTCTACGTCGACCGCTACCAGGCCCGCTACTGGGCGATGCCCGGCATGAGCCACGAGACCGGCCTGCCCGCCGACGAGACCCTTTCGCCCGACGGGCAATTGCCGATCCGTGATGCCGGGCTGTTCACCTTCCGCACCACGGCCATTCCCGAGGGCATACTGCGCATCGACCGGGCCGGCGGCATCCTCGTCGCCTGCGACGCCCTGCAGAACTGGGTCGAACCGGATGCGTTCTTCTCCGCGGACTCGGTCGAACGCATGCAGGCGATGGGTTTCTTCACGCCGGCCAACGTCGGGCCGCTGTGGATGCAGCGTGCCGAGCCGCATCGCGAGGACTTCGACCGGCTGCTGACACTCGACTTCCGCCACGCGCTGTGCGGGCACGGGGCGCCGCTGCGCGACACCGCCCGCGAGGACTTCGCCGCCACCGTCGACCAACTCTTTCCCTGATCTCATGCCGGGCCGGGAAGCGACCCACGCCGGACCGACTCTGCCCGGCTACCGGACCGGACCGCTGCTGCGGCGGGAACGGGACCGGCTGATCTACCGTGGCTGGCGGGAGAGTTCCGGACGGGCCGTGGCCATCGAGACGCTCGCCGCCGACTACCCCGGCCGGCGCGAGGCCGCCGAGATCCGACGCGACGGCCGGATCGCCCGCGAGCTCGGCGACATCGACGGCATCCTGCGCGTGGATGCCATCCTGCCGCACGGCAGCGGCAACGTCGCCCTGATCACCGAGCCGGTGGTCGACACGCTCGCCGACCGGCTCGAGGAAACCGGGGTTGGCCTGCCGCTGGCCGAGGTGCTCGATCTGGGCATCCGGCTGGCCGAACTGCTCGACGCGATCCACGCCCGCCAGGTCGTGCACAAGGCGCTGAACCCGGCCCGGCTGCGGGTCGATCGCGAGGACGGCTCGCTGCGCCTGGCCGGCTTCGGCATCGCCTCGGAACTCGACCGCGAACGCCAGACCGCCACCCAGGCGGGCATCGAGGCCCCCCTGCCCTACCTGTCCCCCGAGCAGACCGGACGCATGAACCGCGAGCTCGACTACCGCAGCGACTACTACTCGCTGGGGGTCACGCTGTTCGAATTGCTCACCGGCCGCCTGCCGTTCGAGGCCGAGGGTGTCCTCGAGTGGGTGCACAGGCACATCAGCCGCCCCCCGCCGTCGCCCGCGACGATCGACTCCGCTGTCCCCGCGCCGGTCGCGGCCATCGTGCTCAAACTGCTGGCGAAGAACCCCGAGGACCGCTACCAGAGCGGTCGCGGGCTGACACGGGATCTCGCGCACTGCGCCGAGGCCGTCGCCGCCGGCCGGACGCCGGAACCGTTCATTCCCGGCAGGATCGATCGGGCGACGCGCTTTCTGCTTCCCCAGACCCTCTACGGCCGCGAGCGCGAACGCGCCGAACTGACCGATCGATTCGAGGCGGCCGCCGCGGGTGGCGTGGAGGTCTGCCTGGTGCACGGGGCCTCCGGCGTGGGCAAGTCGGCACTGGTCAACGAGCTCGACCGCTCGCTCGTGCACGAGCGAGGCTTCTTCGCCCGCGGAAAGTTCGACCAGTTTCACCAGGGCAGCTACGGCGCCCTGACCGATGCCCTGCGCGACCTGGTCCAGCAACTGCTGGCCGAACCGCCGGACCGACTGAACGACTGGCGGGAACGCCTTGCCCGCGCCCTCGGCCCCAACGGACAACTGGTCCTCGATCTGGTGCCCGAGCTCGAGCTGATCGTCGGTCCCCAGCCGCCGGTGGCCGACCTGCCGCCTGCCGAGGCGCGCAACCGCCGCCAGATCGTGCTCGCCGCCTTCCTGCGCGTGTTCGCGGGTGGCGGGCACCCGCTGGTCCTGTTCCTCGACGACCTGCAGTGGAGCGACGGCCCCACCCGGGACCTGTTCCTCCAGCTGGCCACCGGCCGGGACATGGATCACCTACTGATGATCGGCGCCTGGCGATCCAACGAGGTGCCGCCGGGGCACCCGCTCGCCATCACCGTCGAATCCCTGAAGGCCGCACGGCCGGTCCACGACCTGGCGGTCGAACCGCTGGACCGGCATGCCATCCGCGAGCTGGTCGCCGATACCCTCGACAGCGACACCGAGCGGGTCCGGCCGCTCGCCGACCTGCTCCACGACAAGGCACAGGGCAACCCGTTCTTCACCAACGAGCTGCTGCGGACCCTCCACGAGGAAGGCGTGATCCGCCGCGAGGACGACGGCTGGCACTGGGATCTCGACGCGGCGATATGGGCGGGGCTGAGCAGCGACATCGTCGCCTTCATGGCCGACAACCTGCGCAAGCTGCCGGGCGAGACCCAACGGGTGCTGCAGCTGGCGGCCTGCATCGGCAACCGCTTCGACCTCGACACCCTGGCGGTGATCTTCAATCGCTCGGCCGAGGGCACCGCCGATGCACTGCGCCCGGCCCTGCGCCAGCACAGCATCGTGCCCCTGAACGCCGACTACCGGCTCGTCGGCGGCGCCGAGACCGCACCGGATTCGGCCGACTGGAATCCCAGCTATCGCTTCGTCCACGACCGGGTCCAGCAGGCCGCCTACACGCTTTCCCGGGCGCAGCGCATGGAGGCGGTGCACCTCTCCATCGGCCGCCTGATGCGTGACCACGCCGGGGGCGAACCGGAGGGCGAGCGGCTGATGGAGATCGTCCGGCACCTCGATGCCGGCCACTCCCTGATCGACGACCCGGACGAACGCCTCGAACTGGCACGGCTGAACCTGCGCGCGGGCAGCCACGCCCGTTCCACCAGCGCCTACGAAATGGCGCGGGAACTGCTCGAGACCGGCTTCGAGCTCCTGCCGGAACCAGCCTGGGAGACCCAGCCGCAACTGGCGTTCGCCCTCGGGGGCGAGATCCAGCAATGCGCCTATCTGACGGGGCGACAGGACGAGGCCGACCGCTGGGCCGAGGCATTGCAGCGACACGCCCGCGACGAGCTCGAGCGGGTCGAGCTTCTCGCCACGCGCACCCGCCAGTACGCCACGCTCGGGCGCATGGACGACTCGATCCGCACCGCCATCGAGGGCCTGGTCCGGCTGGGCCTCGACGTCGACCCGGATCCCGACGCCGCGGCGGTCGCCGTCGAGCGCCAGCGCATCGCCCGCAATCTCGGCGACCGGAACATCGCCGAGCTGGTGGACGCCGCGCCGGTGGAGAATCGCGGCACACTGCTCGCCATGCGCCTGCTGATGGAGGTCTTCCCGGCGGCGTTCCTCTCCGGCAGCGGCAACCTCTTTCCCTACCTGGTGGAAAAGGCCGTCAACCTGTCGCTGGAACACGGCAACTCGCCGGAGTCCGCCTTCAGTTTCGCCGCCTACGGCATGCTGCTCTGCGGCGAGCTCGACGATCCGGCGACGGGACTGGAATACGGTCGCCTGGGACTCGCGATCAACGAGCGCTTCGACGACCTGGCGCTACGTGCGCGGGTGATCTACGTCTACGCGATGTTCGTCCACCACTGGAGCCACCACTGGTCGACGCTCACCCCCTGGTTCCGCCGCGGCGTGGAGGCCGGCTACCAGTCCGGCGACCTGCTCTACCTGGCCTACAGCGCACAGGACTGCGTGATCTGGGACCCCACGCTGGAGCTGCCCGAGGCGACCCGCCGGCACGAAGAGAACCTCGAGATCGTCCGCGAATGCAATTACCAGGATTCGCTCGACTCGGCCACGCTGTTCCGCCAGATGCAGTACGCCTTCCAGGGACGTACCGACGGCCCGCTCTCCCTGAGCGACGCGGCGTTCGACGAGCGCGAATGCCTCGACGGAATGCGCGAGCGCGGCTTCATGACCGGCGTGGCCAACTATCGCATCTACAAGGCCGAAGTCGCCTTCCTTCACGACGACCCCGACGCCGCGCTGGAGCAGCTGGTCGACCGACGCCGACTGATCCGCTCGGCCATGTCGCTGCCGCAGCTCGTGCGCTTTCATGTCCTCGACTTCCTCGCCCGCGTGAGCAGCGACCCGGCGCGGGCAAAGAGCGGCGAGTGGCGCGCGCTGCTCGAGGAAGACCTCGGGCGGATGCGCCGCTGGGCGGACAACGGCGAGGCCAACTTCCGTCATCTGCAATTCCTGATGGAGGCCGAACTGTTCTATCTCGACGGCCGGCCGGTCGACGCCATCGAGCGCATGGACGCCGCCATCGACATGGCCAGTCGTCAGCAGTTCCTGCGCGACGAGGCCATGGCCTGCGAACGGGCCGCGCGCCAACTCGTCCGCCGCGGCCGTCACCGCGCCGCGGAGGGCTACCTGCGCGCGGCTCACCACCTGTTCTCCCGCTGGGGCGCCCGGCGCAAGATCGACCTGCTGGAACACGACCACCCCTTCCTGCGGGAAGTCGCCGGCTTTCCCGATGCCGGCACCATCGACGGGCAGGACCTGGATCTCGCCTCGATCATGAAAGCGTCACGTGCCATCGCCGGTGAAATGCAGACCGATCGCCTGCTGCGCACCACCCTGGACATCCTGCTGGAGAACGCCGGCGGCCAGTGGGCCTGCCTGGTGCGCCAGCACACCGACGGACTGAGCGTGGAAGCCGCCGGCGGCGAGGTGCCCGACACCGCGGCCGACCTGCCCGCCTGCATCCGCGGCACCGACGGAGACTGCTGTCTCGTCCCGGCGCCCCTGGGCCTGATCGCCCATGTCCTCGGTAGTGGCGAGACCGTGATACTCGACCACGCCGCACGGATCGGTGCGTTCACCCGCGACCCGTGCATCCGCAGCCGAAAACCGCTTTCCGTGCTGTGTGTCCCCGTCAGGCTCGAGCGCTTTTCCGGCGCACTGTACATGGAGAACAACCTCGCCTCCGGGGCGTTCACCGCCGCCCGCGCCGAGGTGGTCCGGCTGCTCGCCGCCCAGGCGGCGGTCGCGCTGGAGAACGCCCGGCTCTACGAGCAAGTCCAGGAGTATTCCCGCACGCTCGAGGCCCGCGTGAACGAGCGCACCGAACGCCTCGAACAGCTCAATCGCCAGTTGCAAGAGCTCGCCGAGCGCGACGGACTGACCGGGCTGGCCAACCGCCGCCGGGGCGACCACTACCTGGAGGAAACCTGGAACCGCCTGCGCCGGGAAGGCCGCCCGCTGTCGCTGATCATGTTCGACGTCGACCATTTCAAGGCCTACAACGACAACTACGGCCACCCCATGGGCGACCAGTGCCTGACCATGATCGCCGACACCATCCGTGAGACGCTCAAGCGCCCGGCGGATCTGGCGGTACGCTACGGCGGCGAGGAATTCATGATCATCCTGCCCGACACCGACGTCAGCGGGGCCGGTGTCGTCGGCGAACGCCTGCGCGCGGCCATCGAGGCCCGCGCGATGCCCCACGCCTACTCGTCCACCGCCCCGGTGGTCACCATCAGCGTCGGCACCGCCTCGTACCAGCCCGGCCCCGACTCCTCGCCGCAGGCACTCCTCGACCAGGCCGACGAGTCGCTCTACCGCGCCAAGAACGGCGGGCGCAACCGGGTCCAATCCGACCCGCCCGACAACCGACAAGGACATGGAGGTCCCCGATGAATCGCCCGACAACCCGACTGATCCCCATACTGGCTGCAGCGGCACTGTCGCTGGGTGATCCGACCATCGCAAACGCGGAAGAAACCGGGGATACGGTGGTCTACCAGCTTGGAAACGCCACCGAAATGCGGGAACGCTACCCGGACTCCTCCTGGCTTCCCGATGCCTACGCCTCGCATTACCCCGAGCTCGCCGAGACCATCGAGCACTACACCGAACAGTCCCTGCGGCGAGACGGCGTGACCGATCCGACCGTCGCCGTCGACCTCGTCGGCCCCGAGAGCGACCGTCGGCTGCAAGTGACGATCCGTCCCGCTACCGAAGTCACCCGACGTTACGCCGACGTTCATCCCGCCTTCATGAACCAGGCACACGCCGGCCAGGCGCAGCTCGGCGTGAAAGCCTGCCAGGCCACCGAGGGATGCTGGGACCCGACACCGCGCGAGGGCCAGCCGTGGGCCATGTTCCTGCCGCTGGGCCTGCCCATGACCACGCAGCGCACCGTGCTCTTCCTCGACTATCCGCCCATCCCGGCGCTGACCGGAAAGGACTACCTGCACAACTACACCATGTGTCGCTGGGGCCGGGTGATGGGCGCGGCTGGCGCCGACATCCCCACGGCCTTCGAGACCATCGTCGACGCCCGCCCGATCGCCGCGCCGGGCAGCGGCGAGTCGCAATACCTCCCGGACCCGATGGCCCGATTCGACACCAGCGGTGACGACGGCGGACACTACCTCACGCCCATGCTGCGCCTGCTCACCGAGGCCGACGGGCAGTCGCGGCCGGTGGCGGTGTTCGGCTCGGACGCCCGCCACGCCTGGGCGAAGATGGTCGATCGTAAATGGGTGGACGTCATGGACACGGGCACCACCCGTCTGGGCGACGACGCCCCGACCACGCCGTGGATCGCCACCAACCACCCTGACGTCACCTCCTACGGCTGCTGCCCCGGCGACCCGGCGGAAGGCTGCGACAACGGCAACCTGCTGCCCGACGAGAAGAAGGACTTCGTCTCCGCCTGCTGGCTGATGGCGATGGCCGACGACCCCGCGCAGTCGCCGGAGTACGTCAAGCGGCAATGCGAGAACCGCTGGATGAAATCGCCCGACGAGGAGGCCCGCCAGACCCTCTGCGTCCAGGCCAAGCTCGACAACAACAATCCCGACGCGGCCTGCCACTCGTATACCGAGGCCTGGAACTACTGCTCCGCCCACGACGCCGACCCTTGTGCCAGCTACGACTGCAACTACGACCCGGCCAAGGTCACCCGGCCCGTCCCACAACCCTCACAGCGCCCAGCCGGCTGGGGCCAGACCTGCAATCACTACCGCTGGGGGGAGGCGGCGACGATGAGGTAGTCCACGCCGCGCTGCACGACGACTCCCGCCGGAGCGTTGAGGGCCATCCGGTCCGACTCAAACAGGTAATCGGCCCACTATCTTGCCGGCCACCCTGCCCCGGCATCAGCCCCACGGCCAGAACGAACCGGCCGGACATTCCCGGACAAAAAAAACGATGGCCTCTTCGGACCATCGTTTTCCGTACAGAATGTGCTCATCGATGCATGATTCAGAGGCCGCGCTTTTCAACAATGCTGATTACCATCTCCTGCGCGTTCAGTACCGACGCTTGAGTGGTGGCGACATCCGTATTCATCATCGTCTGCGTCGCCAGGATCTGATCGGCCTCCATGCCGATATTGTCGGACATCACGAGGATCTGATCTGCCATCTCGAGAATGCGGTTCGACATCAGGCCGATATCCCCGGAAAGCTGCAGCATACTGCCCATGGAGTCCGTGAGTGTCGGCGTCGAGGTCATCGGTTCCATGCCTTCGAT
>Ga0102925_1001833_pt1 | contig 11783 bp, 13 predicted proteins | sample SalPonR1_A_D1_MG_FD_78216 | JGI IMG/M metagenome (GOLD analysis project Ga0102925, IMG submission 78216) | Salt pond soil microbial communities from South San Francisco under conditions of wetland restoration - Salt Pond MetaG R1_A_D1_MG | ecosystem: Environmental > Aquatic > Marine > Intertidal... | reverse complement strand
TTTGCGCAGGGTGTCGAGATACTCGGCCCACTCGGCGGCGGCGGTCGCATCCGGCGTCCAGAACGGGTTGCGCTCGATCTCGTCACGGTCGAAGCGGCCGCGGTCGATCCCGTGCGGGCCCATCTGCACCATGTAGCCGGCGATCTCCACCCCCGGCAGAAGCGCCTTGAAAGCCGCGCGCGCCACACCCCCCGCCGCGACTCGCGCCGCCGTCTCGCGCGCCGAGGACCGCCCGCCGCCGCGATAGTCGCGGATGCCGTATTTCTGCCAGTAGGTGATGTCGGCATGTCCGGGCCGGAACTTGTCGGCGATGTCGCCGTAGTCCTTCGACCGCTGGTCGGTGTTGCGGATCATCAGTTGGATCGGCGTGCCGGTCGTCACCCCCTCGAAGACGCCCGAGAGGATTTCCACCTCGTCCGCCTCGCGCCGCTGGGTTGTGTATTTCGACTGTCCCGGCTTTCGCCGGTCGAGCCAGTGCTGGATCGTCGCTGCCTCCAGCGGCACGCCCGGCGGGCACCCGTCCACCGTCGCACCCAGCGCCGGCCCGTGGCTTTCGCCCCAGGTGGTGACACGGAAGATGTGGCCGAAGGTGTTGAAACTCATGGGGGACGCGTAGCGGCAAAGCGGCGGCGGCTCAAGCGTGTTGGACGACCCGGGGACCGTTCGCAAAGTTCCTGCCAGTAGAAAGCCCCGCCCAGGCGGGGCTTTCTCACCTCATCCTGCGCACCTCAGTGCAGAACCGCATCCTCCGGCGGTTGCCGGTTCGAGGACGACACCCGGTCGCCCACGATCAGCCCGTCCGTTCCGGCGCTCACGTGCACCGTGTCGCCGTCCGTCACGTCGCCGGCGAGGATCATCTCGGCCAACTGGTCCTGCAGGCTGCGCTGGATCACCCGCTTCAGCGGGCGCGCACCATACACCGGATCGTAGCCCTCGTCGGCGAGCCATTTCTCCGCACCCTCGTCGAGCTCCAAGGCGATCTTGCGCTGCGCCAGACGCTTCTGGAGACGCCCGAGCTGGATCTCGACGATGCCCGTCATGTCCTCGCGCGTCAGGCGGTCGAACACGATCATGTCGTCGAGCCGGTTCAGGAACTCCGGCCGGAAATGCGCCCGGACGGCGTCCATCACGTTGCGCTTGGCCTCGCCCGCATCCGCGCCTTCCGGCAGTGTGCTCAGCGCCTGGCTCCCGAGGTTCGAGGTCAGCACGATCAGCGTCTGCTTGAAGTCGACCCGGTGGCCCTGACCGTCGGTCAGCACCCCGTCGTCGAGCACCTGCAAAAGCACGTTGAAGACCTCCGGGTGCGCCTTCTCGACCTCGTCGAACAGCACGACCTGGTAGGGCCGGCGCCGCACCGCTTCGGTCAGAACGCCGCCCTCGTCGTAACCGACGTAACCCGGCGGTGCGCCGATCAGGCGGGACACCGAATGCTTCTCCATGAACTCCGACATGTCGATGCGCACCATCGCGGCGTCATCGTCGAAGAGATACTCGGCCAGCGCCTTCGTGAGTTCCGTCTTGCCGACGCCCGTGGGTCCGAGGAACAGGAACGACCCCAGGGGCCGGTTCTCGTCCTGGAGACCCGCACGGGCCCGGCGCACCGCGTTCGACACCGCCGTCACGGCCTGCCTCTGCCCGATCACCCGGCGACCCAGCTCCTCTTCCATCTTGAGAAGCTTCTCGCGCTCGCCTTCGAGCATCTTCGACGTCGGGATGCCGGTCCAGCGCTCGACCACCTGCGCGATCTGCTCGGGCCGCACGGCCTCCTCGACCATCAGCTCGTCGTCCTTCTCCTCGGCTTCGCCCAGCTGCTTCTCGAGCTGCGGAATGACCCCGTAGGACAGCTCCCCGGCCCGCGCGAGGTTGCCCTCCCGCTTTGCCTGGTCGAGCTCCGCCCGCGCCCGGTCGAGCTGTTCCTTCAGCTCCCGCGCCGAGTTGAGCTTGTCGCGCTCGGACTGCCACTTGGCCGTCAGTTCCGCCGACCGCCCCTGAAGCTCGGACAGCTCTTTCTCGAGGCTCTTGAGACGCTCCTTCGACGCCTGATCGTCCTCCTTCTTCAGCGCCTCGGCCTCGATCTGCTTCTGCAGGATCTCGCGATCCAGCGCATCGAGTTCCTCGGGCTTGGAATCCACCGCCATCCGCAGCCGCGACGCGGCCTCGTCGACGAGGTCGATGGCCTTGTCCGGCAGGAAGCGGTCGGTGATGTAGCGGTTCGACAGCTGCGCGGCCGCGACGAGCGCGGAATCCGAGATCCGCACCCCGTGGTGCAGCTCGTACTTCTCCTTGATGCCGCGCAGGATCGACACCGTGTCCTCGACCGTCGGTTCGTCCACGAACAGGGGTTGGAACCGCCGAGCCAGCGCCGCGTCCTTCTCGACGTACTTGCGGTACTCGTCGAGCGTCGTCGCACCCACGCAGTGCAATTCGCCACGCGCCAGCGCCGGCTTCAGCAGGTTCGAGGCGTCCATCGCCCCGTCCGCCTTGCCCGCGCCGACGAGCGTGTGCATCTCGTCGATGAAGAGGATGATCTCGCCCGCCGCCGAGGTCACCTCGCTCAGCACCGCCTTCAGCCGCTCCTCGAACTCGCCGCGATACTTCGCGCCCGCGATAAGCGACCCCATGTCGAGCGCCATCAGCTTCTTGTTGCGCAGGCTTTCGGGAACGTCGCCGTCCACGATCCGCATGGCGAGGCCCTCCGCGATTGCGGTCTTGCCGACGCCCGGGTCGCCGATCAGCACCGGGTTGTTCTTCGTCCGACGGCTCAGAACCTGCATCGCGCGGCGGATTTCCTCGTCGCGGCCGATAATGGGGTCGATCTTGCCTTCCCGCGCCGCTTCCGTGAGGTCGCGGGCGTATTTCTTCAGCGCATCGTAACCTTCCTCGGCCGAGGCGGTGTCTGCCGTCCGGCCCTTCCGAAGGTCGTTGATCGCAGAATTGAGCTTTTGCGCGCTGACGGCTCCGGCCTCGAGCGCGTCCTTTGCGCCGGACTTCACCATGGCCAGCGCCATCAGTACCCGCTCCACGGGAACGAACGAGTCGCCCGCCTTCTTGGCAATCTTCTCGGCCTCGTCCAGAACCTTGGCCGTCTGCTGATCGAGATAGGTCTGGCCGGCGTCGCCGGACACCTTGGCGATCTTCGACAGCGCGGCATCCAGCGCTTCGACCACGCGCTCGGGCGAACCGCCCGACCGGCGGATGAGGTTGGAGGCAAGCCCCTCCTCGTCGTCCATCAGTGCCTTGAGCAGGTGTTCGGGCCCGAGCCTCTGGTGGCTCTCCCGCATGGCGATCGTCTGGGCTGCATTCAGAAACCCGCGCGACCGCTCGGTGAACTTCTCCAAGTTCATCACGTCTCTCCTTCCATAAGCGCCCCGGTTTCGGAACCGCCCGCTTCGCGGCACGGTCCCTGAAGGGCCTCGGAAGGTATTTGGGAACGGGCGGCACCCGCTGCAAGTCTGCTACAGCGGGCGCGCCTGCGACGTTATCGCTTCGATCTGTCCCTCAGGGATTTTCGGTTTCCCCGCCATCCGCGTCTTGCGCAGCCCCGGCATCCTCTTCCGGCACAGTGGGTTCTCCCGGCTCCACGACCCCCTCGTTGATCCGCTCAGGCACGTCGAGTTCCTCGACGCTCGCAGCGGGGTCCGGGCCGTTGCCGGGATCGAGGATCGCCGGACGGGTGTCGCTCGCCCCGCTCTGATCGATGAAATCGTCCGTCGTGGTCTGGTTCTCAAGGCCTTCGATCCGCTCGTCGACCGCATCGTCAGGCAGCGAGCCGGCCCCGGTCGGACGGGCGCCGACATCCTCGGGCATCTCGGACCCCGGCGGATCCTGATCGGCGAAAAAGAAGATCCAGACCGCTATGAGGGCCACGACAACGATGGCCACCACCGCAATCCGCCCCATGAATTTTCCAGCGGCCCGTCCGCCGGCCTCGTCTCGATGCGCCATGTCGTCCTCCGTGCTTGCCCACGGGAACGAACAGACCGCGCATCATGTTCCAACGCGCGGGCGCGACGTCGCGACACCTTCTTCTCCTGTACCGCGTCACCACCCACCGGTCGGGCAGGGAATCGGGATTGTGGTTGCGTCGCATGTCCCACATCAGGAGCGACGGGGCGAGATTCCTGAGAGGCACCTCCGGTCCACCCACTTCTTGCCCCAGAAGCCCATCGCCTCGATGATCGGCCGCACCTCGCGCCCCGCCTCCGTCAGATGGTATTCGAACACCCCTTTCTCGGACGGCGCGGGGCGCTTCTCGACCAGCCCGGCCTGCTCCAACTCCTTGAGACGCTGTGACAAGAGCGACGGCGACATCCTGGGAACGCCGCGCCGCAGATCGTTGAAGCGCGTCGACCCCGCGATCATCTCCCGCAGCAGCACCAGCGTCCTCGCCGGCACCATCCCGTACGTCGCCGCCGCGCGAGCCGCGGGAGGGGGAGCGGGCCCGTCCCGCTCCCTTGACCCCGCAGCCGGAAGGTCGCATGACCAAGCGAACTCCGGGAGACCCGCGCCATGTCCGATGACCGCCTGATCGTCGCGCTCGACGTTCCGAACGCCCTGGAGGGACTGTCGCTTGTCGAGCGGCTGGGCGACGCGGTGGGATTCTACAAGATCGGGCTCGGGATGCTGACGGGCGGCGGGCTCGCGCTCGCCAACGAGCTCACGACCGAGCACGGCAAGCGCGTCTTCCTCGACATGAAGCTCTTCGACATCGGCGCGACTGTCGAGGCCGCCGTCCGTGGGCTCGCGCAGTTCGATCTCGACTTCCTCACCGTCCACGGCGACCCCCATGTCGTCCGCGCCGCGCGCGAGGGCGCGGGCGGCGGCGACATGAAGATCCTCGCCGTCACGATCCTGACCTCGCTCGACCGCGCCGATCTAGACGCGAGCCTGATCCGTGACGGAGCGGTTCCCGACCTCGTCGTCGAGCGGGCGTCCCGCGCCTTCGAGGCCGGCGCACACGGCGTCATCGCCTCGCCGCAGGAGGCTGCGCGCATCCGCGCCCTGCCGCAGGCGGGAGACCGGCTCATCGTGACGCCCGGCGTCCGCCCGGCGGGCGCCGACATCGGCGACCAGAAACGGGTCACGACACCGGCGGAGGCTATCGCCGCGGGCGCCGATCACGTCGTCGTGGGCCGGCCGGTCCACCGCGCGGCTGACCCGAAGGCGGCGGCGGAATCCATCCTCGCCGAGTTGTCGTCGCCGCAGGCCCGGCGTCGGAACCGCGACTGACGGACCTGCTACCGGGACAATCCCGCCTCCATAAGGGTATTGACCCGTCTTCACCGACGGAAACCGCGGAAGTCGCGTATCTTTGTGGCCTTCCGCCACGATTTCGCCCAAGTTTCCCTTGTCGCCCCGACGGGGGCCGGGGCGGCCTCGGAATTGGAAAAACAACATGTTCGACGTCATCTTCATAGTCTTCGCGCTCACCGTCGTCGTCGGTCTCGCGCTGATCGCGGTCAGGGTCATTGCAGAGCGCCTCGTGGAGATGCGGAACGCCCGGCTCAAGACCCATCTCGACTGGGTCAATCCGCAGGTGGTCACAGGCGCCCGGAGGATGAAGCGCCGCCGCTGATCCCTGCCGCAGTTGCGGCACGTCCCGGCCCGACTCCAGCCCCCGCCGCCCGACGATCACCGCCGAAACGGTGAATTGTCGGACCCTCGCCGACAGTGGCGTCGGGAAATCTGACGAAAAGAGGCCACCCGCCTCGAAAATGCCCGAATCTGTCGTCTGTATTGCCTCAACCGCTCGGAATCGGGCCGGTCGTTCATGAACAGCACATAAGGAGCCGCCTCATGCCTCTTGCGATCTTTCTGCCGTTCGCCATCGTCCTCATGGCGTACTACGCCTACTACTGGACGGGCCTTACCGCAGTGATGCTCGAGGACGCCCGCTACAACCGGGTGAAGCGGGACATCGACTGGACCCCGGGCCGTTCGCGCAACGGGCGGCGCAAGTCGTCCCTCGTCAGGCGCTGAGCTTTCTCAGTCCTCGTTGATGTCCCGGTCGAACGTCGTGATCTGACCCTTCCGCACGCCGAGGACGAGCCGCACCGCAATCCAGGCGACGAGCGACACGATGGAGAAGAACAGCGCCGTCATCGACCACGACGTCATCAGCCACGCCGCGAGCGGTCCGCCCACGAGGAAGACGAGCCCGGTTACGGCCGCGCCCACGCCAAAGCCCACGAAGACATAGCCCGGCACGATCACCTCGAGGATGCCGAGCACCACCGCGCCGGACATCCAGATCCACCATTCCGACCACATCACGCCCGCCCCCTGAGAAGCTTGAACGCATCGCCGAACGCCTCGAGCGCCGCCGCCGGCAGGATGATCGTCTGCTTGCCTTGACTGTTGCCGAGCGCGTTCAGCGAGTCGACCTGCTTCAGCGCGACCTGATACTGCGCCGCTTCGAGCCCGTTCTCCTTGATCGCCTCGGCGATGACCGCCGTCGAGAACGCCTCGGCCTCGGCCAGCACGCGCTTGGCCTTGGCCTCCTGCTCGGCGGCGTAGAGGTCGCCGTCGGCCTGCAGCTCGACTGCCCGCTTCGTGCCCTCGGCCCGCGTCACCTGCGCCCGCCGCTCGCGTTCGGCGTTGAGCTGCTGGAGCATCGCGTCCCGCGTCGCCTGATCGAGGTTCACGTCGAGGATCTCCGCCCGCGTCACCTCGATGCCCCAGTTGTCGACCGCGTCCTCGACGGACGCCTTGATCGTGTCGATCAGCGCCGACCGGTTCGACTGCACCTGGTCGAGCTCCATCTTGCCGATCTCGGCCCGGACGATCCCAGCCACCGTCGTCGCGATTGCCGCATCCACGTCGCGGATCCGGTAGACCGTCTTCTCCGGCTGGAGGATGCGATAGAACACGCTCGTGTCGACCTTCACCAGCACGTTGTCCATCGTGATCGCGTCCTGGCTCGCCGTCGGAAGCTGGCGCTCGAGGATCGACACCTTGTGCGCCACCCTGTCGAGGAACGGCACGATGAAGTTGATCCCCGGCCCCAGAACCGATTTCAGCCGGCCGAAGCGTTCGATCACGAACTTCTCCGACTGCGGCACGATCTTCACCGCCAGGAAGATGCTCAGAATGATGAAGCCCGCGAGCAGAAGCGTCGTGATGCCGCCGCCGCTCAGCCCCGGAATGACTTGATCCATACGTCCCTCTCGAAATGTCCCGCAGGTTTGCCCGCGCGCGAGAACTACATCATGCAGGTCGGGCAACAATAAGGCGTCGTTCAGGCGGCTTTCGGGATTTGCGAAACAAACCACGCCCAAAGCCCCGTCTCCAAGGCATCCCACGTCCTGCAAGATGCGGGCAATCGGCAGGAGGATGGATCAACCAGTCTCCAGTTTGCCGGGTCATCGGAGGTCAGGACCAGTAACACCGGGCGGAGCACCGCCTGGGGGCGCCCGTCAGTCGAATTGCGAAACAGCGACTTCGAGAGGCTTCAACCGGTCCGTGCCTCAGCGAAGGAAATCAGCCGCCGACTTTTTTCGCTCCAGAGCTGCCGGCCCACGGAGTCGAGGCTTTGCCGCATGGTCAAGCGCTGAGCCTCGGCGAGTTGTGGATGATCGCGCAGGATTTCCGGCAGACGGTAGAACGGGACGCGGCTTTGCAGGTGGTGAACGTGATGCACACCGATGTTGGCCGTAAACCAGCGAAGTACGCCCGGCAGGACGTAGTGCGAGCTGCCGTGAAGCGCGGCATCATGGAGCTGCCAGGCTGGTTCGTGGTCCCAGCTCGTGTCCTCGAACTGGTGCTGGACATAGAACATCCAGACGCCAATGGAGGCCGCAACGAGCGTCATTGGCACGAACACCACCAAGAGGACAGCGATCCCGCCGAAGTAGCCTATGCCGCCGACGAGAACCGCGAGTGCCGCGTTGGTTCCCATCGCGCTGACCCAATACCGCGCGCCATCGTGCATGAGGCCGACCGGGAGCCGGTTCTGAAGGAAGAAAAGGTAGAAGGGGCCGAGCCCGAACAGGACCAGCGGGTGGCGGTAGAGGCGGTACCGCAAGCGGTGGAAAGCGGAGAGGCTATGGAATTCGGTCACCGTCAACGTCAGGACGTCACCCATTCCCCGCTTCTCCAGGTTCCCGGCCGAAGAGTGATGAACCGCATGGGTTCGGCGCCACACGTCGTAGGGGGTGAGCGTCAACACCCCGATCGCTCGGCCGATCCAGTCGCTCACGCCTCTGTTCCTGAAAAAGGACGCGTGGCCGCAGTCGTGCTGGATCATGAAAAGGCGGGCGAGAAACCCCGCATTCAGGACGGAAAGCGCGGCGGCGAGTACATAGCTGACATCCACGCTCCACCAGGCCAGCGCCCAGAGAGCCACGAACGGCCCGACCGTGACGAACAGCTCCCAGCCGCTTCGCCAATGTGACGGCTCACGGTACCGCGAAAGGATGGCGACCCAATCGCGTGCATCGTGAGGCTCGTTCGAGACATGGGCAGGCGAGCGGGCGGGATCGGGGATGTGCGTCAGGGTTCGGTTCGCTTTCTTGTCGATGGTTTTCGCTTCGTCGCCGGCGTTTCGGCCTTCGGCGCGAACGCCTCGTGTTCGAGGCGGGCCGCGCGCAGACGTCTTGTCTTCGCGTCTCGAGCGGCCGTCTCTTTTTTAATGAGGCCCTTCGCGACTATGGTCGTGCTTTCAGCCTTGGTTTGCGACCTGGACGCGCGGAACAGAGTGTGCTTCGTCGCCACGGAACGTCTCCTTTTTTCGGCAGGGATGCAAGTATCCGGCGCGCCTGTGATCGACCAACTGGCGGATGCGCCGCAGTACTACTCGTGCAGCCGCACCGGCGACGAGAATCAGCCGAACGCGCGGGCTGACCTGATCGGGCGCTGACCTGTCGGTAAATGGAGATCCTTCTCCCCAACCACAAGCGACACGGCGAAAGAATTCGGCTTGGTCCACCCGCTTCCTGACCTGCTCCGGCAGGTCTATACTCGCCCAATGCCCGCCCTCTGCCGAGACTGCCTGACCACCTTCGACAGCGCCCGCCGCTGCCCGGCCTGCGGCCGCCCAAGGGTCATCGAACACCCCGAGCTTTTCGACCTCACCATCGCCCACATGGACTGCGACGCATTCTACGCCGCCGTCGAGAAGCGCGACGATCCCGCCCTCCGCGACCAGCCCGTCATCATCGGCGGCGGCCGGAGGGGCGTCGTCTCCACCGCCTGCTACATCGCCCGGATCAAGGGCGTCCACTCCGCCATGCCGATGTTCCAGGCCCTGAAACTCTGCCCCGAGGCCGTGGTCGTGAAGGGCCGGATGGACCGCTACGTCGAGGTCTCCCGGCAGGTCCGCGCGATGATGGACGACCTCACCCCCGTCGTCGAACCCCTCTCCCTCGACGAGGCTTTCCTCGACCTTTCCGGCACCGCTCGTCTCCACCATGCGGCGCCCGCCGTCATGCTGGCCCGCCTCGTCCGCCGGATGGAGGACGAGCTCGGCATCACCGGCTCCATCGGCCTCTCGCACAACAAGTTCCTCGCCAAGGTCGCTTCGGATCTCGACAAGCCTCGCGGCTTTTCGATCATCGGCCGCGCCGAGACCGACGCCTTCCTCCGCGACCGGCCGGTCTCGCTGATCTGGGGCGTCGGCGCCGTGGGCCGCGAACAGCTCGAGAAGGCCGGCATCCGCACCTTCGCCGACCTCCTCCGCTGGGACCGCCGCGACCTCCATGACCGCTTCGGCAGCATGGGCGAACGGCTCTGGCACCTCGCCCGCGGCGAGGACCACAGGCGCGTCTCCGCCCACGAACCGGTGAAGGGCATCTCGAACGAGACGACCTTCAACGAGGACACAGCCGACCCCGAGATCCTCGACGGCCACATCTGGCGACTCTCGGAAAAGGTCTCCGACCGCGCCAAGGCAAAGGAAACCGCTGGCCGCGTGGTCCAGCTCAAGCTCAAGCGCGCCGACCACCGGATCCTGACACGCCGCATCAGCCTCCGCGAGCCCACCCAGATCGCCGACCGCATCTACAGCGCCGCCCGCGGCCTCTTCGACCAGACAGGCGCCGGCCCCTACCGCCTTCTCGGCATCGGCCTCTCGGACCTCCGCCCGGCCAGCGAGGCCGACCTCTCCGGCGACCTCCTCGACCCCGACGCGCTCCGTCGGGCCGGGGCGGAGCGCGCCATCGACACGCTGCGCGCGAAATTCGGACCAGACGCCATCGTCAAGGGGCGCGCGCTGCGCTGACCCGCCTCCATCTGTCCGAAAACTTCCCCGGGGTGAATTGGCCGCAGGCCAAGGGGGGCGGCGCCCCCTACTCCGCCGCCAGCGGCATCTCTGCCGCGCGCCCGATCGCGGCGATTTCGGCGATGATCCCGTCGAGCAGCCGCTTGAACACGCCGAAATTCGCGTTGGGCCGGATCGTGCGTTCGTTCATGTAGAGGGCACGGTCGATCTCGACCTGGACCACATGCTGGCGCCGCGACGGCCGGCCGTAGTGCTGCGCCGTGTAGGCGCCCGCGAAAGGTGCGTTGCGGATCACCCGGAGCCCCGCTGCCGCGAAGGCCGCCTCGACACGGTCCATCACGTCGCCGCGGGCGGAGGCCCCGAAGCGGTCGCCCAGCACGACGTCGGGCCGGAATCCCTTCGGATGGCTGATGTTCTCGATCGCCTCGTGCGGCATCGAGTGGCAGTCTATCAGGATCGCTTCGCCGAAGAGCCCGCGACTCTCCTCCATGAGTGACGACAGCCGCTCGTGGTACGGCACCCAATGGTCGCGGATCCGCGCCCGCGCCTCCTCGATCCCGATCTTGCCGCGATAGATCGTCCGTCCGTTCGCGACGACGCGCGGGATGACGCCGAGCCCGGAGCTCACGCGCGGATTGTGCGCCGCGCTACGTACACCCTCGATGAGGGCCGGATCGAGCTCGTCGGTGGAGCGGTTGAGATCAAGATAGGCCCGTGGCGCGCGCGCAGCCAGAAGCGGTGCGCCATGGAACGACGCCGCGCCGAAAAGCTCGTCGACGAACGCGTCCTCCGACGACCTGATCGCATGCTGGTCGAGAACGGAGCTCTTCAGGAACGACCACGGGTAGTCCCGCCCGCTGTGCGGCGAGGCGAAGACGACACTCGTGGAGCGCACCTCGGGCAAGGTCATGTCGTAGGCGATGTGAGGCATCGCTGCTCCTCTCTGATCCGGACTATAGGCCGAATTCCGCGCGCGCCAAAAGCCCTTGAAGACTCGTTTCGAACCTTTTATAGCACGTCCGACCGGCGCGGGACTTTCCCGCGTCTTGTTCATTCGGGCCGGCCTCGGGGCCGGTCCACACGGGCGGTTAGCTCAGCGGTAGAGCACTACGTTGACATCGTAGGGGTCACTGGTTCGATCCCAGTACCGCCCACCATCGCCGCCGCCTTCGGGTGGCAGAAAGAACACATCCGGCGCGACGGCGCCGCGACATGAGGAGAAGGACGATGAAGGTCCGCAACTCGCTCCGCTCGCTGAAGACCCGGCACCGCGACTGCCGCGTCGTGCGCCGCAAGGGCCGCGTCTACGTGATCAACAAGACACAGCGCCGCTTCAAGGCCCGCCAGGGCTGAGACGCTTCGGCATCTGAACCGCAGGGCCGCCGCGCACCGCCGGCGGCCTTTCGCGTCCCGGCGCAGGGTTGGGAACCGTCCGGCACGGCGCTAGGTTAACGGGTGTGTCCGATCCCGTCATCCTGCACAGCCTCTCGACGTGCCTTCCGCCACACGAGCTTCGGCAGGATCTCGTACGTCGACGCGCGCAAGAGATCCTCGGGCCGCGGTTTCC
>Ga0102925_1001832_pt1 | contig 11785 bp, 9 predicted proteins | sample SalPonR1_A_D1_MG_FD_78216 | JGI IMG/M metagenome (GOLD analysis project Ga0102925, IMG submission 78216) | Salt pond soil microbial communities from South San Francisco under conditions of wetland restoration - Salt Pond MetaG R1_A_D1_MG | ecosystem: Environmental > Aquatic > Marine > Intertidal... | reverse complement strand
TTTCAATTAGTTTTTCAATTATCTCGTCTCTATCTTTTATCATTCCCGGTCTTAGAGAAATTACTAAGTTTTCATAATCTATAGGACTTCCTAAGCCATATATACATGAAACAGAAGCAACTATAATAACATCTCTTCTTTCAAAAAGAGATGCGGTGGCCGAGTGTCTTAATTTATCTATTTCATCGTTTACAGAAGCATCCTTCTCTATGTATGTATCTGAAGAAGGAACGTAAGCCTCCGGTTGGTAGTAGTCGTAGTAGCTTACAAAATATTCTACGGCATTATCTGGAAAAAAATCTTTAAATTCATTGTAAAGTTGTCCCGCTAATGTTTTATTATGTGCCATTACCAGAGTTGGTTTTTGAACATTTTGAATTATATTAGCCATAGTAAATGTTTTACCTGACCCCGTCACACCAAGTAATGTCTGAAATTTTTTATTTTGATTTATTCCTTCTGTTAACTTTTTAATAGCCTTGGGTTGGTCCCCAGTCGGCTTAAACTCTGCTTTTATTTTAAATTCATTCAAATTATTTCACCTCTGAACATTCGTTCGTAATCATATTTTATATTTTATAAGTAATTTCGTCAAGTCATTAGGGGAAATGTTAGAAACTGTTAATATAATTTAGGATTATTAGTTACTAAAATTAGCAATCAACTGCGAGTTCATATTTTGAATAGTGTAAATTATTAATTCGTCTGCGTTTCAAAGATCAGAGAAATACAAGAAGAATCTCATTAATAGCTCTCAAATTCCCTTCGGTTGGGTTCGAGCTGACAATTTCTTCGATTCTTCTGTATTTCTTAACTAATCTTTTCAAATGCAGACTCATCTAATAATATATACACTTATTCTTGATTTCATAAACTTTTGTAAATCATTCATGCAGTTTCTTTTGCTAATTTATTTTTTTTCTGTGCAGACTTGATTAATATTTTTTTGTGTCAACTCTGAGTTTGGGAAGAGTCTTAAGATCCTTCGATTGTATGATTCACACAGAAATTCTCAGGATGACTACATTTCGGCAACTGAATTAATAACTTAATCATTTCGCCTAAAAAAGCTATTGAAATAAAGAATATTCAATAGCTTTTTAATCTAAATATCAAATATTATTTTTTCCCAACGAGCAAAATCTTCAAATCATTCACATTTGTTCCGGTATGACCGGTCAAAATACCTGATTTAAGCTTTTTCAAAGCCGGAGTGTCATCGAAATTTTCAATATGTTTAAAGATATCAACATTTTCTTTAGCCGCCTGTTTCATCGTATTTCCATCAACAATTCCTCCTGCTAAATCCGAGGCCCCGTCTATACCATCTGTATCAATAGCTCCAATTAAAATATCTTCATACCCATCTATATATGAAGCTGCTGCCAAAGCAAATTGCTGATTAGGTCCTCCTCTTCCAGCATTTCCAGTTATTTTCATAGTAGTTTCTCCACCGCCAATTACTACAGCTGGGGGATTTAAAGGTCTGTTTTTTTCAGAAATTTCTTTCCCAATAGCGGCAAAAGCTGCTCCAATATCCTTACTTTCCCCTTCAAACATTGATGATAAGATTATACTATTATATCCTAATTCTTTTGCTTTTCTTAAAGAGCCTTCACATGCAGCATCTCCCTTTACAATCATAAAGTTGTGGATTTTATGATCCGATAAATATTTTGGAGTTTCAAATTCTTCCCCAGCATTTTTCAAAAAATTTCTTACACTATAAGGTAGTTTGTCCCACAACCTATACTTATCTAAAGTTGCTCTTGCATCATCTAAAGTAGAACTGTCCGGCACAGTTGGTCCGGTTATATAATCTAATTTATCACCAATAACGTCTGAAACTGTTATATTTACTATGTCAGCTCCAGGATGGATGCTTTCGGCAAGTCGTCCTCCTTTTATTTTAGATAGGTGTTTTCTAACAGCATTCATTTCTATAACATTAGCACTACTTTTCAACAAAATATCATATGTTTTAATTAAATCTTTTAAACTGATTCCATCTATAGGTAAAGGCATTAGAGAAGTACTTCCTCCAGTAATACAGAAAATAACTAAATCATTTTTCTTAGTTTTTTTAGCTATTTTTAGCATTTCCTTTGATGACTTGATTCCATTTTCATCGGGAACAGGATGATTCCCATTATAAAGTCTTAAGTTAGATAATTTTTCTCCATGTCCATGTTTACAGGTAATTATACCATCTTTTATTTTATCTAAAAGTATTTCGTTCAAAGCCTTTCCTATAGGATATGTAGCTTTGCCTGCACCTATTACATAAACATTTCCAACTTCTTCTAAGTTAAAACTCAAATCATCAAATTTCAATATACTACCTTCAAGTTTGACAAATTTTTTGGTTTGTATATATGGATCGGCATCATACAGTCCTTCTTCAATTATATTAAGCATATCTTTTTTTAATCTTGAATTTCCAACAGATAATATTTCATCTCTGTTCTTTATATAAGTCAAGAAATCACTTCCTTTTTATCTATTAACTTTATAAGTGTTTCTATAGTATTTTCCAGCATATCTTGCTAATGAACCTAATTCTTCTTCTATCTGTAGTAGTCTATTGTATTTTGCAGTTCTTTCTCCCCTTACTCCTGCTCCTGTTTTGATCTGACCTGCATCCAGTGCTACTACTAAGTCTGCTATTGCTGAATCTTCAGTCTCTCCTGAACGTTCTGAAACCATTACTCCATACCCACTTCTGTAGGCAAGGTTTGCAGCATCTAAAGCTTCTGATAGTGTTCCTACCTGATTGAATTTCCAAAGTAGTGCATTTGCTCCGCCTTTTTCTATTCTTGGTTTCATAAGTTTTGAGTTTGTACAGAAGAAATCATCTCCTACTATTTGTACATCTAGTTCTTCTGTTATTTTTTTGAATCCTTCAATATCGTCTTCGTCCATAGGATCTTCTATTGTTGCTATAGGATATTTTTCCATAAGATCTCTGAAAAATTCAACCATTTCATCACTTGTGTATTCTTTTCCCTGAACTGTATATATTTCTCTTTCTTTATCGTAAAGATGACTTGCTGCACAGTCGAAACCGTATTCGATTTTATCAGAATGACCTGAGTTGTTTACAGCTTCTGATAAAACTTCCATTGCTTCCATTACATCTGTAATTGGAGTTGCAAATCCACCTTCATCTCCAACATTGAGGGCTAATTTTCCGTATCTTTCAAGTACTATTTTCCCCAGTTCATCATTTACCTTTCTTCCTATTTCTAAAGCTTCTTTAAAGGTTTTTGCTCCTATTGGAAAAATACAAAATTCTTGAAAGTCTAAGTCGTTACTGGTAAGTTTCCCGCCGTTTAACAGGTTAAATAAAGGAACCGGTAGTATATGTGCATTAGGGTTTAAATATCTGTATAGAGGTAATTCTAATACATTTGCTGCTGCGTATGCACAAGCTAAAGATACAGGCATCACAGCATTAGCTCCTAAATTTGATTTGTTTTTAGTTCCATCTAATTCTATTAGTGTTTCATCTATTTTTCTCTGCTGAGTTACATCCATGCCTATTAAAGCCGGACCTATGATGTTGTTAACATTATCTACAGCTTTTCTTACTCCATTACCTGCGTATCTTTCTTCTTCATCTCTAAGCTCAAAAGCTTCATTTCTTCCTGTTGATCTTCCCGCTGGTGCATTTCCACTTCCTGCATATTTCCCATTTACCCATATATCCACCTGTACTGTCGGATTCCATCTGCAGTCGATTATTTCTCTTCCTACAACCTTTGTAATTTCATTTTTTATCATCGCTTTCTCTCCTTTATTTTATATGATATATAAATTTTATTATATACCTTTATCTTTTACAAGTAAGTAGTAATTAAACTTTTATTTGTTGTTAATTTTTTCAAAAAAATTATATAATAGTAAATACGAACTTAAGGAGGAATAGAATGAAAATTTCAGTAGTAAAACAAGATAATTATAATTACAGTGAAATAAAAGATGCTTTGCTTAATACCTTTAGGAATTTAGGAGGAGTTGACAAATTTATTGGTGAAGGTGATAGAATTCTTCTTAAACCTAATCTTTTAATGAAGAAAACTCCTGAAGAATCTACAACAACTCATCCTTCGATCATTAAAGCTTTATCGGAAATAATAGTCGAGAATGGAGGAAGTGTTTTAATAGGAGATAGTCCGGGAGGTCCTTTTATAAAACCTATGTTATCGACTATTTATAAAAGTACTGAAATGGATAGTTCCCTAAGTATAGAAGGTGTTGAACTGAACTACAACTTAAATTCTTATACTAAAAATTTCAAAGGAAAAATTCTAAATGATATACTTTTAGTAGATATGATAAATGATGTGGACAAAATTATTAATGTATCTAAATTAAAAACTCACGGTTTTGCTGTTTTTACAGGAGCTGTAAAAAATCTTTTCGGTCTTGTTCCCGGCACAAAGAAAGCTGAATATCATGTTAAAATGCCTGATATAAATGATTTTGCAAATTCTTTAATAGATATATGCGAATGTACAAAGCCGGTTCTTCATGTAATGGATGGTATATATGCAATGGAAGGTGCCGGACCGTCCAGCGGAACCAGTAGGCATTTAGGCCTTATTTTAGCTTCAGAGGACCCTCATGCCTTAGATTATACAGCTTGCCATGTTATTGGACTAAAAACTGATGAAGTTCCAACTTTACGAAAGGCGATAGAAAGAGGATTGCTGAAAGAATTTGATTTAAATGAATATCTAGTAGGAGATGAAATAGAAGGAACTTTTGTAAAGGATTTTAAAAAAGCTCCCGCAAACAGCGGAAATTTAAGAAATATTCCAAAACCTATAATGAATTTTTTAGTAGATAAACTTAAATCAAAACCTATTTTCGACCACGATATATGTATAGGTTGTGGTGATTGTGCAAGAAGCTGTCCTCCTGTTGCTATAGAAATGATTGATAATAAACCTATTGTGGATTATGAAAAATGTATAAGCTGTTTTTGCTGTCAGGAACTGTGTCCGGTATCAGCTGTATCCATTAAAAAACCACTGCTTGCAAAATTAATCTTTAAATAAAATAAAAAGCCTATTTAGATAAGCTTTCTTCCTGCATTCCTGACTTATCTCTTAATATATTTAACTGACGTTTGAGCATGTATCCACTGAGTATAATAGCCAGAGCATCTGCTATTGGAAAAGCTAAGTATACTCCCATAAGACCTAAATTAAACATTCCCGGTAAAATTAATATTAGTGGAATTAAAAACAATGTCTGTCTTGACATTGATACAATAAGTGCAGGTTTTGGTTTTCCTAAAGCTTGATACATAGATCCAGATATAACCTGGATTCCTATTAGAGGCATCATTATCATTACAATTCTTAAAGCCTTTTTCCCTAAACTCAGCAGTTCAGGATCACTGTTAAACAGCCTTATAATAGGTCCTGGGAATAATTGAACTAATATTATTACTGCTGTTGCATATATTATAAGTGCTTTTAAGGATGTTTTTATAACTTCTATTACCCTTTTATAGTTATGAGCTCCATAATTATAACTAGCTATAGGTTGAAATCCTTGGACAATTCCAAACATAGGCATTATAGAAAATCTCAATACCCTTTGAATTACACCATATACACTAATAGCTATATCCCCTCCGTAGTATCCTAAAGAATTGTTTGCTACTATTGCTAAGACACTTCCGGCTATATTTCTCATAAAGGTTGGTAGTCCAACGGAAAATATTTCTTTAAGATATTCAAAATTTGGTTTCATGTATTTTATTCCTATGTTGTAACTGCTTTTTCCTCTTAAAAAATAACTCATAACATATATAAATCCTAGAGTTTGTCCTATAATCGTTGCTAGTGCAGCTCCCATAATATCGAAGTTTAGAACTTCAATAAAAATCGGATCCATTATTATATTAAAACCTGTTCCTATCATCATTGAAATCATTGCTATTTTAGCATTGCCTTCTGATCTAATTATATTGTTTGATACTACTTGAATTGTTAAAAAAACACTTCCTAAAAGTATTGTATTCATATAGTCGTAAGCTAAAGGAAGCAAGTTTTCAGTTGCACCAAATAATATTAAAATAGGAGTAAGAAAAGTTCTCCCTACAGTTATAAGCATTATTCCTATAATAATAGTTGATAAAAAAGCATTTCCAACAATATTGTCGGCTTTTTCGTTTTCTTTAGCACCAAGTGCTCTTGAAGCTCCACTTGCAGCTCCTATTCCAACCATTATCCCAAAAGCTAAAATAATCATTTGTATTGGTAAAGCAATTGCTAAAGCTCCCATTGCATCTACTCCTACAAATCTTCCTAGAAATATTGCATCTACCAAGTTGTATAGAGCATTTACCATCATTCCCATCATAGCTGGAATTGATAATCTTTTTAATAATTTGCCTATATTCTCTTCACCTAGAGCTTTACTATTTTTGTTCATCTATTTCATCCTCATTATTGTTTTAATTCTGAATATTTACACAAGAATAATTCTAACATAAGCCAGTTAGCTTATCAAACACTCTTATACCTGTTCTTCCTAAATAAAAATGAGACTTTTTTAACAAAGTCTCATTTACTCTTACTCTTATACTTGTTAAACAAGGAAATTGCAAAATAAAAAACTGCTAATCCAACTGTTATATATATGTAATGACTGTAGTTATTAACTGGACACATTCCTTCCGGAACACTTTTGTTCAAGGTATAAATTTTATATAGTGTAAAACCTGCAAAGGCTATAGTAATATAAAATAATGCATCTTCGAATTTTTTCATGTCTCTAACACCTCTTTTTATGTATTTAAATATTTCTAAAAACTTATTGTCTAAAATTATATGCCCTATAAGGGTATCTGTAAAGAACTTTAAGTATAATTTTTCTAAATCTGGATAAATATGTAATAGCTTAAATTATATTACTTAATTTTTCTATGTCTAAAATTTTTATTGAAGACCTGTGATAATCAATTAAACCTTCTTCCTTCATATTTGACATTTCTCTTGAGAGGGAAGGTCTTGTAACATTTAAGTAATCCGAAAGCTCATTTCTATTCATATCAAGCATGAAGCTTTTCGCATTATTCTTTTTATACTGATCAAGCAGGTAGTAGGCTATTTTTTGTTTTATACTTTTAACCGAAAGATACTCTATAGTTTTGTTTAAATTTATTGCTTTTTTTGAAATTATTTTTATCATATTAAGTGTCAGAATTCTATGCCCTCTGCATAGATTTGTACATGTATTAGTTATTTGTTCCGGAGGCAAAAACATTACAGTTGAATTCTTAACAACCTGGACCTGGGCAGGCCACTTCCTTTTCTCTGAAAAGGCGGCTATTTCTCCAAAAAGATGTCCTGGTTCTACAGGTTTTAATAAAACTCTGCTACCATCAAATTTTTCTTTATACAACATTAGTTTACCTTTAAGAAGGATGCCAAAACTTTTAATATCTTCACCTTCAAGAGCAATAATTTCATTTTTTTTAAATTCTTTTATTAAGGGTCTTAAACACATAAACATATTTTCGATTTCAGCTTGAGTAATATCTTCAAACAAAGCAACTTTTGTTAAATCATCGTACCAATTTTGATACATTTTTAACTCACTCTCCTTTTCGTAACATTTGTTACAGATTAACTTGTGTTATTATACTATACTAAGTTTAAATTAACAAGATTTTTTAAATAACATAGAGAGGTGAATAAATTGATAGAAAAAGATTTTAATTACAGTGACGGAGACAGTAAACTAATAGAAAAAATAATAAGCGATGGTAATGTAGATTTAAACCATATGATTTTTCCAAAAGGTGATGGTCTTCCTGTACATAATGCAAATTCAAACGTTTATATGGTAGTTATTAGAGGTCAGTTGACATTACAATTAGATGACCAAGAACCTCATAAATACAAAAAAGGTAAAATAATAAATATTCCATACAGCACTAAAATGGATGTTGGAAACAAGGATGAAGAAGTTTTAGAAATGTTCGTCATAAAAGCCCCAAGTCCATTTAATTATAAAAAATAAAAATATTAGGAGGTAAATTTTAATGAATATGTTTTGTTATCAGTGTCAAGAAGCAGCTAAAAACGAAGGCTGTACAGTAGTAGGTGTTTGCGGTAAGAAAGATGATGTCGCAAATATTCAAGATTTATTAATCTACACTACTAAAGGAATTTCACAAATAGTAAAAAAAGGTGATGTAGACGTTAATACTCTAGATGAATTAAACCATGAAATGCTTACTAGTTTATTTATGACCATAACTAACTCTAATTTTGATAGAGAAGCTATTGAAAATCAAATCAAAAAAATGCTTTCTCTTAGAGATGATTTACTTAAAAATTTAGACTTAGATGAATTGCATGATTCTGCAACCTTCCAAGTATCTACAAGTGAGGAAATGGAATCGAAAGCTAATAGTGATAAAGTAGGAGTATTAGCAACTGAAAATGTTGATGTGCGTTCTTTAAGAGAACTTATAACATACGGTCTTAAAGGTTTAGCTGCTTATGCTGAGCATGCAGTTAATATTGGAAAAGAAGATGGTGAAATCTATAACTTTGTATACGAAGCTTTAGCTGCTACCTTAGATGATAGCCTGTCAGCTGATGATCTTACGGCACTTACTCTTAAGACTGGTGAATACGGTGTTAAGGCTATGGCCTTACTAGATGAAGCAAATACTTCAAAATACGGAAATCCAGAAATTACAGAAGTAAATATAGGCGTTAGAAACAATCCTGCTATCTTAATATCAGGACATGACTTAGTAGATTTAGAAGAATTATTAGAACAAACAAAAGGAACTGGCGTAGATGTTTATACCCACGGAGAAATGCTGCCGGGACACTACTACCCAGCCTTTAAAAAGTACGAAAATTTCGTAGGAAACTACGGTGGTTCTTGGTGGAAACAAATTACTGAATTTGAAACATTTAACGGACCAATACTATTTACTACTAACTGTATAGTACCGCCGAAATCTGATGAAGTTAAAAGTAGAATTTACACTACAGGAGCAGCAGGATTCCCGGGATGTGACCACATAGTTCCTGATGAAAAGGGTAAAAAAGACTTCTCTAAAATTATTGAACAAGCAAAAACTTTAGATTCTCCAAAAGAAATAGAAACTGGTAAAATTGTTGGTGGATTTGCTCATAATCAAGTAGTAGAGTTAGCAGACAAAGTTGTTGATGCAGTTAAATCTGGAGCTATTAAAAAGTTCTTTGTTATGGCAGGTTGCGACGGTAGAATGAAGTCAAGAGAATACTACACAGAATTCGCAGAGCAGCTTCCAGAGGACACAGTTATATTAACAGCAGGATGTGCAAAGTACAGATACAATAAACTTGATTTAGGAGATATAGGTGGAATACCTAGAGTATTAGATGCAGGTCAATGTAATGATTCTTACTCGTTAGCTGTTATAGCACTCAAGCTAAAAGAAATCTTCGAATTAAATGATATAAATGATCTTCCTATTGCTTATAACATAGCATGGTATGAACAAAAAGCTGTCATAGTTCTTTTAGCCTTACTATCACTAGGTGTTAAAAATATACACTTAGGACCAACACTTCCAGCATTCCTTTCAGAGAATGTAGCAAATGTATTAGTTGATAAATTTGGTATAGCTGGAATAGGAACAGTAGAAGACGACTTAGAACTATTTTTAGGGTAATATGAACTTTAACATAAAAGAACAAAAAATAGCTGAGATTTTTAAAATCTCAGCTATTTTTTAATCCCATAATAAAAAGATTGTAAATATGGTTTTAGAAAAAGCATTATTTTTATACAGCTTTTTTTAATTTACAACCTTAAATGTTTTTACTATTATAGAATTAATTTATAAGAATTTTCGTAATGATTTTTTATTTCTTCAATTGATTTTTCCAAATTTTCTTCACTCAATACATCTACTAGTCTTTGATGTTTTTTAGGAAGTCTTTCTATAATACCTTCATCCTTGTTCACTACAGTAAGATACATAGCATAGTAATTGGATTTCATACTATTCCATAACGTGTAAAGTTTCTCATTCTCAGTATTTAATACGATCTGCTTATGAATTTCATAATCCGTATTAATTATGCTTTCAATATCTCTCTCTTCAACATACTTTTTAACGTCATCAGCTAATTTCTGCATTTTGTTTAAGTATTCTTTTTTGATAACTCCATTTGTTAAATCAATAGAAAGTCTTTCTAAATTGCTAAGAATTAGATACATTTCTCTAAGTTCTTTTTCGCTAAGAACTTTAACAATACATCCTATATTCTTCTTATACTCTAAAAGTCCTTCATCTTCCAATCTTCTTACTGCTTCTCTGACGGGACCTCTACTTATATCAAATTTTTTAGCAATATCTAATTCAACTATTCTATCTCCCGGTTTTAATTCCCTCAGAATTATTTTAGTGCGAAGATATTCTAATATTTCTTCTTTTAATGTTTTTCCTTCTCTTCTTTCTCTGTTCATTATTACACCTACTTTTTTGATTTTTTTTATTTGTAGTGTTATAGTATTCTCATTAAGTATTCTTAACAATTATATATTATATTTACTAATTTTTCAATAACTAACTTAAGGAGGTCCCACATGGACAATATTTTAGAAAGGTTTTTAAGATATGTAAAAATAGATACTCAGTCAGATGAAGAATCTAAAGCTAATCCAAGTACAGAAAAGCAATTTGATTTAGGGAGAATGCTGGAAAAAGAACTTAAAGAAATAGGATTCCAAAATGTTGAATTGGATGAAAACTGTAATCTTTGGGCTGAAATAAAATCTAATACAAAAAAAGATATTCCAACTATAGGATTTATAGCCCATATGGATACTGCTACGGAAATCTCCGGCAAAAATGTTAATCCTCAAGTAATCGAAAATTATAATGGAAGAGACATTATACTAAATAAAGAAGAGGATGTTATTCTTAGTACAGATGATTTTCCAGAATTAAAAAATTATAAGGGTCAAACTCTTATAACTACAGATGGGAAAACCCTTTTAGGCGCAGATAATAAAGCAGGTATAGCTGAAATTATATCCGCATTAGAATATTTTATTAAAAATCCTGAAGTCAAACATGGTACAATAAAAATTGCTTTCACGCCAGACGAAGAAGTAGGCAGAGGAACTGAAACTTTTGACGTTGAAAGGTTCGGAGCTGATTTTGCATATACAGTAGATGGCGGAGAAATCGGAGGTTTGGAATATGAAACCTTTAATGCTGCAAAAGCTAAATTGACAATTAAAGGCAAAAATGTCCACCCAGGTTCTGCTAAAAATACTATGGTAAACTCTTTAAGAATAGGTTTTGAATTTAATAATCTTCTTCCTGAAAATGAAAAACCTGAATATACTGAAGATTATGAAGGTTTTTATCATCTACTGGAGAATAAAGGTGCCGTTGAAGAAACGGTAATGAAGTATATTATTCGAGATCATGATATGGAAAAATTCGAAAACAAAAAAGAACTTTTTGAAAAAACTGTTGAATATTTAAATTATAAATACAAGAATAGAATCACATTAAAAATGGAAGACCAGTATTATAACATGAGCGAAAAAATTGAGCCTGTATATCATATTGTTGAAACTGCAAAAAAAGCCATGGAAGACTTAGGAATCGAACCTATAATAAATCCTGTAAGAGGCGGTACTGATGGTGCTAGATTATCTTATATGGGTTTACCTACTCCAAATATTTTTACAGGTGGTCATAATTTTCATGGGAAATATGAGTACATACCTGTTGAGT
>Ga0102925_1001825_pt1 | contig 11812 bp, 8 predicted proteins | sample SalPonR1_A_D1_MG_FD_78216 | JGI IMG/M metagenome (GOLD analysis project Ga0102925, IMG submission 78216) | Salt pond soil microbial communities from South San Francisco under conditions of wetland restoration - Salt Pond MetaG R1_A_D1_MG | ecosystem: Environmental > Aquatic > Marine > Intertidal... | reverse complement strand
GTCAACGTGCCCGGCACAACGAATGGCTGCTCGAGCGTATCAAGGCGCACCACGCGTCAAGTGACGGCGTTCTCGGGGCACCGAGGATGCATGAGACGCTTCGTCATGAAGGCGTGGCGGTCGGTCGCCACCGAGTCGCTCGGCTGATGCGCCAGGCCACGCTATGCGGCGTGCCCCAGCGGCGACGCTGGGGCAAGAAGCCAATCGGTCGGCGCCCGGTGAACGTGAGCAATCACCTGAACCGGGATTTTGCCGCCACGGCGGGCAACCAGAAGTGGGTGACTGACATCACCTACATCCGCACGTCGGAAGCCTGGCTGTACTTGTGCGTCGTGATCGACCTCTTCCACCACGAGGTGGTGGGGTGGTCGATGAGCCGAACTCAAGACCGGTCAATGGTGATCAATGCCGTGCTGATGGCGCTGTGGCAGCGCAAGGGTGATGACCCCGTCGTCCTGCATTCGGACCGGGGAACGCAGTTCACCAGCGATGACTATCAGCAGTTTTTGGCCGACCACAACGTGCTGTGCAGCATGAGTGCGGTTGGCCACTGCGCCGACAATGCAGCAGCCGAGGGGTTCTTCGGCATGCTCAAGCGGGAGCGGGTCAACCGGCGCCGATACTTAACGATCGCCGAGGCCCGGCAGGATGTGTTCGATTACATCGAGCGATTCCACAACCCGAGAGTCCGCCGACGGATTCAGGCAAACGACAACGCATTATCCTTAACCCAACCGTCCGCAAAAACGGGGTAGAACCCGCCCTTGCCTCGACCCATGTAGATCGCGTTGGGGTTGTCGATCTTGGTCCAATGGGAGGCGTGCCTGAGAGCCGCATTCGCGCTTGAGATCTTCATCTGCGGAATCAGGAGAAGCAACCCTACGCCAAAGATCGGGAGCAGTCCCACACCGGTGAAGATCCTCGCTGCCGATCCACCAATCCGCTCCGTGGTGTAGTAGGTTGTTCCATTTGCCAGCTTGACGCCCATCAGGCCGAGGTTTCCACCGACCTTCGCCAGCCACAGCTCGGCGTGATGGTCGATGGTTTCGTTGAAGAAGTCATCCAGCTCGCCCGGAACGAGGACCTGCTTCACCATCTCCCCGTCGACCTGCACGTAGGTGTAAAGCGTGCCCTGGTTGATCTCGGACGCGAACCACGTGCCGTTACCGATGCGTTGGACCGTGCCTTCTACCTTGACCACGCCGTTCGAAAAATCCTTTCTCATCTCTTACCTCAATTGCGTCCGTGAGCGCCCTCCAAAACCTCTCGGCTTCTCGTGGGGGTGGTTTCCACCAATACGCCTCTCAAACGAGCCGTCAGGTCGACAGTCGCGAAGCGGGTTTCCCATAACACGGCGCCTCGCGCTCATTCTCAGTGCCCCAAGAGTTAAGCCAGTCATGCACCTCGCTGGCGTCTACCACGTTGCCTCGGGCGGCAGACTCCATTGCGTCCAATGTCTGCCGCCAACCCTCGTGTTTGCGCTTTCGATTTTCCATGCATTCCATTAAAACAACGCTGCTATCGGAACTAGGGGGGCTGGCCTATATTTTCTATTAGCTCCAACAGAAAACTGTGCTGCCCCCTTTCCAGCGCTCAGACTCCTAGACTAACAAGCCCCTCGCAAGGTCGCCCCTGCCGGGGGAGCGTTTTTCTGGAGCCCGTAAGCCAAGACCTCGCATCTCGTCAGTACCGCCAGTCCTCATGCGCAAGTGGCGCCCTATTCAGTTCGTCCCGGCGCAACCGCCAGTCCGGCAGGAAAGCATCCATCAGTTGGCGAAACCGGTCGTTGTGATGCCTTTCCAGCAGGTGAACCATCTCATGCACGAGAATGTACTCGAGACAACCGGGTGGCTTTCGAATCAACTCAAGATTCAGCCAGATGCGTCGCGCCTCGATGTTGCAGCTCCCCCAGCGCGTCTTCATGCGCTTGATGCGACATTCGCTCACCGACTCGCCGATGATCGGCTCCCACCGGCCCAGCAAGTCGGGAATCCGTTCACGCAGTCGGTCGCGATACCAACGTTCCAGCAGCCGTTGACGGTGACTTACATCGCTCCCCGCACATACGCACATTTCGAGCCGACTGTTTCCCACCAACCGGACGCCTTCGCGCCCGGAGGTCTCGACAACATCCAGGCGATACCGTCGCCCCCGGTAGTAGTGGCTCTCACCGGTGCTCATCTCGCGGGCCGATTCACGCACTTGCCGGCCAAATTCCCGCTGCTGCCGCCGAATCCAGCCGAGTCGGGAGACAATCGCCAGGCGGACCGCCTCGTCGTCCATCCGCCTAGGGGCGGCCACGCGCACTCGTCCATCCGGTGGGTAGACACCAACATGCAGGTTGCGAATGCCCTTGCGGTGGATTTCCACCGGGATGCCTCCGACCTCGATCTCAAGACGCTCAGTACTCATCCTGCGCCTTGATCAACTCCATTACCGCATCCACGTCCTGGCCACCGCTCTCCTGAACGAGCCCTTCCAGCAGAGGGGCAATCGCGCGCCTGAGCTCACGCTCCTTGAACTTGTTACCGCGCCAATCGGCCTTGCGAACATTGCGAATTCGCTCATCCAGGCGGATAGCCAGCATGGCGTCCTCTCCCAGATTGTCGTACAGCGATCGGAGTGCCGGCGTGTCGATACCCGCCGGGTGGCCACCATTCGTAGTCTTTCCCCCAGATTGCCGGGTCAACTCGACGATCTTCTTCAGGTACTCGCGGTACTCGATCGCTTCTTCACGCCGCTGCTGGATTAGGGCATCAAGCAGATCGGACATCCGCTCGTAATACTTCGGGTTGACCGCCATCTCGTCGATGATCAGCCGGCGGACATTGTTCTCGATGGTCTCCGCCATCGCCTCCGGATCCCCGACGATCGACTCCGGTAGGGCATCGACTGCGTCTTCGCCCCGCTCGATGATCAGCTCGACCAGTGTCATGTCGTCGAAGGCCGACAGCTTCTCGGCATCCTCGGCGCGGATGTAGTTGTCCAGCAGGTGACGCATGGCCGGCTCGAACAGCTTCATGTCGACATAGTCACCGCTAGCCAGCTTCACCTCTTCACGCACCTTCTCGTAATGCTCCACCTCCGCCTTGATGGCGCTGGCTTCGGCATCGCTGTAGCCAGCCTGCCCCATCTCCGTGGCCAGATTGGCGTAGGCGCGGAGAAAGGCGCTTACATGCTTGTACAGGGCCACCCGCCGCGGCTCGTTGTCCTTCAGGGTTTCGGGGGCATCGCTGGACCCCACGAAGTAGCGCCGGTAAGCGGCGCTGTCTTTTGGCGGCTCCACCGCCTCGCAGAGCGCATTGATGGCCTCGCGGGTCTCTTCCAGCCGCTCGCGGGCCTTCTCCAGGCGATTCTCCAGCAAGCCTTCGACATCCTCGGCATCGAAGGCGTCGAAGGCACCACCGGTGTAGTCCTGGATCGACTGCTCCAGCGACTTGAACAGGTCCTTGTAGTCGATGACGTAACCGACTTCCTTGTCTTCGGTGTGCAGGCGGTTGACTCGGCAGATGGCCTGGAACAGGCCGTGGTCCTGCATCTTCTTGTCGATATACAGATACGTGGCCGGCGGGGCGTCAAACCCGGTGAGCAGCTTGTCGACCACGATCAGGAGCTTCATCTGCCCCGGCTCCTCGATGAAACGCTTCTTCACCTCCTGCTCGAAGCGCTCCGCTTTATGCACCGCCGTATCCTCCGGCTCGGCGAAGTGCCGAGCGAGCATCTGCCGGTAGATTTCGTACTGGTGGAGTTTCTCCGTCTCACCTTCGCCGGTGGCTTCCCCCTTGATGTCCGCGGTGGACGGCACGTAGGAGGTGACGATGGCGCACTTGTCCTTCAGTTCGGTGGACTGGAACATATCGTACAACCGGCACGCGGAGTAGATGCTGCCCGCCACCAGCATGGCATTACCGTGGCCGCTCATCAGCCGGTCGCGCGTCGCCATGTCCCAGAGGATGTCGGCGACGATCTTCTCCAGTCGGTCGCGGGAACTGAGCACTTTCTGCAGCGTGCCCCAGCGCTTTTTCAGCTGGGCGCGGGCATAGTCGTTGAGCCCCTTGGTCTTGAGCTCGAACCACTGATTCACTTTCTCCTGATTCGTCAGGTACTGGTCGATGTCGCGCGCCTCGTAGCGCAGATCCAGCACCACGCCATCATCCACCGCCTCGTCGTACTTGTAGGTGTGAATGTAGGGGCCGAAGACCTCGATGCTCTTGCGCTTGTCCTTCTTGAGCAGCGGCGTACCGGTAAAGCCGATCAGGGTCGCCTCCGGCAGGATCGCCCGCATCGCCTCGTGCAGCCTGCCCGACTGGGTGCGGTGACACTCGTCGACAAAGACGAACACATTGCCCGGGACCTGGAAGTCCTTGGGCAGGTGACCACGCAGATCGCGGATGAAGCCATCCACGTCACCCTCCTCGCCGGCGCCGAACTTGTGGATCAGCGAGCCCATCAGCCATTCCTCGCCGGCGCTCAACACCGCCAGCAGGTCGGCACCGCTACGAGTGCGATGGATATGCTCGTCCACCCCCTTGAACACCTTCTCGATCTGCTCGTCCAGCTCGCTGCGATCGGTAATCACCAGCACCCGCGCACTCGTGACGTTCTCGCGGATCCATTTGGCCAGCCAGACCATGGTCAGCGACTTGCCGCTGCCCTGGGTATGCCACAGCACACCTCCCTGCCGACGCCGGACATAGCCCTGCGCCGCGCGGACACCGAAATACTGATTATGACGGCAGGTCTTCTTGACGCCGGCGTCGAAGACGATGAAATCGTGAACAATCTCCAACAGGCGTTCCTTGCGACAGACCTGTTCCAGACCGCGCAGGAGCGGGTCTTCGATCGACGACTCTTCCTTCCAGTGCAGCCAGTATTTCTCCGGTGTATCGATCACCCCGTAACGCAGTCCTTCGGTGGGATTGCCCGCCAGCAGCAACTGGTTGGTCGCAAAGAAAGAACGGATGAATTCGCGCTTCTGGTTGTCCAGGTTCTGACGGATCCCCTGGGCCACGGACACCGTCGAGCGCTTGAGCTCCAGCACCCCCAGCGCGATGCCATTGACGTACAGCACCACATCCGGGCGCTTGGTGTTCGGCCCGGCCACCGTGACCTCCTCGGCGACGGCGAAATCGTTTTGCTCCGGACGCGCCCAGTCGATCAGCCAGACCGTCTCGGTCTGCGAATCGACCGAGGGCTTGATCTTCACGCCGTAGCGCAGCAGGCCGTAGACATCCCGGTTGGCGTCATACAACGTCCGGCTGCCGGTGATGGCTGCCGCCTGATCCACCTCCCGGAGGACGCGATTGATTCGGTGCTCGTCGAGGCCCCGCCCCGCCAACCACTCCCGGAGAATGCCCTCCTCGACACAGCGATTGCCGTCCCGATCCTTCCAATCACCCAGGTAGCGGTACCCCAGATCCTCCTGGAGGAATCGCAGCACCTGCTGCTGGGTCTGGCGCTCACGTTGCCCAACATTCGACATACTATTGATCCGTCATCCTTGCCACCTGTGTGCCGCTACTCCAGCCTTCACCTACCTGAAACGCAAAGAGCAGCCGTCGCCTCGCGACAGCCATCTCGTCAGGACTCAGTCTTCGCTTGTCCGTCGACGCGCTAGTGCGGAAGCATCGACGGATGAAGGCCCGGTCAAGAAATGAAGCCCCGAAATCAGCGCTCAGGCTGTTGTTTTTATGGAATCAAGGTCAAAAACGGGCATCTTGCGAAGCGTCTGAATCAAGACCGGATCAAGAAATCGAGCCTCCCAGTTGCGTCGAAGTTGAACCAGCAGGGTTTCGACCATCCTCGCCGTCAGGAAGAATCGGCTTCGATCCACCCGTAATCGGCGAGACGTCGCCATGCCACCTCGATATGACGTGGCTCGAACATGCCACGCTTGCGCTCGTTCCAGTCATGAACCGCGGCTATCGCGTCATCCGGCGCTTTGACTCGGTCGGCCTCGCACGTCGCAACCCAATGCACGCTTGAAAGCAGTTCCATGCCATAGGGCGTTTCGAATCCTGCTATGAGCTCCTTAACCTCTTCCAACCGCTGGCGCGACTCTTGGTGCTCGGCAAGAAATCCGGTTGCTTCGAGCACAGCCCCCTGAATCAAGGTGATCTCCGTATCCGGTTTCTGGCTGTCACCGTAACCCCGCGTGTAGTGGCCTTCGAGCGTTTCCAGAACCTTGTTCAGGTTGTGAGCGTAAGGGCCATACAGGCCTTTTTCGTATCGCAAACGCAAACGCTCGCCAGCTTCCTGTAGGAAATACGCCAGCTTCTGTATCTCCAGGAGAGTCAGGCGATACTCCATGGCGGCATATCGGTCCATCAGACTGATGAACAAGGCCCGCGCTACGGTCAGACCCGGGCGACTCGTTCGAACCGGCATGTGATCTGCGGCAGGTGCGCCCTTGGGCTCGTAGAGCTGAATCCGAACCTCATCCAGATCCCCGAGAGCCGCCTCGATGCGTGCTTTCACCTCGCGCCAGTCCAGCCCCCCGAGCCCACTTCCCAACGGTGGAACCGCAATCGAACGGATATTTTTCTCCTTGATGACGGTCACCAGGTCCTCCAGCCCCGTCTCGATGTCTTCCATCCGCGACTTACCCTTCCAGTGCCGTTTGGTCGGGAAATTGATGATGTAGCGAGGCCCCACCAGACTGCCCGTCTCGTAAACGAACATCCGGCCGGGACGCACCTCCCCCGCTCGACAGGCACGCTGATAGACACGGAAGTTCTCAGGGAACGCCTGCTTGAATTGCAGGGCGATACCCTTGCCCATGTATCCGACACAATTGACAGTGTTGACCAGCGCCTCGGTCGGTGCGTTCAACAGATTGCCCTCGGCTCTTTCGATCATCGTCACATCCCCGGGGGTAATTCAGTAGTACCAGCCTCGAAACACCTTGACCGGCCGACGTAGAGCTGGTGGATAGGCGCTCATGGCTGATTCGACTTGCTGTCTGACAGCCTCGTTCATTACCGCCACGCCGCGGACCAATGACCATGGCATGAATCGGTGCACCAGGAACTCGGCCTGCTTGCGCCGCTGGCGATCCATATCGTCCGGACTATCCGCCCAGTATCGAGCCTTGACGACCTTCCAGTCCACCCGCGTCAGATCGGCCAGATCGTCGAACCACTCCGTAAACGCCGCCAGGCCATGCCCGTCGGAGAACACGAATCCGGTCCCGCTCGCCGCCACCTCCTGCGCCCGGGCCACCAGATAGATCAGCGGCTCCTGCCCCTCATCGTAGCCGGGCACACGCCCGGTCTTCAGGTTTAGCAGCATCGGCGACAGAGGGCCGAAGTAGAACGGCACATAGTCATGCAACGTCCCGCCCGGGCCGACCGGAAGCTGCCAGTCCTGCCGAGACGCCTGGACCGCGACGCTGTGCACCGGCCGATAAACCAGACCGTCCTCAGGTTGATGGTTGGGCGCATGCACCCCCTCCCGCTGCAAGCAGAGCTCAAGGTTATCGACATGCATCAACCTGCATACCCATGTTGGTTCCGGAATGGTCATCACGGTTTCTCCAGCACGGAGCTCACGGTGCCTCGCTTGCAACCAGCCTCACCCGGCCGGTCAGCAGCTGCTGCATCATGCCCTGCTTGATCTGGCGGGCCTTGTCGCGACGGTGTTCCAAGGCTTCGATTTCGGTGTCCATGTCGGCAAGCGTGTCAGCAATCGCTCTCTGCTCCGATACGTCCGGGAGCGCCATCTCAACGCTTGCGATGTGCCGCCTGTTCGTCGCAAGAACTTTTGTGCCAGCTGCCAAGCGCCTTAGCGTGCCGATGAATCCAGGACAGAACTGCAGGTACGCCTTGAAGCCATCAGCGAGCACGGCCTTATCAAACCTTGCTGCAATAGTGTGCAGTCCTGCGACTATGCCACTAGGCGGCAAGTCAGCGATTTCGACGGATTTCCCAACGCCTTCAAGGTCTTCAGATGCATCCACGAACACCAGATCACCCACCTCCAATTGCCCAAGGTGGCGCACTTTAGAGCTTGCAATACGCGGGATCGTGACGGCCTTCGGGTCTAATCTGACGCTCGCACCAACATGAATGTCTCCGTAGTGCAGGTAAGCCACGGAGCCATGGCTGGAAAGCTCCGCGCGGGAGTTTGTGCCCGTCTTCAGGAATGCCACGTGATCTCCCAACCGCTTCGTCTCCCACTCGCCTGTGAAGCCCGGCAGGCGGATCTTACCGGTTAGGAGTTGTTGCATCGCGGCCTGCTTGATGGCGCCCTTCTTGGCGATCAGGCCGTCGAGAGATTCGATCAGTGCGTCCGCGTCCGACAGAGAGGTGCTAATGGCTAGTTGTTCCTCTTTGGGAGGGATCGGGACTTTAATGGAGCGGACTAACGCGCCACTTAAATTGGGTTGACCACCTTGAGTAAGGTTTTCGACATAATCATCTTTTTTGAACGAGAGGACACTTAATAAAAACCTGGAATCAGAACTTTTTGTGACAATCGCCAGAACCGCTTGATTTATCGCAGCTCTAACATAAGTTATCGCAGAAACACCGGCTGTTGCGCCATATAGGGCGATAACCAGGGTTCCAGGTTCCACGACCTTAGCGGATGACTTTTCTAAGCCCAGCCTAGTAATCCGGCCTTCGGGCTCTCTTATTGTCCGATGGTTTAGATCGCTCGATGTTATCCAGGGGATGTCGCCACCGTAATATTCCGGTCGAGTGGTGGAAGGAGTTCCCCCGCTGAATGTCTTAGCGAGCTCTCCAACTGACACCACATCCCAATCTTCCGGAATCACCCCCACCTCAGTCCGCTTGTACCCAGGCGGCACGTCCTTTGCGCTCACGCTCCACGCCTCTACCGAATAGGCAGCCGACGCATCCTGCATCCTTTGCTTTTCCATCACCTGACTCCGCTCAGCCATCGACCCGCACCCCCATCTTCTCCAGGTGGCCGGTGACCCGGGCGGCCAGTGCCTGGACCTCGTGCTCGATGGCCGGCAGAGGGACTTCGTAGCGCTCTTCTAGTTCGCGCACGCGCCCGGCCAGTCGGTTGGTGACGCGCTCGGCTTCGGAATCGACCGCCGCGCGAATATCGGTCAGCCACTTGTCATCCACGACAAGCTGCTTGATCTCGTCGATGCTCAGTTCGCCGTAGCGGGCCAGCACGGCTCGATCGAGCGCGGTCTTAGCTTCCTTGACCGCTTTCTTTGCTCCGGCTTCCACATCCATCAGCTTCCTGCACTGTTTGAGCGCGGCGATCTCCTCCTCGCTGTCCGGCTCTCCTTTCAGGGCCTTGAGGCGCTTGGGAATCTCGGTCTTGGTGACCTTGCCCTTGTCGTTCTTGACCTCGCTCAAGGGGTCTTCCTCACCGTCCTGTTCCTCGATGAACTCTTCCAGCGAGCGGGTGGCCGCCTCGTGCTCGGCTTGCAGCGATTCGAGCCGAGCCTGTTCATCGGCGAAGTAACGGGCGATGACCAATCCGGGCGGGATCAGGTCCAGCTTGTACTTCTTCGCCTTCTTGCCGCTGCCGACGGTCAGGTCGGGCTCTTCCTTGATCTTGCGCTCCTTGTTCTCTATCACGCCCCGCGGCCGGGCAGCCTCTTGCCAGCCCTCGGCGGCAATGAGATAGACGTCGTCCTGCATGACCTCGGCCCAGTAGTCCATCAAGCGCTGGTAGACGGCATAGCGGTCCAGCAGAGGCACCTCACTGAAACGTTGGAGCAGGTCTTCGGACAAGGCGTGGATCACCTCTCGGGGCTTGTTGCCCTGCTCCAACGACAGCAGGGCCGGCCGATGCGCCATCTGCCAGTCATCGATAATCCGACTCACGCGTTCGGCAAAAAGCTTGAAGGAGGGATGCGCGAGCACGGTGGGCTTTACCTGTTGCGTTTCGACCTTCGGCTCCAGGTAGCCCGGACGGCCATTGTCTCGGAACAACGTGTCACGTAGGCCGGGCAGCACGGACCAGTAGAGATCGAGGGCATCCACGTCCCTCTCCGGGATGCCGCCATTCAGATGGGCATGGAGATCGTGCCAGTCCTCCGGCTCGCTGGCGTCGATATAGCGCGGGATGTTGAGGTTGTAGTCGTTGGCCGGGCTTTCGATCTCGGTCAGCGGCACCATGCGGGCGTAGCCGGGCACTTCTTTCTGGTAATTGCAGGTGTCGACGATCTTGTGGATATCGCGCGAGCGGAGGCGATTCTTGGCACCGTCCTTCATGTACTCGCGGCTGGCATCGATCATGAAAATCCCCTCACGCGAGCTGGCGTGCTCCTTGTCGATGACCAGGATGCAGGCCGGGATGCCGGTGCCGTAGAAGAGGTTGGCCGGCAGGCCGATAATCGCCTTGATGAACCTGCGCCGGACCAGTTCGCGGCGGATGTCGGCCTCCTTGTTGCCGCGGAAGAGCACGCCGTGCGGCAGGATGACCGCTCCCTTGCCGGTGGACTTGAGCGATTTGACGATGTGCAACAGGAAGGCGTAATCGCCGTTCTTGGCCGGCGGGATCCCGTACTCAAATCGATGGAATTCGTCATGGGCTGGGTCCAGGCCGTTGGTCCATGACTTGGCGGAAAACGGCGGATTGGCCACGGCGTAGTCGAAGGCGAGCAGGTGGCCGTCGTAGTAGCGGAAGCGCGGGGCAGAAAGGGTGTTCCCCTGGGCGATCTCCGCCGTCTCGTAGCCATGCAGGATCATGTTCATCTTCGCCAGCGCCCAGGTGGCGTTGTCGTTCTCCTGGCCGTAGACGCTCATGCCATCAGGGGCCTCATACGCGGCACGCAACAGCAACGAACCCGAACCGCATGTCGGGTCGTAGACGGTTTCGGACGGGCGAGTCTCCCGCCCGATACCCACGACCTGGGCAATAACCCGCGAGACCTCGGCTGGGGTATAGAACTGCCCCTTGCTCTTGCCGGCCTCGGTGGCGAAGTGCCGCATCAGGTATTCGTAGGCGTCACCCAGCAGATCGTCGCCATCGGCGCGATTGGCGCCCAGGTCCAGGCCATCGAAGATACCCACCAGCTTGGACAGACGATCCTGCATGTCCTTGCCGGAACCGAGCTTGGTCTCGTCGTTGAAGTCTGCCTGATCGATGACGCCCTTGAGATCGTTGGCCTCGGCGAGCCGGCCGATGATCTTGTTGATCTTGTCGCCGATCTCCTTGTCGCCCTTGAGCGCAACCATGTCGTCGAAGCTGCCGCCCTCCGGCACCTCGATCAGCGAGTCCTTCTTGTCGCTGACGTACTTCATGAACAGCAGCGTGAGCACGTAGTCCTTGTACTGCGACGCATCCATACCGCCGCGCAGCTCGTCGCAGGATTGCCAGAGCGAGGAGTAGAGTTGCGATTTCTTCAATGCCATTGGGAGTCTTCTTGTCTGCGATCGGGACGGGCTTCAATGCTCGACACCGGCTCGAACTGAGGCCCGGTCAACCGGATGAGATATCAGGCAGGAAGGGTATCGCAGAAGGGCGCCAATTTGCTCGCCGTAGCAGGCTGAATAAAGAAACGCCCCGACAAGATCTGCCGGGGCGTTTGATGGGGCCTGCAGCCGTTACGGATCGGGTACCGGCCTACTGGCGAATCCCCTCCACCGACAAGGTCACCTCGGCGGTGGTCGAGGCAGGCCCCAGGTCGTAGTCGATGCCGAAGTCCTTGAGCGTCAGCGTGGTGGTGCCGAGGAATCCGGCGCGGTAGCCGCCCCAGGGGTCTTCGCCCTCGCCGATCTTTTCGGCCTGGATCTCGATCTCCTTGGTGACGCCGCGCATGGTCAGGTCGCCGGTGATGACGAAGCCGTCGTCGGTGGACTCGATGCCGGTGCTTTCGAAGGTG
>Ga0102925_1001818_pt1 | contig 11831 bp, 11 predicted proteins | sample SalPonR1_A_D1_MG_FD_78216 | JGI IMG/M metagenome (GOLD analysis project Ga0102925, IMG submission 78216) | Salt pond soil microbial communities from South San Francisco under conditions of wetland restoration - Salt Pond MetaG R1_A_D1_MG | ecosystem: Environmental > Aquatic > Marine > Intertidal... | reverse complement strand
TAACCAGTCACGTCACCTGTCAAATAAGCATTCCTTATGATACCACTATAAACATAAAAACCAACAAGGCCACCAACATTAGAATTACCAGTCACATTGACATTTTCAAGTCTTACATTCCCGATTGAACCTCCATCAAGAGAGCCAAATAAACCTACATAATCAGTAGACGGTCTGTTGATGTAAAGTCCTGTTATAGTATAGTTCAGACCATCAAAAGATCCAGCAAATTTATTTGAAACAGTACCAACCGGCTCAAATCCTGCACCACTATTCCAGGCAGAAGTACCCGATGCATCAATCTCATTCATCAAAATATAATGTGCCGCCGGATTATTTTTCATTTCTTGTAACTGATTTGCATCAGTAATCTGATATGGATCTCCTTCTGTCCCGCTTCCACCTCCTGAAAAGGCAGCGGCAGGTGTCAGCATGAGCAGAATACACAAAAAAGAGAGAAATATAGAATGTTTTGTAATCGGTGCTTTGTTTAAAAATTCAGGGATGATGGAAACAATAAGTGCCATAAATACTATGTAATATTTAATATATTAATATTTGTTCCTATAGTTGCATTGAAAAAAGTACCTGTGCTTTCAAATGTCTCTTCAGTTCCAAACTTTTCTTTGTTTATACATCCAGCTTTTCCTTATCCTTTGGATGCATTTAATGTAAATGTCATATGTTGTGGAATTATTGAGAATATTTAAAGCTCGTTTTGACTGAATTGATGATGGAAAATGGTCACGGAGTAGGGGGCATCGATAACTCCTGAAGAATAGAGCTTGAGAAAAAGGAAGGACTTGCTAAAACTGCCAGAAATGTTGGAATAGGTCCATTTATGAAACTTGGCTATGGACAAAAGAAGCAAAATCATGGAGATAGCGACCATGTGCTAGCTGAGACATTAGAATCAATTGCTGGTGCTATATATTATGATGGAGGGTTTGATAATACCAAAGATGCAATGAAAAAATGGTTTACTCAATAGGCTAATAATATCAGTACACCACTAACACTTTTAGGATATTATTTCATCTTCCATTGGTGACCCCGCGCTTCATCCAGGCACACAAACCAAGCACATGCACTCCACTCAGCATTGCAATGATAATAAAAAACATCAGTTAATCAACCAAAATTAACATCATTAGAAATAGATATTCATGGTGGGGCCGGCAACCCAGATGACGCTTCTGGAGCGCGGATCGAGGTGTATCGCTACGCTCAACACCCCAATACGAATGAGAAAACATCAGTTAATCAATTAAAATCAACATCATAGGAAACAGATATATATGGTGGGCCCGATGAGATTCGAACTCATGATCCCCGCCGTGTAAAGGCGGTGTCATAACCGGCTAGACCACGGGCCCACGCGAATAAGTTAGTTTGCTGGTGACGGTTTCGTCCTCGAGCAACCCTTTAATGTCACTGGTGGTATATAAATCTTGCTGATGCCGGTGTAAAATAAAGCATAATACTTGATTTTCAGTCATTTTCTGCCGAAATAACAGGCAGAATGGAACTAATAACCTGAAAAATTGCCATTCATTTCAGTAATTCGTATTCTGACTATCGCAACCTTGTCCAGTATAGCATCGGAATAGGCCAATTCTTTCTTTCCAGCATACTTTTCCATCAGCAAATTCAATGCTTTAGTCTTGTCTCCAGGATCTGCGATCAGGGGTGCATTACCCAGCCTATGATGCTGTAATATTTTTCATGCTCCAGCAGTTGGTGCAGGGAATAGTTCTGCCTTGTAATCTATCCCAAAGCAGACTTGTGGGTTCTCATTGATAATATCTAGCTTCTTTCCAAGCTTGGCAGCATGCAAATAGAGTACATCATCGCACAAGAGCTGCTCATATGAGATAATCAACAAGACATCTCTGATTAGTAATAGTTCCAACAAATTCGGCAACTTTAACGTGCTCAGGATGATTCTGATAAGTAAGCAATGTATTTTCATCTTCAAACACTGAATAAAGTGTAACATCAAATGCAGCATCTGATCCATTAATGTCAGCCCCTACTTCAATTTCTAGTATTTCAGGGATGAGTCCTTTCAGATTTTCGAGCATGTTTTTCATTTTATTGATGTTTTCAGTCTTGCCAACACCTTCAACGTTATCCTTGATCTTCCACATGACAATATGTTTAAGCATGAAATTCACTCCATTTAATTTGAATACAAAATATTCTGATTAAAATAACCTCTGACTACTTAAAGGAAACAACATTTATAACTATTTCATTTAAATTGAAATTCTGACCATGGGTTCTAACTAATATCAAAGGACAATTCAAAATAGGTATTTAAATACTAAAAAAAAGAATAACACTGTATGCCTTATGACAACTATCGCCAGGAAGATGATGACCTGGATTATGTCGAGGATTACCTTGGCGATTACGGCAGTGTCCGGTCTATTGTACGTGAGGCTTTACCTTTTGAACTTATTGCAACACTCGGTGGTGTTGTGTCAGGCGTCATTCTTTCTGGTATGACAAATGAATTACAGATGATCCCAGGACTTATAGTAATAGCCCCTGCTGTGCTGGGTATGCGTGGTAATATTTCATGCACGCTTGGCTCAAGGCTTGGAAGTGCTATTCACATGGGTCTTATTACAAAGATAGAGAACAACCCGGAACTTACAAACAATGTTGCAGGTTCACTCCTTTTAAGTTTGCTTTTATCCATTGTCCTTGGAATTGTGGGACATATAGTGACAGTAGTACTTGGCTTTGAGAGCGCAGGCGTTCTAACATTAACTTCCATAGCAGTAATAGCCGGTGTATCATCTGGAATTATTCTGGCTTTTGTAGCAGTCCTGCTGGCTATTGGTATGTTCAGATTCGGTTTTGACCCCGACAATGTGGTCACACCTGCAATTGCCACGATAGGAGATATCGTTTCAATGCTTATGATATTCATCGCAGCAAAGGTGGTGCTTCTACTGTGACATATTATACGATCAGAGGAATTGTAGGAAGAGGGTTCCCCATCCTTGCAATGACCTCTTTAATAGGAATTGCAGCTGGCCAGGTACTTAACAGTGGAATGGATAGCCTGATATCCATGCCTATTGTCCTGATATTGATACCTGCACTCATCAAAGTTGGAGGCGATACTGGAAGCATGCTAGGTGCCAGACTATCCTCATCATTCCACATGGGCCTTGGAAACCAACTTTACAGGAACCCCGTGGTACGCAATAGTCTCCTTGCAGCTCTTATAGTTGGTCTAACAGCATCCCTGTTCCTTTCCATTGTAGTATGGATAACTGGAAAAGCACTTGGTATTGGAATAGCTTACAGCACATTACTGGCCCTTTGCATGATAGCAGGCTCATTTGAACTCATTGTTGTTTTCACAGCAACCGTAGCCATCGCATTTGCATCCCACAGATTTGGAGTTGACCCTGATGATACAGTAATACCACTAATAGCAACTCTAGGAGACCTTGTGGGAGTTAGCGGTATCTTTTTCACAATGTACCTTTTAGGTATTATATAAACAATAAATAACACTGCGATCAAACAAAAATCTCATAGAAACATACAATAAACTGGTAGAAATATTATGAGTCCGAAGGAAATAAAATATACCCCACGAAATCTAAAGGATCTTTTGACCGAGATGAAGGATACATCCGAACTAATGGTCGATCTGGCATATTCTGCAATGGTCTATCATGACGAAGATATTGCAGAAGAGGTTCTCCGGCTTGAAGCAAAAATGAATACACTTGACTATCACATGAAAATATCAGCAATGCTTAGTACAAGGCGTGTTGAAGAAGCAGAAGAAATGTCTGGTGTGTTACAAGTTGCTCGTGCTTCCGAAAACATTTCTAATGCTGCCGGCGACATTGCCAAGGTAGTGCTTAACGAAATGGGGATTCCTACTGAATTAAAAATGGCCCTGAGAGAAGCAGAGGAGACAATTATCAGAGCTACTGTCAGTGAAGATTCAGAGCTTAATGGGAGAACACTTGAAGATATAGAACTTGATACCGAGACAGGGATGTGGATTATTGCCATCCGTAGAAATGATGAATGGATATACGACCCTAACCATGATACCAGAATCCGATCTGATGATGTGCTCTTTGCCAGAGGACACGATGAAGGAGTCATTTATTTTATGGAACTCGTCACCAACCATAAATACGTACCAAGGGACATACCTCATGAAAGATTCCTGATCGATCTTGAGAAAGCTGTTGACGTGATAGTTGAAATGAAGAATCTCGGAGAACTTTCAGTAGGACTTGCGTACTCAGCCCTATTGTTCGATAACGAAGATATAGCACATGAAGTTAAAGCATTGGAAGTAGAGAGCAATGCCATGCAGAATGAGCTGCAGCACTGGGTACTTGAAACTGCAAAGCATATTCCTGATGTAAATCAACTACGTGGACTATTACATCTGGCAAGTTCATCTGAATCAATATCAGATGCTGCATACACAATTGCAGATACAGTGCTTCGAGATATAGAACTTCACCCCATCATCACAATTGCAGTCAGACAATCCGATGAGGTTATCACAAAACTGATGGTGAACAGTTGCTCACCAATAGTGGCAAAGACATTTGGCCAGTTAAAGCTCGAAACCGAGACCGGCGTACATATAATGGCAGTTAAAAGAGGGGAACGCTGGGTATACAGACCCAACAAGAGAACTACAGTTCAATCAGGAGACATACTTATAGCCAGAGGATCACGCACAGGAGAAGATGCACTATTTGAAATGTGTGCTTGTCCTTTTGAAGGAGAAGATGATTCCTGATCAAAACTACCAGGAATTTTCAGTTTGAATTTGAATTTTAAGATCGGATTTAACTCTAAACTAAAGAAATGAAGTTTGAGATATTCAAACTTCTTTTTTTGTTATTTCCACTGAACCGTCTTTTTTGCCAATATAGACTTCATCTACGTTTGTGAAAATACCATGCTCCACAACTCCTGTGAGCTGGGAAAGAATGAATGACATCTCGGCTGGATCTTCAATGAACCCGAATTCCGCATCGATGATGAAATTACCATTATCTGAAATTACAGGACCATCTTTTCTTGATGCAAGACGAAGCACAGGCTCGCCACCAAGTTCTCGGATCTGCTTTGAGACAAGTTCTTTTGCATAAGGAAGTACTTCAATTGGCACAAAATGGTCCATGCCTTCACTTGATTTTCCTTCATCTGCGACAATTACAAAGCTTTTTGCAGAGCGTGAAACTATCTTTTCACGAGTGTGTGCTGCACCGCCACCTTTGATCACATTAATTGCAGCATCTACCTGATCCGCACCATCGATGGCAAGGTCAAGTTCAGGGTTCTCTGCAAGTGATGTTAAAGTGATGCCTGCCTGAATTGCAAGCATCTCTGACTGGTATGATGTTACCACTGCAATAATGTCAAGGCCTTCTTCTGCAACACGTCTTCCAAGTTCTGCAATTGTGTAAGCTGTGGTGGAGCCAGTACCAAGACCAACTACCATACCATCTGTTACAAGTTCTGCTGCAGCGATACCTGCAGCTTTCTTTTCAGGACTTTCACCTGATGGATTCCTTTCTTTCATGGAAATTACATCCTGAGAACAAGTTATGGAGACAATCTCTTTCTGTCCCTTGGGAACAATACCACATCACGGATGTTATCGACACCCAGCATGGTCATTAAAAGTCTCTCACAGCCAACACCCCATCCTGCATGTGGTGGCATACCGTATTTGAAAGCCTTGAGGTAGAATTCGAAGCCTTCAGGATCAAGACCCTGGGATTCTATTCTTTCTATGAGAAGTTCTGGCACGTGGATACGCTGTGCACCGGATGAGAGTTCCATTGTTCTGTGCATCATATCAAAGCCCTTGGACAATACCGGATTGTCCTCGTATGGCATTGCGTAGAAAGGTTTGATCTCAGTTGGCCAGTCAATGATGAAATAGTGTGATTCACCAGTTTCCTTGAACACATGCTCACCGATGATGTGCTCTGCTGATGTACCAAGGTCATCCCCCCATGCAAGCATTTCTCCGCCTTTTGAGTTTACGATCTCGATAGCTTCATCATATGTGACTCTCATAAATGGAGTCTTTGGAACCTGAAGTTCCACACCCAGAGTTGCCAGTGATGCTGAAGCCTTCTCGATCACCTGTTCGTAAACATAAGCTACCATATCTTCCAGAATTACCATGACATCAAAGTGGTCACAGAAACTTGCTTCGATATCGATAGAAGTAGCTTCATTAAGGTGTCTGCGAGTATCGTGTTCTTCAGCCCTGAAGATAGGACCAATCTCAAATACCCTGTCAAGTCCACCTGACATCAATATCTGCTTGAAGAGCTGAGGACTCTGGTTAAGGAAAGCCTCACGGTCAAAGTAAGTGATAGGGAAAAGGGAAGTTCCACCTTCTGTAGCTGTTGCAACTACCTTAGGACTGGATGTCTCAAGGAATCCGCTGTCAGTAAGGAAATCTCTTACAGCTCTTAATACTTCGTGTCTGATATTGAAAACAGCAGTTGTGTGTTCTCTTCTAAGGTCAATGAACCTTGAATCAAGACGGGTGTCAAGTTCTGCTTCTACTTTACCTGTGGTGTCCATTGGAAGTGGAGACTCTGCTTCGTTGAGAACTTTGATCTCATCAGGAATTATCTCATATCCATTTGGAGCCTTGCCTTCTGGCTTTGCAGTACCTGTCACAGATATGACAGATTCACGCACAAGCTTTCTTGCAGCGTCAAAAAGTTCCTTGTCAATCTTTTTCTTGACAAGCGTTACCTGGCCACGACCTGTACGGTCCCTGACCACAACAAAACAAATACCACCAAGGTCACGGACCTCGTGTACCCAGCCAGCGATAGTGACCTTTTCGTCACCGATCTCTTCCAGATTGATAGTTGCTGTATAATGTGTCCTAAGATCTGCTAATGACATATATTCACCTGATTAAACTTAATATTATAATACTTGAAATCTAATTATGATTGATATAATTACTATATAAGCTTATATTGGGCTTCAATAGCTAATTAATTCGTTATAAACATTTGCTAATCAGAATTTGATCACAAAATTATTTTATGGCCCACCTGCTCGAATGTATCAAATAAATAGATGGACTCAAAAACCATAATTAATTAAGACAACATATGTCAAGATCATATGTGCTGTTGCAATATATGGTAAAGTATTCATTGAGAGACATGATGTGCCTTCTCCTAAATGCAAAAAGGAAAAGTAACTGGATATCACAATAACTGATGAATCAATGATATCAAGTAAGATATGTTCTTACCACATTCATCTAACATCTCTGGTCTGACACCCTTAATACCCGAGACGTATTTGTTATATCTGCGTGCAACGCACTTGAATTGATTGAGATCAATGTACCTCTCTTCCTTTATATCTGCTGATTTCTCGTGCATCTTGGCAACGCCTACAACTATTTGCTGCCCTTCAACCCTGGCATTAAAGTACTTGTCATGCTTTCTGGGTTTTATTCCGACCGTATTGAAATCATTACCTTCTGAACCTATTTGTTCTAAGAGGTTCATCCATGCATTTTCCACTTTCCTAAAATCTTTTGTTTCGTTCATATCAAATAACCTTCATGTATAGAAATTTTGAAACCGGTGTACTTATTTCTTCCTATCAAAGCAAAAATCAAGTCAAAGTTTGAAATTTTCAATCGTTGATCTATGATAAGCTAATTACCACGAGAGTGAAAATTACACGTTGTATGCAAGACTTCTCTCGGATAGTTCACCGGCAATATCTTTGGTAATAGTATCTACGGCTTCCTCATACCCATCTGAATTATCAAGTGCCCACATAAGCTTGACAAATGCTACTTCAGGAAGCATATTCTCGCCTTCTACAGCACCTGCTTTGATTAGATCCCTACCAGTATCATAAACACGGTCACATACTCTGCCATTAAGGCACTGGGATGTTACAACAACAGGAATACCTGCTTCTGTAGCCCTTCCTATTTCCGGGATCCATTCTGTTGAAACATGTCCAAGACCAGTTCCTTCAATTACAAGACCTCTGTAACCAGAATCAATGAAATAAGACAGGATTCCCGGGCTTGAACCTGGTGTGAATTTAACAAGTGCACACTTGCTGTCAAGCTTATCGCGAAGCTCCAGAGTCCTTGCACCTCGTTTCACATAATCCATAGAGGTCTTTATTTTGAGTTTCTCGTAGTCAATATAACCGATAGGTCCTGAATTGATGGAACTAAAAGCATCTCTTCTGGATGTATGCATTTTTCTGACACGGGTCCCACGGTGAATTGCACAGATATCATCGGATTGGTCACTGTGCATTACAACGGTGACCTCTGCAATATCACTTACAGCCACCTTTGCAGCGCATATTGCGTTCATGGCATTATCACTGCTTGGCCTGTCAGCACTACGCTGTGAACCCACAAATACAATCGGTACCGGTGTCTTGACCATGAATGAGAGGGCTGCAGCAGAGTACATCATGGTGTCTGTACCATGTGCCACTATTATACCATCAGCACCATTATTGATCTCTTCGACCACTGCCTTTGCTAACTCCTGCCAATAATCTGCTTTCATATTCTCAGAAAGAATATTGTAGATAACCTTTCCACTGAAATCTGCTATCTCTTTTAACTCCGGAATTGCCTGAAGGATATCATCTGCTGAGAATTGAGAACTTACAGCACCTGTTCTGTAATCGATCTTACTGGCAATGGTTCCACCAGTTGAAAGAATGGAGACTTTAGGAAGATCGGATTTTCGCTTTACCTTTGTCTCAGTTTTTTCAGCTGCTTTCACGGAAACTTGCATATCCTCTTTTAGCTGTACTACTGAAACTTTGGCACCTCGTGGATCAATGCCAGCATTATAACCACTTACCATCTTGATCACAATGTGTCCGGTGCTGCTGGGCATTGCTATGCCTTCATATTCAACACCATCTTTCTCGACTTTTATCTGGTCGCCTTCTTCAAATCTTCTGCTATTCAACATACAATTCTTTGCCATGATATCCCTTCAATGAATGATAATAATAATTAATTGTCCTTCAGATCAATGCATTCCTGTGCTGTAGCAAATAGTCTGCTAAGAGAGTTCTCGATCATATTGTTCAACTCATCTATGGCAAATTTCTCTTCTTCAAGAGTGTCTTCGCGTTCATCCAGTGCCCTGATCATCTCATCCGGAGCCGGACCACCGATAACATTCCTTTTATTGATATTTAATACCGGATCCAGAGCTTCAGTTATCATTTCTGCAGTCAGGCCTCTGGAACTTAGAGTTTCACCAAGAACGTCTTTAGCGACCTCATCAACTTCAGCAAGAGAAGGATTTCCATTACCCTTTGCAAGAACACCGACTATCTGGTGTGCGGTCCTGAAAGGAATATCAGCTGATCTGACCATCGTATCAGCCAGTTCTGTAGCTGTTGTGAATCCTGTGTTTGATTGTGCTGCCATGGCCTCAGCATTCACTTTCATGGTTTTGATCATTCCTGACATGATACGAACAGCGCTTCTGGTAGTTTCAACAGAGCGCCATACATTTGGAGTGGCTTCCTGAAGGTCACGATTGTAGCTTAATGGAAGACCCTTACATATTGTAAGAAGTGTCATAAGGGAACCAACTGCAACACCGGACTTACCACGCATTAGTTCAGCGGTATCAGGGTTCTTCTTCTGGGGCATTATGGAAGATGTGGATGCATACATGTCATCCAGTTCTATGAAATTGAATTCCGTGCTGGACCATATAACAATCTCCTCTGCCATCCTACTGAGATCGATCATTATGTTTGCCATAACGGCAGCAGATTCAATGAGAAAATCCCGGCTGCTCACAGCGTCCATTGAATTTTCCAGAATTCCTCCAAAACCAAGGAGAGAGCATGTCCTTCCCCTGTTCAGGTCAAAACCGGTTGATGCAAAAGCAGCTGCTCCAAGAGGGCTTTTGTTTACTCTTGAAAAAGCATCTGAAACACGAGCCGTATCCCTTGAGAGTGCATCAGAATGTGCTATCAGATGATGGGCCAGGGTTGTTGGCTGTGCATGCTGCAAATGTGTAAAACCTGGCATCAGGGTATTGATATTCTCTGCAGCCTTAGTAATAAGGGAGCTACGCAAAGAGGTCAATTCTTCCATAAGGGAAAGGAGTTCATCCCTGAGCCTTATCCTCATACAGGTTGCAACTTCATCATTTCGAGAACGTCCGGAGTGCATCCTTCCTCCTACTTCTTCACCGACCATATCAATAAGTCTGGCCTCCAGTGAAATATGGATATCCTCATAACTATAGTCAAGAGATTCAATTCCTTCATCTTTTATTTTAAAAAGGCCCTGAAGAATAGCACTACAATCTTCTGATCTAATTATTTCCTGCTCTTTCAGCATGATGGTATGTGCCATATCCACCAGAACATCAGCCTCGAATATCCATTTGTCAGCTGCCATTGAAGATGAAAAATCCATTATATCCTTATCAGGAGTGGAGGACAGGCGCCCCCTGCGTAAAATATCGCTCATGTGAACCTCAGTAACCTCATATTTTAGTTATAAAAATGACTTTGATCTTGCAGCGTGCTATGGTCTGAACGCTTAAATAAGAATCGGTTTTCAAAATATGAATAGCTTGCAGCTGCCTTTGATAAAGATTTCCAGACCAATTGATGCTGAATATATTAACAAATTATATATATAATATAATACTATATTTATGCATATATTAATTATACTTTACATTGATATAGTTCATAATTGACCTATTGTGAGGCAGATAATGACTGAAGAAGTAACACAATTTCAGGATAGTAATGCAAAAGACCTCCTTCAACTTGTTATATTTAAGCTGGGAACTGAAGAATTTGCTGTCGACATTATGCAAGTTCAGGAAATAATCCGAATTCCTGAAATAACCCGTATTCCGAAATCTCCAGAATACATTAAAGGTGTTATTAATATACGTGGAAAGATAATTGTGGTAATGGATCTGGACAGTCGCTTCAACATGAATAAGAATGAAATTACCGACGAGTCACGCATTATAGTTGTCGACATCGATGGAACTGTGGCAGGAATAGTAGTAGACTCAGTAAGTGAAGTAATCAGAATGGATGGAGAGAACGTAGATGATACACCTGAGGTAATTGCTCAGAAGATCAATGCTGATTACCTTAAAGGTGTTGGAAAAATAGATGACAGAATGTTAATTCTCCTAAATCTGGAACACATACTAAGTGAAGCAGCAGCATAATACTATAATATATAAAGAGAATCAAAATCGCTAGAATTCAAATTTCCTTCCATTTTTTTAGAGATTTGTGGGCTGCATACTGCCATATTATTATTTTTTTTATAAATTTATTTTTATGTTTTGCTGACTTTTGGGAGTTCAACATGGACTTTTGTACCAAGACCCTCTTCACTTTCCACCCAGATATTCCCGCCATGATCCTCGATTATCACTTTACTTATGTAAAGCCCCAACCCATTACCACCATAGCTCCTTGTTGATGAACTATCGATCTGATAGAATTTCTGGAAAAGATTTTGTATATATTCCTGTGAAATACCAATTCCGTTATCTTCCACACTTATACAAACATTTTCACCATTACAGGATGCAACTATTTTCACACGGCCATCATTTGGAGTGAATTTGATAGCATTATCCAGAAGGTTCAAAAATACACGTGGAAGATAATCAGAATCTCCAGCCACAGTAATAGTGTCATCAGTGATCTCAGTGGAGATTGAAAGATCATTATCTATGGCTTTTGAGGCCATTTGTTGCAAAGAAGAGCTT
>Ga0102925_1001817_pt1 | contig 11833 bp, 12 predicted proteins | sample SalPonR1_A_D1_MG_FD_78216 | JGI IMG/M metagenome (GOLD analysis project Ga0102925, IMG submission 78216) | Salt pond soil microbial communities from South San Francisco under conditions of wetland restoration - Salt Pond MetaG R1_A_D1_MG | ecosystem: Environmental > Aquatic > Marine > Intertidal... | reverse complement strand
TCTACTCCGCACAGGAGGCGGGCAAGCGGGTCGACGTAATCGCGAACGAGACGCGGCCGCTGAACCAGGGGTCGCGGATCACGACCGTCGAGTTGCAGGAACGGGACGTCCCCGTCACCCTCATTCCCGACAACGCCAGCGGCCTCGCGATGCAGCAGGGTCGCGTCGACGCAGTCGTGGTGGGTGCCGACCGCGTGGTGCTCGACGGCGGCGACGAATTCGGCGAAGGGGGCGTCGTGTTCAACAAGATCGGGACCTACAAGCACGCGGTCCTGGCCGACCGCCACGACGTTCCCTTCGTCGTGGCCGCACCACGGTCGACCATCGACGGCGAGACGAGCGCCGACGAGGTCGAGATCGAGGAGCGCGATCCCGACGAACTCCGGTTCATCTACGGCGAACCCAACGCGCCCGAAGACGTCCCGGTCTACAACCCCGCGTTCGACGCCACGCCGATGGAACTGGTCGACTACCTGGTGACCGAGGACGGCGTGTTCGAACCGCCGATCGACCGCGAAGCCGTGCTCGGGACGGCACCGCCGACGGCGTGAGAAACGAACCACAGCGCGAGCGGACGCCGGCGCGAGCAGTGGGGCGACCGGTGTGTCGGGATCGCCGGCGCGTCGGTTGGCACACGAGGCGGTCTCACTCGATTCTCGCCAGTCGAGCGTCGCCGCTGGCGGCGTCGATGTGGACGTTGAACACCGATCCGTCGGTCGTCTCCGCCCGGACGATCCACGTTCCCGTTTCGCGATAGGGGTCGTCGGGGAACTCGGCGACCTCGTAGCCGTCGTTTTTGAGGACGTCCCTGGCGACCGCCTGGGCCGTCTCGGCGTCGGAGACCGCCCGGTCGCCGTCCGTCAACCGGACGGTCATGACGGGCACGTCGCTCATCCGGATCACTCGCTCGGCGACGCTCCCCACGAGGAACCGGTCGAGTCCGGACCGACCGTGCGTTCCCATGACGATCATGTCGACGCCGACCCGGTCGGCGTAATCGAGGATGGCCTCCGCGGCACTCCCTTCCAGCACGGCCGTCGTGACCGTGACGCCCCGCTTCTCGCCCAGGGCCTCGATCTCGCCGACGGCTGCCTCGCCGGCCGCTCGGGCTTCCTCGACCGTCTCGTCGTCGGGGTGGGCACCGCGGGCCTTGCCGCCCTCGATCACGTACACGGCGTGGATGGTCGCGTCGGCCAGGGACGCGACGGTCATGGCGTGTTCGGCGACCGCGTCGATGTCCCGGCTCCCGTCGGTCGGGAGGAGTATCGTCTCGTACATTCGTTGCCGGGTAGCAATCCCAGCGACAAAACCTTCCTGCCCGTCGTGGCCGATCGGGTCGCCAGTCGGTGCAGTTTCGACTACGATCGGGCACCCGGGTCCAGTTCCCCGGTCATCCGATCGGCCCCGTCTCGAAGTCCCCCGAGCGAGGAGCGATACCCGGCACCGACGGTCGCCTTGACGGCCTTCGCCGGCGGTCCCGTGAGAACGGTCGGGCCGACCTGTGCGACGGCCTCGTCACCGACGCTGACCAGCCACCCTGCCGGTTCGAAGGTGAACGGTTCGAGTCGCGGCTCGAAACTCCCGGGCGGGTCGTCGGCGTGGTCGACGAGGTGCTCGACGTTCGCCGCCACCGCCCTCGCTTCGCGGATGGCGGCCTGCGCACTCGCCGGGACACCTTGCCCGTCCGCGTCGACGACCTGGGCCGCGTCGCCGAGGACGAACGTGTCCCCGTCGAGCCGCAGGTCCTTGCGTACCGTCCGGCGCTCCCCGTCCATGGCACCGGGTCCGCGAATACCGCCCGTCCACACGAACTGGTCGTATTCGATCGGATCACCGGATTCAGTCTCGATGGCGTCGGCCGAGGCACCGGTGACGGTCGTTCCCGTCCGGATCTCGACGCCGTAGTCCTCCAGTGCCGACCGAACCGCCCGCTGGAAGTCCTCGCGGAACCCCGGTGCGACTGCCGGACGCTGTTCGAGCAGAACGATCCGCGGGTCGCCGTCCGATTCTGCCGACTCGTCGGGCCCCTCTCGCTTCGCTTCGGCCAGCGCGGCGAGTTCGCCGGCCACCTGGATACCCGTGAGGCCGGCACCCCCGACGACGGTCGTTCCGCCGCCGTCGAGGACGTCGAGAAACTCCGCCCGGACTTCGCGGGCGTCCCCGAGGTTCCACAGTGGCGTCGCACGCTCGGCGACGTCGTCCATCCCGAAGAACGTCGGTTCGGCGCCCAGGCAGACGGCCCCAACGTCGTACTCGATGCGCTCGCCGTCAGCCAGATGGATTTCGTTCCGGTCGGAGTCGACGTTCGCGACCCGGGCCTGCCGGACCGACGTCCGGTCGAGGACGTCACGGAGCGGGATTTCGAGGTCGTCTTCGAGGGACGGTTTCCGTATTAGCCGGTGGAGTTCGTGCCGGACGACGTGGGTGCCGGTATCGTCGACGAGGACGAGGTCGACGGCGTTCGGAAGCCGGCGTTCGAGACGACGGGCGAGCGTGACGCCGGCGTAGCCGCCGCCGAGAATCGCGATTCGCATGGCTGGTAAATACGTCGTCGAACGTACTAAAGACGCAGGGCAACCAGTTGCGCAGGGCCAGAGCGAGGCGTCGAGGGGGCTCAGAACAGGTGTTCGCTCTCGTCGAGCAGGCGGGCCGGACCGCCGGGTTCCCAGACGGCGGTCTGGACGCCGACGTCCTCGATCTGTTCCTCGACGAACTCGGCGTGGTCGGCGGTCGTGTTCACGTAGACGGTCGCCCCGGTGTCGGTCGAGAAGTAGACCGGGATGTCCTCCTCCTCGCGGAGTGCACGGACGCGCTGGAAAACGGCGAGCGTGGCGGGTTGCCAGTAGATCCAGCCGTCGTCGCCCGTCATCGTCGTGGCGGCCAGCGAGATGGAGTCACGCTCGGCGAGTTCGAAGGCGCGGTCGAAGTCGTTCTCGCGAAGCGCGTCGCGCATCTCGACGATCACGTCCTGGACGTGCGCCCGCCGACCCTGGAACATGTGGCTGGACTCCACCTCCGCGTGGGCGCGGTCGGTGTCCTTCTTCGTGGGAACGATCCCGATGACGGTCCGGAGGTCGTCCCCCAGGTCGGTCTCGATGCGCTCGGACCGGCAATCCTCGTCGTTGAGGCCGGCCCGGAGTTGCGAGAACCCGCCGGTGACGGCCCGCGCGGCCGAGGCGGAGCCGTGACGGGCCATCGCCGAAATTTCCTCGAGGGAGGCGTCGAGTTCGGCCGCGTCCGCTGCCGCCACCGCTGCCGCGGCGAACCCGGACGACGACGAGCCCAAACCGATGTTCGAGGGGAAACTGTTCTCGCTCTCGAGACGGACCGGATAGACCGTGTGGGCGGCGTCGGAGTGGTCCCTGACCGCGTCGATGACCCGCTCCAGGCGGTGATACGCGTCCCCTTCGAGCTCCTCGCCGTCCACGACGTAGACGTCCTCGTCGAGGTCGATGTCGAACTCGACGGTCGTCTTGCTGTGACTCGGCGCTGTACACACGCTGATGCTGTCGTGATACGGGAATCGCTGGCGCTCGTCCCGGAGACCGTGATACTTGACGAGCCCCTGGATCGGGTGGGCCAGTGCCGTCGCCTTCATACTCCGAGGAGTGCCCGGCCCCGCATTAAAACTCACGGCGTCGGGGAATTCGGCCACCCGACAGCGCCCCGATCGCTACGCGCCGCCACCCCAGGAGTCGTAGAGGTCGTGGTCCAGGTCGAACCGCTCCAGCACCTTGCCGACGACGTGATCGACCAGGTCCTCGACTGTCTCCGGGTCGAAGTAAAACCCGAGCATCGGTGGCACGACGTCGACGCCGAGTTCCGCGAGCGTGAGCAGGTTCTCGAGGTGGCGCTGGTCCAGCGGGACCTCCCGCGGAACGACGACGAGACGGCGACCCTCCTTGAGCGTCACGTCCGCCGCCCGGGTGACCAGCGTGTCGGCCCGCCCGTGGGCGATCCCGGCGAGGGTGTTCATCGAACATGGCACGACGACCATCCCGTCGACGTCGGTCGATCCGGACGCGATCGGGGCCGCGAGGGCGTCCTCGCCGTAGACGGCCGTCGCCGCACTTTCGAGCCGTTCGCGGGCGGCGTCGGGGTCGTCCATCTCGTGGGCCATCACGGCCTCGGCGGCGTCGGAGACGACGGCGATCACCTCGACGCGCTCGGCGAGTTCCTCGGCGGTCCGGACGGCGATCGGGGTGCCCGACGCGCCGGTGACGGCGAGGACGATCCGGTCTGGATTGGTGTCCGCAGTCACGCCTCAGCCCCCATCTTCGAGGACCTCGACGGTCCCCGTATCGCCATCCACGACCACCCGATCGCCGTCTTCGAGGTGATCAAGCGGGACGTCAAGGTCGTCCACGCAGGGTATCTCGCCGAGGATGGCGCCGGTCGCGACGATGGTCTCGGTGTGTTCGTTGACGATGGCGGCGGGCGCGACGTCGTTTTGTGCGAGCCCATAGAGCACGTACGATCCCACCGTCGAGCCCTTCCCCTTCGGGAAGACGAGCACCTTGCCCGCGACGTTCTCGCCGGTCAGGGCGTGGCCCTCCTCGATGAACTCGCCGGTGTCGGTGTCGACGGCGCCGTAGAAACTGATCGGTTCGTCCGATCGGAGTACCTCGCCCTCGCCGCGGCCGTCGGCAATGGAACGTCCCTGGATAGTCGTGCCCGTCATGCCTCGATCGCCTCCTCGAGGAGGTCGCGAGTGTTCTCGAAGACCACGGTCTGTTCGCAGAACCCCGGGAGGTAGTTCGCCGCCTTCGCCGAGTTCGTGGCGGTCACCTCGTAGCCCAGTTCCTCCAGCGGGCTGACGACGTGGCAGGTGTCGGTCAGGAGCATCCCGCCGGCGTCCTCGATGGTCTCGGTGTAGCCCATCCGGTCGGCCGAGGACTTGACGGCGGCGCTGGTCAGCACCCACATGTCGGGGCCGAGTCGCTCGCCCTCGACGATGCGTGCGATCTCCTGGATTTCCTCGATCGAGGTGTGCGGGCACCCGAACACGATCAGGTCCGGGTCCGCCCCGGTCGTGAGTTCCTCGTACTCCTCGTCTTTCGCCGCCTCGTCGAAAGTCAGGCGTTCGAGGCCGGCGAGGTCGTAGTCGCCCTCGTCGACGGTCACGCCCTCGGTGAAGTGCAGTGCCACCGCGCCGGAGGCTGCCATGGCCGCGCCGAGACCCTTCAGATCGTCGGTGCCGGCCGCGTCGACGCCGACGAAGTACGGCTTGCCGTCCTCGACGATACGGCCAGTCCAGGACCCGAGCGCGGCGAAATCGGACATCGAATCCAGGCTGGCCTCGACCTCGACCACGTGGGTCGGGACCCGGTTCTCGTCGAGGTGCAGGCCGTGCTTGGGCGTCCGACCGGTAATCGCGGCCGAGAGCGCCGAGGGGCCGCCCTCGCGGTTGGTCTTCGCGCCCAGCACCGAGTTGGCGAAGGAGACGGCCGAGGACTCGGCCCAGGCGACGTGCTCGCCCTGGCGCGGGAGGTTCCCCGCGAGGTAGGGCGTGCAGGTCGTCGCGGTCACCACGTCCATCTCCCGGAGGGCGTCGAGGATTCGCTCCTGTTTCCGGGCGAACGCCTCGTCCACGCCCATCTCGCGCCAGCGCTCGATGTCCATTCCGGCCGGGTTGGCGTAGGTCGGGACGCTGGTCGTCGCGCCCTCCTCGGCGAACCCTTCGAGGAACTGGACGCCGGGGTCGCCGATCGACTTGTAGGAGATGCCCGAGGCCTGCGCCGAACCGATCTCGACCATCTCCTCGGCGCCGTAGATGTCCCCGAGTTGCACGAGCAACTCCATGGCCTTCCGGACGGCGGGGTTGTCCGAGTCGAGCAGTCGCTCCTCCTCGCGCGTCAGGTGCATCAGCGGTAATCCTCCACGTCCACGTCGTCCTCGCCCGGGATCGTTACTTTGTCGAAATCCGCCGCGTCGCGGTCGGCCGGCCGCGTCGCGTCGACGATCCACTTGCTCGTCGTCTCGGTCTCGTAGTCCTGGGAGGGATCCAGCGACGACCCGTCCGCGTTCTCGACGATCGTCACGTCCTGGTGTGGCTGACACCGCGTCGACTCGGCCCACTCCACGTCGTCCGGGTCGGCGGGATCGACGTCCTCGTCGACGATGGTCACCTTCTTCATCGACGGGTGGGCCGCCAGGGCCGCCATCCCCGCGTTCTTCGGGTCGCCCTCCGTTCGTTTTTCGAGTTGCACGACGCCGTGGAGCCACGAGCACCCGCCGGGCGTCAGGACGACGTTCCGGACGGTCGGCACGGTGTTCTCCACGATGCGATGGATGCGCGGCTCCTGGGGGATGCCCATCAGGTGGGCGTGCTCGCGCTTGCCCGGCACGATGATCCGGGCGAGTGGATCGGGACGAGTGTGCAGTGCGTCCACCTCGACGACCGGCTGGTCGCGCACTACGTCCCACGTCTTCGAGAGGTCCACGAACGGCCCTTCCGGCGCGTTCTCCTCGGTGATCCGGGCCTCCATCACGATCTCGGCGTCGGCCGGGACCAGCAGTCCGTCGTGTTCAGCGACCCGGAACTCGCCGCCGAGCAGGGCGTTCGCGAGTTCGAGTTCGCTCATGTCCGGCGAGAACGACGTCGCCGCCGCCAGTTCGACCGCGGGGTGGACGCCCATCACGATCGCGATCTCCAGGTCGCCGTCGGTCCGTCCGACGATGTCGTAGAGATGGCGTTGGACGAGTCGCATGACCAGCCGGTTCCCCTCGTCGACCATCATCCGGTGGAACGAGAGGTTGTGGACGCCCGTGTCGGGGTCCTTCGCGACGACGATGGTCGACGCGAAGTACCGCTTCTCGTCGCGCTCGTAGAAGATCGGGACCGGGATTTCCTCGTCGATCGTCGGTTCGTCGGCGACGTGCTCGAAACTCGGGGCGACCGGATCGGAAAGGGGCGTCGGGTCGTCCATCGCCCCGCTGACGTGCGTCAGGACGTCCTCGCGCTCGATGCCGAGGCTCGTCGCGATCAGGTCCCGCGAGGACACCAGGTTGGCGACGGCCCGCCAGTCCGGGTAGCCCTCGGGGTCCTCGAACACGACCGGCCGGGTCTCGTCCTGCACGGCCAGCGCCGGCAACTCGAACCGCAAGGCTGCCGGTTGCGTCAGCGTGTTCACGTCGTGAGCTTCGTCGAGAAACTGCCGGAGATCCATGCCTGCGGGTTTGGCGGGCCCGCACATAACGGTTGACGGTCCGCTTCGGTGGCGATTGTCGTCTCGTGTGCGCTGCCCCTACCGAACCCCTGAAGCCATTTCCGCCGTACCACGCACGCATGGGCACGCCGCGCGAATCACGAGGCGAACAGGCTCGCGAGGTCGTCGACCGCCTCCGCGAGGAGTATCCGGACAGCACCATCTCGCTGCACTTTTCGAACCGGCTGGAACTCCTGGTGGCGGTCGTCCTCTCCGGGCAGTGTACGGACGAACGAGTCAACGCCACGACGCCCGAACTCTTCGAGAAGTACGAGACGGCCGAGGACTTCGCCTCGGTCGACCCCGAGGAACTGGCCGAGGACATCTCCTCGATTACCTACCCCAACCAGAAGGCGGGCTGGCTGGTGGACGCGGCCCAGCGCATCGTCGAGGACCACGACGGCGAGGTTCCCGACGAGATGGGCGAACTCACCGACCTCCCGGGCGTCGGGCGCAAGACCGCGAACGTCGTCCTCCAGCACGGTCACGATATCGTCGAGGGCATCGTCGTCGACACGCACGTCCAGCGGATCGCCCGTCGACTCGGGCTGACCGAGCGCCAGGGCCGCGACGCCATCGAACGGGACCTCGTCGACGTGGTGCCCGAGGCGGACTGGGTCGACTTCACGCACCTCCTGATCGACCACGGCCGCGAGGTGTGTACCGCCCGGAACCCCGACTGCGAGGCCTGCGTCCTGGCCGACGTCTGTCCGTCCGAGCGCGGCGACAGCGAGGTGGATCTGGCCAGCGGCGAGGCGTGGTGAGCCTGGGGCTCCCCGACAGGGACGCTCCCAGTCAGGGTTCCGACATCGTTCCGGTCGGCGCGTCCGCCAGCCAGTCTTCGAGTTCCGCTTCGTGCTCGATCCACGCCTCCCGAATCCGGTCGTACTCCTCGCGGGCGGCGTCCGCGCCCGCGTAACCGGCGATCGACTTGAGCCGGTTCTGCAGCATTCGAAGCGTGATGTCCGTCTCGTCGTACCAGTGATAGCCACACTGCACGAGGAGGTCGTGGAGGAGCGCCCAGGCCCCGATGCCCTTCGGATCGTCCGCTCCCGACTCGGCGACTGCCGGGAGCGGGTCGTCGAACGTCCGGTAGTAGTCCAGTGCCAGTCTCGCAGTCAGTGCCTTGAAGCGATACTCCCGTTCTCCGCCGACTGCCCCTTTCGCCGCCTGCTGTTGGGCCAGGAGACTCTCGAAGGCCTCGTGATCTCCGTCGGGATCGTCGTACCGGTTGCAGTCCCACGATTTTAGCCCATCGAACTTTTCCCACCGGTCGGACTCGGCGTCGATCAGAGCGTCCGGGTCGCCGTCGAACACCAGCCTGAGAAAGCCGCCGTCGGGCCCCGACTCGAAGTCGGCGAACTGGCCGTAGCGCCAGAACCAGCCGTGGTCCCAGTACTCGCTCGCCTCGAACCGGGGCCAGGCGTCGGTCAGATATGCACGGATGAAGTCCGCTTCCGACGACACGTCCGTGAAGTGAAATTCGATCGTTGCACCAGTCACGGGCCATCGCTGGCTCGGGCACGTGATATACTTTTTCGACTGCTGATCGCCCCGTCTGTCGGACTCCTGGCCAGGCCGCTACGCCCCTACGATGATGTATCGTCAGCCACGACTGCCGCGCGGTGCTGGTGGAGCAGACAGGCCGCGAGCACCAGCCAGACCCCGACCATCGGCGGGAGGACGAACGAAAAGACGCCGCGGACGAACGCATCCACCGCCGATCCCACGCTCGCCGGGATTCCGGGCGTGGAGAGCAGCGACTGGACGGTCTCGTAGGTCGTCGGGACCGACAGGACCAGCGCGCCGGCGAGGAAGAGCCGACGCGGCGTTCCGGGATCGAGGAGGTACAGGAGCGGGACCAGCGGGAACAGCGCGAGCACGAGGTAAAACGGCTCCAGGGGGAACAGGATCAGCGTGGCGAGTAAGGTCCCGAGGAGGGCAACGAGTCGGCTCGTCGGGTCCCCAACGACCCGGTTCACCCCGGCGAAAACTGGGAGGAGGAGGGCGGTACTGACCGCGAACAGCCAGTCCGAGGACAGTCCCGGAGCGAGGAACGTGATCTGGCGTCGCACGGTCACGTACGGGGCGGTCGGGTCGGGACCGTCCGGGAACGACGCGACAGACGCCTCTCCGGCGACGACTTCGGTGACGTACGTTTCCAGCGTCCCGGGGCCGAAGAGGGGGACGCCGAGCACGAGGAGGCCGACGCCCGTCGCGGTCGCGGCGGCGATGGCCCGCCAGGCGCGTCGGCGGAGGAGCCAGGCCCCCACGAGCGCCGGGAAGAGTTTGACGAGCGCTGCAAGGCCGAACGCCACGCCCGCACGTTCCTGGCGGTCGCGTTCGAGCCACACCGCACCGCCGGCGATCGCCAGGGCGAGCTGGGGGTTGACCTGGCCCATCACCAGGTTGGTCGTGACCGGGACCGAGGCGACGGCGTAGCCCGCGATCAGGAGGCGGTCGACGCGGTCGAGGGTGATCCCGGCCCGCTCGGTGAACCGAACGAGGAGGGTCGCCAGTGCGCCGACCGTGGCCAGATTGAGGATCGTCTGGAGGGCGAGTGCCAGGGCTGGATCGCCCAGCAGCGCGTGCGGGTAGAACCCGGCGACGACGATCGGGGGATACCGGAATCCCGACGACGCACCCGGGAGGGCCGCGTAGAACTCGTTTCCAGCGAGGGCCGCCCGCGCGGCGGCGTAATACACGTCCGTGGCGAACCCCACCTGTTCCGGGTGGCTGATCGGGAACAGGACCGCGTTCACGAGTCCGGCCAGGAGGCCGATCGCGAGCACGGTCCGGGGCCCTCGCTTCGACGTCATCGCTGCCTGATCGAACCGACGCGCGCCACTTTCGTCTTCCGGTGCGGTAGTGTGGTCTCCAGGGACCGTCGCCCGCCGGATTACAGGTAAAACGCCGCGTACTGGAGCAGGCCGACCACGTACGCCAGCAGCCAGAGGACGACGTAGCCGAACACGCCGACTCGGAGCCGCTTTCGCCAGTCGTCGGCCTTCTCGTGGAGGTCGCTCAGGCGCACGTCGTCGGGGGTGTCGTCGTAGAGGTCGTTCGTCCACTTGACCTGGAAGATCCGGACGATCCCCGTGAGCGCGAACGTGAGCATGGCGTAGGCCTGGATCCCGAGGAAGGCGTGGACGATCGCCAGTCCGCGCTGGTTGCGCAGGAGTCGCGGGAGCATCCAGGTCACGACCGGCACCGTCGTCAGGACCAGTCCCGGCAGGATGAACGCCAGGTGGCGCTTGAGCACGCCCCAGGTCACCCACTCGGCGTCCAGCATGATCCATGCGCCGTAGAGGTAGAAGGGCAGGCTGGCCGTCACGACGACCACGACGATCGAGGCGACGGTCGCGTCGTCGACCATGGACTGGCCTCCGGAGGGGTGGGCGATAAATCGTGCGACTCCCGATGGCGGCGCGATTCGTCGAACGCCGGCGTTGTTCCGACCGTCACCCTGACAGTCACCGGGCCCCAAAGCGCCCCCGATGAACGAACCCTCCGAGGAAGAGGGACCCGATCGTTCGGCGGAGTCGTCCGACGAGGCACTCGACACCGATGCCGAGGAATCGACTGCAGGCGTCGGCGCTGAGGCCGACGAATCGGCCGACGACGTCGAGGCGATTCGCCGGCAGGTCGACGAAGAGTACGACTTCGACGACTTCGGTCCGGAGGACATGGAACGGATGTCCGCCGAGGAGTGGGAGGTGGCCTTCGACGCGGACACGTGGATCACGGGCGAGGAGTTGCTCGACCGGGTTCGGACCGACCTGGAGGCCCGGATCGCGGATCGCCACGTCTTCGCGGTCCTCGAGGACGTCCAGCACGAGGGGCAGCGCTGTCTGCTGGCCTACTCCGACGACGACTACGCGCTGGTGTATCCCGACGGGTCAGTCGAGGGGTTCGGGACGGTGTTGCGCGACGTCAAACCGGTCGTTGCCCTCTGTTCGATGGAGCGTTACGACCCCCTGGAACCCCCGGCGGAGGTCGTGTTGCCGACCCCGGACGAGGTGCCGGAGGCCACCGGCGAACTCGGCAACTTCATGCTCCAGATCGTCGCCGCGGTCCAGGGGGTCGCCGGGATCGGATTACTGATCGCAGCGGCGACCGTCGGCGGCGGCCGGGGCATGGGGACCACGCTCATGGCCGCGGCGGGCCTCGGGTTTCTCGCCATCGCCGTCCTCCTGTTTTTCACCGTCGCGAACGCTCGCCTTTCGGATCGCTTTCGGGCCGAGGAGTACCGCGAACGGTTGCGCGAGGTCGGCCTCGAAGACGGCGAACGCCCCGAATTTCTCCCTGTAACCGAGGAGTCGGGAGCGCGCGACGACCGTCCCGACTCGTGAGAGAAATCGCCGTCCTGTCGCCGGATTACAAAAATGTGAGTCATCGGTGGGTTTATACAACACGACCCCTCAGGTGTGGGGTGTATGAAAAGGCGGGACTTCCTGAAGGGTGCCAGCGGCGTGGCCGGAGGCGCCGCGGCGACGGGAGCCGCGTCGTCGGTCGGGGCAGCCCAATCGACGACTACCAGCTCCGGCACCGAGACGGGTGACGGCCAGGGTTCGGGGAACGGGACGGCGACCGGAACGACGGCCGCGGGCGGTGGTGGCGGGGCT
>Ga0102925_1001812_pt1 | contig 11841 bp, 14 predicted proteins | sample SalPonR1_A_D1_MG_FD_78216 | JGI IMG/M metagenome (GOLD analysis project Ga0102925, IMG submission 78216) | Salt pond soil microbial communities from South San Francisco under conditions of wetland restoration - Salt Pond MetaG R1_A_D1_MG | ecosystem: Environmental > Aquatic > Marine > Intertidal... | reverse complement strand
GATGGAGTTCGAGCGGCCTCAACGCCAGCACTTGCGGATGGCCAGCTCTACGTCCCGGCCGATGCCGTCTCTGACCTATCGCACTACCGACACCGACTATACGGGCTGACGGCCGCGACTGGTGAACTGCGCTGGCAGATCCCGCTTCGCGCAGATCCGAACGAACCGCCAGCCGTGAGCGGCAATCGGATCGTGATCAGCGCCCAGCGAGACGTCGAAAAGGGTCGCATCGTAGCCTTCGACGACCGCTACGGCGAGGAAGCCTGGCTCTATGACATCGATGCTCGACTCACCGCCCCGCCAACCGTCTCCGCACCCCTCGTGTATATCCCGGACTGGAAGGGCCGCGTTCACGCTCTGGACGTTTCCGACGGCTCGATCCGGTGGACGCAGCGGATAATGAGAGGTGATTCCGGCCGTTCATTTGCCACCCCCGTCGCTCTCCAAGACGACACACTCTATCTTGGATCGCAATCAGGAGCAACCGGCGTCGTGGCGCTCGACGCCGACACCGGTGAGGAACGCTGGAGCAAGTCGACGGCAGCCGTCATCGACGGGCCAGTCGTCCGTGATGACCTGGTCGTCGTTCGGACGCACAAACTCGTCGTGGCGTTCGATACGGAGGGTACCCGCCAGTGGTCGTACAACGTCCTCGATGCAGATTCCCACGCGATGGCCATGAACGATCAACACGTGTACGTGCCGTCGAGACAGCGGTTGTACGCGATCGACCGAAGTGGCGGGAAGGCCTGGCACTACCACCTCCAGCAGGGACAGGTGGGAACACCCACTGTTGCCGGCGATACCGTGTTTCTCCGACGCAATGACCATCTTACAGCACTGTCACGGACCGATGGTACGGAACAGTGGACCATCAGTCAGGACGGCGGCGGGAGAGCAGTCGTTACCCCGGAAGCGGTCTTCCTCGCCCGGAAAGGCGGGGAGGTAGCTGGGTTGGGGGCGGAATAATCGAGGGTTTTCTCCAGACAGTCCTCGGACAGCCTCGGTGAATCGAACTTTCGTGGAGTGGTCCCCTGATGTATTCGTCAGTCAGTCCATGCTGATTTCAGTTTCACTTCCGACGCGCCCTTGGCTCGGATCTTTTCCCCCTCCAGGGTGTCGGCATCGGAAGTGAAACTGAAACCGATCTACGAAAACGAACACCAGGGGCCCGTCAGGATTGGGTTGCTACAGCCCTGCTCACAGAGCGTCCTCTCGAAGTATCGCGCGTACGTCTTCGAGTCGAACCGATCCGACGCCGACACCGTGCTTGCCTCGGCGGGGCCGTTCTTCGACCGGATCGAGTCGGCGTTCATCGGGGACTCCCTCGGGTCGATCGACGAACGTGGCATCCCGAATCACGTCGAAACAGCCATCGACGACGCCCGGTCACTCACCCGGGACGAGTTCGACGACCGCGCCGATGCGGATCTCCCGACAGAAGTCATCCCCGCGTTCTATCTGCGGGTCGCCGAATTCCACTGCCGCTGTCGAGAGTAGCCGTCTATTCGGTTCAAGCGGGAGATCGGTTCCACCGCCGAGAATCGTGTCGAACTGTTCTCGCCCCCCGATACCGTTCTGGGAACCCCCTTTTGCGAGTCGTCCCCGCCTTTCTCGGATGTGCAACGCCGTTCCACGACCGCGTCGTGGTTTAATAGCTATACAACGTCTGATAGAATTGAATCTATGACATCAGTTATCGCCGGCCTCGCCGGTGGCCTCGTTGCAACGATCAGTATGACTGTCGTGATGATGGTGATGGGCCAGGGTGGTCCCCCGCCGACGGCAGGCCTCGTCTCGAAATTTGCGGGTGGTGAACCCGAAGATTACGCGATGCCGGGAATGGTGTTACACCTGATCTACGGGGTCGTCGCCGGTGCGGTCTTCGCCGTCGGCGTTCCGCTCGTCGGTCTCGACTTCGGATCGATCGCCGTCGCCATAGGCCTGGGCCTCGTCTATGGCGTCGTCCTCATGATCGGAGGGATGGCGTTCTGGATGCGGATGGTCATCGGAATGGAACCCGATCGCGACATGATGATGACGTTCGGGACGGTCCACGTCGTTTACGGCCTCGTCCTGGGTGCCTTCCTCGGGGCCGGTATCCTCGCGTGAGGGGGTATCGGACGGGTATCGTGATCCACACCGGGAGCGTGTGGGAGGACTGCCGTTATCCGTGATTCGGAATCGACCGATCGTGCTCGGTGTAATGGGCCTTGGAACTGGCCTGCTCGTCCTTACCCTCTTGGATGGAGCGACGAGAGCGATTGCCGTGCTGCAATCGTTCTCACTCCCCGCTGACTTTCCGGTCAAGCAGTTCCTCGCTCACTGGTGGGTATTCCCCGCGTCGGTCCTCTTTTCGACGATTGCGCTGGCGTCCGGTGTCTCGGGAGCACTGTTTTTCAGCCCGTTCTTCATGCTAATCGTCGGCCTCTCGCCCTCGCAGGCGATCGGTGCCGGCCTCCTGACGGAGGTGTTCGGTATGGGGAACGGCGTGGTGAACTACGTCCGGCAGCAGGTCGTCGATTACGCGACGGCGAAGTGGCTCCTGCTCGGCGCGGTTCCAGCAGTCGTGGCCGGGGCACTGGTCGTCCATTACGTTCCGACCACCCTGCTCAAACTCGCCTTCGGCGTCGGGTTACTCGCTCTCGGCGGGTTCCTCGTGTACTACGATCCGCCGGAGGAGTGCGTTCCGGGAGCGGGCGAGGGTGCGTTCCTCGAACGGAAGAATACCGGCCGTGGAACGACCACTATCGAGACGACCGACGGCGAGACATTTACGTACGACATCTGTTGGCGACCACCCGGGATCGGCCTGGCGACCGCTGGCGGGTTCATCACGGGCCTCATCAGTGCTGGCCTCCCCGAGGTTACGACCACGCAACTGATCGTTCGGTGTCGACTCCCTCCCCGGGTCGCGATCGCGACGAGCGTGTTCGTGCTCGCGATCGCTGCCATCGCCGGCGCGGCCGTCCACGCGCTCGCAGCCACGCCCGTCTGGTACGTCGTCGGGTGGTCGATTCCCGGCGTCCTGATCGGTGGTACCATCGGAACGCGGGTGGGAAAATACGTCCCGAGCGAAGTCATGGAGCCTGCCCTCGGGGTCGTCTTCGGATTCGTTGGCGTGGTCGTGCTCGCGAGTGAAATACTGGCGTGAATCGCGGTCGCGGTCGATCAGTCCTCGGGGAACGAGTCCCAGAACACGTCCGGAAGCTCTCGATCCGGGTTCTCCTCGAGATAGTCCCGTTTCGTCAGGTTCGCCTTTTCGATGAGCGAGGCTGCTTCGCCGGCCCAGACGTAGAACCCGACGAGCGTCTCGCGGCGCATCCGTTCGAGATCCACGGAGTGATACACGTTGACGACACCACCCTCCTCCCGGTTGAGTTGGGATCGCTGGAGGAGGCCGAGATCCACGAGCTTGTTGAGGTAGCGGGTGACTGTACTCCGATCGTAGCCGAGCGTTTCGGCGACTTCCCCAGCCGAAAGTGGGCCCTCACCGATGACACACAGGCAGATGTCCAACCCCGCCTTCGGAAGCCCGAACGCGTTGAGGAGTACCTCTTTGACGTCCGGTGGCTTGACGCTCATCTCCAGATCGGTGACGCGCTCCATCGGTTCGCCGTGACAGGACATCGGTGGATCGTCGCGACCGAGTGCGAGGACGACGTTGTCGCAGTCCGAGCACTCGAAGACGTCGTACCGGCTGGAGGACGGATCGTAGTGAACTTCTTCGCTGTCGCCTGACGATTGCTCCGGCTCGTTCTCGGACATTAGCTCTCCAACACCATTTGGTAAATTGTAACATGGGAGCCGGATAAATCCACGCCTCTCAACCCTCCGATCCCTCCGCAACGGGGTCGACGATCACCATCTCGTCGGCGTCGAGTTCGAGAAGTTCTTCGCCGGTGATCGTTACCCGGATTCCCCCATTTCCGTCCCTGCGAGCCAATTCACAGGAGATCAGACCATCCAGATGTGCTTCGATCGTTTTTTCGTCTGTATCGAGGTCCGAAGCAAGCGCCTCGACGGTGGTAATTTCTCGGCGCGGTGCGTCGCTTGCTCGGGCGAGTTGTTCCAGCACGGCTCGTCTCGTTACGTCCATGATCGATCCACTCCGGTCGATTGAGACCGGAGAACCCCGCCGTTCCGGGACATGACTACTCCTCGACCGTCCGGCTGATGTCGAGGGTATATGCCTCCAGGACGTCGCGACCCAGGAGGACCGGGTACGTCATTTCGGATCGATCGGTGATGCTGGCCGTGACGGTCCGCCACCGGTCGTCGATGTACAGTTCGACGTCGACGAGTGGGCGGGTTTCGGCGTCGTCACTGGCTCCCGACCGCACCTGCGTGGTGCCGACGAGCGGTCCCGCACCGATCCGCCCGGCCAGGCCAGTGTCGATACTCGTCCGCTTTGCACCGGTATCGGACTTGGCGACTGCTTCCTCCGCACCGTCCCGTCCGCTGATTCGGATCCGCGTCGTGTACCCCAGAGTGCCGTCGTCACCCTGCGCTTCGCCACGGGACGGCTTGCAGTCGGGGACCGAATCGTCCAGGGTCGGCTCGAGGTCGATAACCCGCGAGTCGTCGACTCGTCCGCCGGCACGTTCGATCGCGAGTCGAGCGATGTGCGGGGCCGCCGAAACGCCGGTCGCGGAAAACAGTCCCTTGAATCCGGCTGTGGCGTTGACCTCGAGGATGTACCACTCGCCGCCGACAGGCATCAGGTCGACCCCTGCCACGTCCAGATCCAGGACGCTCGTCGCTTCCGTCGCAATCCGTCTCGGTTCCGGCCCGAGGTCGTCGGTGATCCCTTCGACATCGCCCCCGAGCGCGACGTTCGTCCGCCATTCCCCGCCGGGAGCGTGACGTCGCATCGCGCCAACGACCTCTCCACCCACCACGTACACCCGGACGTCGAACGGACGGCCGTCCGAATCGTCCAGGAATTCCTGCACGAATGCGTGGCCGTCGTCGATCAGTGGGCCAACCGGCTCCCCCGGGGAAACGATCGACATCCGTCGCCCGTTGGTTCCGATCGTCGGCTTGTGGGCGGCGTCGGTCGAGAAGTGTTCGGTCCATTCCTGGACGGTTCGCGGCGACCGTCCGAAGAATGCGTCCGGAACGGGGAGATCGGCCGCAGCGAGTTTCACGCCGGCGCGGTACTTGTGGAGGGTGTTCGCCACTGCCTGAGGGCCGTTCACGACGGGCGTCGTCTCCCCGTAGAGTGCAGCGAGCTGGAGGTCCTCGAGCTGGTGCTCGCTCTTTGTGATGAGCAACCGGTTGACGAGCACGTCAACGCTGGGCGATAGCTGTACGGTGCCGTTCTCGATCCACGACGTGACGTTCTCGTCCCGAAGCCAAACCGGTTCGTGCCCCAGTGCACGAACGGCGTTCAGGATCGCTTTCGTTTCCTTGCTGTTGTGGGGACTCAACACGCCGACGCGTCGGTGTCCGGAAGGGGCCCCGGACCGGTCGACACTCGCTGACCGAGTCGTTCCCCCAGTTTCCTCCGGTCGTGACGAGTTTGAAGAGGCAGTCATGGAAGTCGCCTCCCCTACATCCGTGGGAAACGCTAATACGGGTTCTTCGGGTGTGTAACGAAGTCACAACCCCTCTCTCTATTTATCCCGGTCGGGACCGCCACGGTAGAACTGATGACTGACCAGCAGGCAACAGCGTTCACCTTCGATGGGAGTCGGGTCAAACCGGGAGAGACAGCGGAGTTTCGGTTTCCAGTGAGTGAAACCTATCTCGGCGATCCCGTTCGGATCCCGGTTACGATCATCAACGGCGAACGCCCCGGTCCGACCGCGTTTCTCTCGGCGGGGATCCACGGGGACGAACTCAACGGTATCGAAGTCGTCCGGGAAGTCGCCCAGGAGTGGAGCCACGAGGACCTCTGTGGGACGCTCGTCTGTCTCCCCGTGTTGAACGTCCAGGGGTTCCAGGCGCAGGAGCGGTACCTGCCGATCTACGAGCGAGACCTCAACCGGTCCTTTCCCGGGAAACGGAACAGTACGAGTTCGAACCGAATCGCCCACAGCATCTATCACAACTTCATCGCGCCGTGTGACTTCGGCCTCGACTTTCACACTTCGACCCGCGGGCGGACCAACATGTTCCACGTCCGTGCCGACATGGACGACGAGGGTACCGCCAGGCTGGCCCGTGCCTTCGGGACGAACCTCATCGTGGCGGGTGAAGGGTCCGCTGGGATGCTCCGCCGGGAGGCGACCGACGATGGAATTCCCACGATCACCCTCGAGATGGGCGAGGCACACCGCTTCGAGCGGGAGCTCATCGACCACGCCCTCGACGGCGTCCGGAGCGTGTTTGCCGAGTACGGAATCTATCGACAGGAGACCGTCCGCTGGCCGGGCTGGCGAACGGTCATCGAAGAAGCGAGCGAAAAGACCTGGCTCCGTGCCGACGCTGGCGGACTCGTCGAAATGCAATACGACCGGGGCGACCTGGTGCACGAGGGGGAGACGATCTGCCGAATCACGAACCCGTTCAAATCAGACGCGACCGTCGTCGAAGCGCCCTTTACCGGCCTCCTCGTCGGCGTCCTCGAAAACCCCGTGGTGTATCCGGGGAACCCGCTCTGTCACTTCGTCAAAATCGAAGACATGCAAGAGCGAATCATCACAGAGCAAACCGAACGGACACGAAACGACGGCGTGGTTTGAGGCAGACATCTGCCCGCCGTCCCTTACGACCGTTGCTATCCGTTCGATTCTCAAGCGATCTTCGCCCCCTGCACGTGGCGAGAGTGACCATCCGAAACGCGAATATTTCGCCGCACATGGCGGGGGTCGCGGGATGGGCGAGGGCCTCGTCCGATCCTTCGGCGACACGGTTGCCAGGCGGTATCTCGACAATTCAGCGGTGGTTCGCGAACGCTACTCTCATCCGTCTGCGATCCAATAGGAGCCTGAATACACCATGAGTGATTCCGCGGTCACCGATGACCCTTCGATCACGCTGTACCGGCTACAGGCGTGTCCATTCTGTGAGCGCGTCGTCCGGACACTCGACGAGTACGACCTCGAGTATCGCTCGCGATTCGTTGAGCCGATGCACTCGGAGCGAAACGTCGTCAAACGTATCAGCGGCAATCGCACCGTTCCGGCCATCGTCGACGAGACTACCGGCGTGACGATGTCCGAGAGCGCCAACATCGTCGGGTATCTCGAAACGACCTACGGCAACGGAGCGTAACACGATGGACCTGGATTTCGACGTCGTCGAACTCGACGAGTCGGACCATCCGACAGAAGGCGTACAAGCCCCGGATTTCGTCCGACCGCTGGTGAACGACGAGTACTGGGAGGACGTTGCACTATCAGAGCTGACTGCTGATGGGCCCGTCCTCCTCGTATTCTACACGATGGATGGGGATTTCCCGGCGACGTACATCTGGAACGAGCTTCGCGATCGAGCGTGGGACGATGATTACGACGTCACGATCGTTGGGCTTTCCATTTCGTCACCGTACGAGCACAAGACGTTCATCGAAGAGCGTGAGATGGACTACCAGCTGTTCAGCGATCCACAAAACGGTGTCGCCGAGGAGTACGGTATTACCAACGATCTCGACGGCATGGCCGGTATCAGCGAACCACGACCCGCCGTATTCCTTTTGGACGGAGACCGAACGATTCAGTACGTCTGGGTCGCACAGGAATGGCCGGACTTCCCGGACTACGACGAGGTCGAAAACGAGATTGCGGCGCTCTAGGGCCCACGATCACGGACCCGTCGCAGAGATGGGGTCGCTCCGGGTCAGAGGTCGATCGCTCGAAGCGAATCCGTCTGGCCGCAATACGGGCACTGAAAATCGGCGACCGTAACGTCATCGGCCATATCGTACGTGTAGTGGAGTTCGGCCATATCTAGTTCACAGTCGTCGTTCTCACACGCAATCTCGAGGGTTGCAGGCATGCACGTGGTTAGTAATGGCTCTCGGATAAACCGGTGGGTCGTGACAACGACACAGGGAGGCAATTCCATTGCTCAGTAGATCAACGGCCGGTCGAAGCCGACAGCCACCATCAGGAGTACCCGGACCAGCATCGCAACGCCAAGGTTCACACTGGGTCCGAGTCAGTGAGAATTTCGACGAGCGCGGGCCCGTCGTACGCGATCGCTTCTTCGAGGGACTCGTCGAGTGTTTCGGGGTCGTCGACGAGGACACCGTGGCCACCACAGCTCTCGGCGAACTCGGCGAAGTCCGGATTGACGAGGTCGGTCTGCCAGACGTCCCAGCCCCCGGTTCGTTGCTCCTTGCTGATCTTCCCGAGTTCGTCGTCGTTCAACAGAACGTGCGTGACGTCCATGTCGTACTTGACGGCGGTCGTGAACTCACCCATGTACTGCCCGAAGCCACCGTCGCTGGAGACCGAGACTACCTTTCGGCCAGCGAATGGGGACTCGGGTTCCTGCGTGGCTGCCCAAGCGCCCAGCGCCGCTGGGAACGCAAAGCCGATCGACCCGAGGTAGCCCGACATGAGGACGGACTGGTGTTCAGGTTCGAAGTATCGGCCGAACGCGTAGGTGTTATTCCCGACGTCGACGGGGATGATGGCGTCGTCGGGGACGAGTCGGGTCATCGCGTCGAATGCGGTGGCGTAATTGACTCCGCGGTCTGGTATCTGGGCTCGTCGGGTTGCTTTCTCCTCGCGCCATATCTCCCACCGGTCGGCGAGTTCCTCGCGCTGACTTTCCGCGTCGATGTCCTCGATTCGGTCGAGGAGTTCCCCGACAGTGACGCCGATTTCACCCCACACGGGCACGTCGATGCTGTGGAACTTGCCAAGGGTCATCGCGTCGTAGTCGACGTGGATCGTCGGCTTGTACTCTGCAATGCCGGTGTGATTCGAGAAGCTCGCGCCGAAGACGGCCAACAGATCCGCCTCGTTCATGAAGTGGCTCGCGATTGGCGTCCCGCTCCGGCCGAGGACGCCACCTGCGAGCGGGTGGGAGTCGGGGATTTGTCCCTTTCCTTTGAACGTCGTCAACACCGGACACTCGAATCGCTCGGCGAGATCGACGAGCCCGTCCATCTCGAAACGCGCGCCGTGGCCGGCGATGATGACCGGTCGTTCGGCGGTTTCGAGCAGGTTCACCGCATCCTGAAGGGCGTCTTCCGGCGGACTGATGTCGCGCTCGGTGATGCGTCCCTCGGGATCGCCCGGTTCGACGCCCTCGGCGGACTGGGTCTGTATCTCGTCGGGGAAGATCAGGTGGGAGACGCCTCGTTCGAGGATGGCAGTCTTGGCTGCTCGAGTTGCGAGTTCGGCATGCTGGCTGTCCGGGAGAACCGTGGCCTCGAACTCGGCGACGTCGCCGTAGGCCGCCTGGAGGTCGACCTCCTGGAAGTTTCCCGTCCCGAGGACCTGCGAGTCGACCTGTCCGGTGAGCGCGATGGTCGGCGACCGGTCGACGTTGGCGTCCCACAGCCCGGTGAGCATGTTCGTCGCGCCGGGGCCGGCAATCGAGAAGCAGGCGGCTGGGCGACCGGTGAGTTTCCCGTAGGCCGACGCTGCGAACGCACCGGCTCCCTCGTGACGGACGCCGTAGTACGAGAGGTTCCCGTCGTCGGCTTCACGGCGGAGCGCGTCGGCCAGGCCGAGGTTCGAATGGCCGACGATGCCCCAGACGTGCCTGACGCCCCAATTCACAAGCGTCTCGGCGATCACGTCCGAAACCGTCCGCTCGTGAGGCGCTTCCTCGGGAAAACCCACGTAGATCCCGTCTTCCCGTTCCTCGACCGGAAACGTCTGGACGCAGTCGTCGTGTGAACCAGGCGTCTCGCCCGTGAGCGGGTCGAAGTCCCACCCGTGCCATGGGCACCGGAGCCACCCGGTCTCGATCGATCCCTCGCCTAGCGGCCCGCCCTGGTGTGGACAGTTGTTGTCGAGGGCGGCGTATTCGCCGTCGTAATGGGTTACCGCGACGGTCGTGTCGCCACAGCTGACGGCCGTAACTCGTCCTTCCGGCAGTTCGTCGTGTGACAGCGCTTTGTACCACGTCATTCCCCGGCCACCTTCCTCCGGGGGCGAGTCGGCACTCATGCTGTCCCCGTGGCGGTAGGTGGCATTAAATAACATGCCGGGTATGCAGGCCCGTTTCGTCTCCACGGAAGGATTATATACCGTTGTGAGACCGACGGTGGTCATTGCTACTGTAGCGACCCTCCTTCGGGCGTAACGGGCCACTCAAAAGACGCCGAGTCCGCCGGCGATCAGACGACCCCCGATGACGGTGAGGAGACTCAACACGACGATCCTCCGGACGCGCACGCTGACCGCAACCCTGAGCCGCTTGCCGATGGCGACGCCGACGACGGCCGGCACGGCCGCGACGACCGACGCCAGGAGGACGGTCGTACTCGGGTAGAGCCCGAACGCACCCGCGACGGCGACCCGAATCCCGTTGAGTCCCAGGAACACCATCGCCACGACGCCGATGAACACGCCGTGGGAGAGGTCGAAACTCCGGAGGTACGCGATCAGCTGGACGCCGACGTTGGTGCCACCGAACAGCACCCCGGAGACGGCGCCGACGCCGACCATTCCCAGCCGCGTCTTGCCGACGTCACTGTCACCGATTGCGAGCCACCCCGGCAACGGAACCCGACGCTGAGCGGTGACGACGAACCCCAACGTCAAGAGGCCGAGGCCGACGCGAAGCGGGGCCTCGGGAACTCGGTCCAGCACGCCCATTCCGACGACGGTGCCGACCAGGGCCGCACCGATCAGCGGCCAGAACCGTCGACCGCACGTCCGGAGTTCCTGTCGCGTGAGGTCCCGTACCAACGAAACGTTCACCGCGAGGATCGGGACGATCATGAACACGACGGCCGTTGCGGGGTCGATCATCGTCGCCAACACCATCGTCCCGACGACGGCAAATCCGAAGCCTGCCACCCCGTTCGTCGCCCCGGCAACGACGATGACGACCGTGACGATGGCGATGGTCTCCGGGGTAGCTGTCGTGATCATCCACCGTAGTGCTCCCGCGCTTGTGGTATCAAGATACTGGTGGTCGGTGACACCCCGTGGCCGCCAAGTCGGCCGTCGTCGATTGGGTTCGGAATCAACGTGGTCCGGATCGTGATCCACGACCCCTTCGATGGATCGACCGACATTCGTCGAGCGAACCGGACCCCGACCGCCGGGCCTCTCAGAACGTGATGACGTCGTAACCGTCGGCGACCAGCGAGCGCATGCTCGGATGGCCGTCGTGGTCGTCGAGGGTGACCAGTCCCGACTCGGCGACAGCGTCCTCGACGCCGAACGCCCCGGAACAGTAGTCACAGACCGACGTGTCGTCGCGGACGGCTTGATAGAGTTCGTGTTGGTCGCTATCCTCGTCTTCGAGCTCGGGGATCCACTGGGTCCCGGCCCCGTCGAAGATCAGTTCGAGTTCGTCCTCATCGTTTTCCGCGAACTCCTTGGCCGTCTCGAGTCCGTTCACGATGCGCCCGAGGTTCTCGTGTCCCTCGGTCCCTGCGAGAATGACAACTGCTGCTTTCGTCATTGTAGCTACCGGTAGTCTCGCCGATGGTATAGTCCGTCCCCGGATGTGCAACGAGCCTGCGCGTGCGACGAACGGATATATGCTTTCGACGTCCGCCCGGCACCGAACCACCTCGCCCGATACCCAGCAGGTGGTGAAAGGAACCCTTGCCTCCTAGATCAATGCGAGTGCTCACCGTCACCGCGGGTGAATTGCCCCGAGAAGCCCCGCTGGACGACCTCCGACAGTGCGGGGTGAATGTGGACGGACTCTCGAATGTCCTGGACCGTGCCCGATCCCGCTTTCATCGCCACGACG
>Ga0102925_1001811_pt1 | contig 11847 bp, 17 predicted proteins | sample SalPonR1_A_D1_MG_FD_78216 | JGI IMG/M metagenome (GOLD analysis project Ga0102925, IMG submission 78216) | Salt pond soil microbial communities from South San Francisco under conditions of wetland restoration - Salt Pond MetaG R1_A_D1_MG | ecosystem: Environmental > Aquatic > Marine > Intertidal... | reverse complement strand
TCTTTTTTTCCTATTTTTTTAATAAGTAAAATTTTAAATGCTTCGTATTTATATATATCCTCTGCACCTATATTTATGTGTTCTAGCCAACACAAAATACAAATTTATGGAGGATGACAAAGATATGTATTTCAATAACGAAAATGGTGCAATGGCAATAATGGATGCTGTTATTGGTGGTATTGTAACTATCATAGGTGTTCTAATTGTAACTAATGTTGATACTGCAGCTAACATACAAGATTCTAGTGTAGCAACTATGACAGGATTAATTGGATTAGTTCTTGCAGCTGGTGGAATCTTATTCGTAGTAGTAAGATCAATTGGTGCTTAATTGAGTAATTAAGTGAGCAAGGGGTTTTCTCCATTCCTCACCTCTTGCTTAGTTTAATTTTTTTAATAAGGAATAGAAAGATATAAATATAAGTTAGTATATAAATATATATATGTATACAAAAAGTGATATTGCATGATGTGGTACTTGTTTTTAATAATTATATTAATGTCTGGATTCTTTATGCTGTTAGGCTATCAAACAAAAACTAGGCTATGGGTTCAGTTAGGTGCTCTATTCTTAATATTTTTAGGATTCCAAATAATTGCAACTGGCTTAGATATCCCAACAGGCTCAGCAGTTTTGGGGTTGATATAATATGAGATTTAATTTTGTTTATGCTTTATTAGGAATTATGTTTTTAATTCCTATAGTTTCTGCACTGCCACCTGCATCAGCATATTCCAATCCTACAATGGATGGGAACGGGGATCCATTAGCTAATCCTAAATGTCTAGTTACTTGGAATGGTTGTGATGATGGAGATTTAGTCTATAAGCCGGGCTTCTGTAATTTTGGAGTATTAATTCCTGATGGAATTGACCAAGTACACATACAAGTGAATAAAGCTAATAGATACGGTGGGGATTTATCAATGGAATTTTATGAGAGTAAAGACACTAATTTTTTAGTTTGGGTAGATAGAGAGAGATCTCCTATTAATGTTACTTGTTCTGTATATAATAGTGTTAAAGATAATTATGATTTATTAGATAGTGATACTTTAGGTGTTTATGGGGGCTATGTAGATACTAATGCAGTCAACACATATACTAATATAGATAAAGAAACAGTAACCAGCAAATGGCTTTTAGGTTTATTGCTTATATTAGTTGGTTTCTTAGTGTTCTTTGATGCCTTCTTCAATGATAGGTTTAGTAGGTATATTTAATATTAAATAGGAGTGGATTAATTTATGGATTTTAACGAGCAAGAAAAAATTACTGATGCACCAAGACAAAAGACTTATGAGTCAGAAGAAGAACTTCTTTCTAGACTAGTAACACCTGAAGCAAGAACCAGCTATGAAGATGTAGTGGTTTATGATAAGAAGAGAAAAGAGTTTGTGACACGAGCCAAGCCAATTGGTGTGCCAGAAATGAACCTATCTGACTTAACAACTGCTATTTTAGTGGGGCAGAAATCTGAATTTGCGTATGCGTGGCATACAGTTAATCTAATTAATCAATGGGTATATCTACAAAAAGAAACAGGATATGATTTTTCTAATATAATTAGATTTCATTATAATAATTTAATGACAAATCTATCTCTATCCAAATCAGTGGATGGAACACTGAATAAGGCGATCACAACTAAAGAGGTTAAGCAAGTTCAGGAGTTTAGGGATAGAAGTGGAGAGAGCAACGGCTCTCCACAGAGTTTCGTGCAATGGCTTAAAGGAACAAGAAAAAAAGCCAACGAAATGTATAAATAAGGAAAAAAAGAGGAGTGAGTAATTTATGGCACTAGCCGAGACAATAGCAGGAATTTCATTTGTTGTTGCTTTTTTTAGTTTATTAACAATTTTTATTATTCTTAGAATGGGGGGTAATAGTTTTAGAAGTTATCTAAAGTCTAAGTTTGGACCAACTAAAAAGAAAGGGGCTTGGATTATCCAATTTGATAAGAATAAAAAAGTTAAGCTTAAATTCAAGAAGTTACCAGAAGACAAAAAAATCAAGATTAAGTCAGGGGACATTCCTGAGGATGATCAATACGCATATGTTAATGATGTGTATCACCAATTAGATTCAGAGGGTAATCCAGTTATTCTTACTCTAGAAGACTTTCCTTTTCCTTTTTTTCTTAAAAAACATCATTTAGACAATCTTTTCCCTACAATTGATAAAATGACAGCAGTAATAGATGATGTGCTAATGAATGGAACAGAGGATGATATATCTAATCTTAAAATTAAAATAAAAAAGAGATTTATTAAAGCTAAGGAACAACTTAAATACATACCTAATGCATGGAAAAAGTATAAAGTATTAATGAACATAGATAATATAGTAGAGAGATCGCAAGATGCTAATGAGATAGATAATAAAGAATCGCTTAAGGCTTATAGACAGGTGCTAGTAGATATCAAGCACTCTATTGAAGAAGCTAACCACCAAGTAGTGAACGCGTATGATTTATTCGAGACAGCTGGATTTGTTCAGAACATAACAAAAACAGCAATGTCAGAGTATCAGAACGGTTTCCTAGCATCCAAGCAGACTAATACAGAGAAGAAGGTTAATATGACATTAATGGTTCTTCTGATAATTATAGGTGTTTTTATGTTGATATCTATATATATGACATACTCACAGGGGGAAGATATGAAGGCGATTTCTACATCAGTAAGTAATAATACAGACAAGGTAGACCAGCTCTATCAATACATTAACCCAGAAAATAACGAACCGATTGATGGAGATATAAAAGTAACTCCACCGAGTAATAACTCAACGCCTAGCGCACAACCATCTTAGGTGGTATAGATGGTATTTGTTAAAAGATATAACCCAGATAATAAGAAGTTGTTCGATCACATTCATAAAATGAAAGAGCCGATTCGTACAATATTCTATAATCTGTGGTGGAGAAACTATAAGACAGTTAATAATTCAATTGTATCAGTAATAGGTATGACAGGCTCAGGAAAGAGTTTGCTATGCCTTTATATGTGCTGGAAGCTAGACCCTACTTTTAATGCTGATAGAATTATTTTTGACCCTGTTGAGCTAGTGGATAGGCTGAGTAATTCGGACAAAAAAACAGCTTTTATTTTTGAAGAGGCAGAAATTAATTTATCCTCTAAATCACACTGGTCAGAGATAAACCAAATAATTGTTAAGCTATTCTCAACTATTAGGTATAGACGTAATTATCTATTTGTGAATCTTCCGAGTGAGAAGCAATTGGATAGCCAAGCAAGAACCCTGAGATATGCTAATATAAGAATGAATGGTATATTCGAGGATAAAAAAGGTATGTTTAGCTCTTTTTCTTGGGAGTTTTTAACCCCTCCATTAATCGCAGATAACTCTAAATCTAAAGATAAAGATATGAAAAGAGAACCACTAGTTATTTTTTCTAGGACTGATCAGGGTATAATAGTCAAGAAAGTTATTAATGAATTTAGGTTTAGATTGCCTAACGATCCTGCTTTCAAGAAGTTAGTAAGAGATTATGAAGCTAAGAAAAGTGAGTTTTTAAAAATATTATACAAGGAATTTAAAGATAAATTAAAAACAATTACTGTTAAAAATAAAGAAGTTAACCTAAAAGATGTTCTTAATGCAATAATGAAAAATAAAGATAAATTTTATATTGGTGGTAAATATTCTGTCTTAGAAATACAGAACACATTTGGTTTAAACAAAACTAGAACTAGAGAAATCATTAAAGAACTAAAACAAAGAGAACCTGCCACACCAACAAAAAAAGAAATATATAAAGCAGAAAAGGATAGGCTTAAAGAAATACGTAAGTTTATGGGGATGTGATAATGTTTGAGAGACTATAAGAATTTAGATGAAAATCGTTTCAAAACACAAGACTGGGGATTTAAACAACTAGTGCTGGGGCATATGAAGTCAGTAGAGCAACAAATGAGTTATATAGGATTAAATGGATTTAAGACTGATGAGATACGAGGTACATATCTATCAGTTAGGTCTCTGTCTAAACTACTATTTCCTTATGTAACTCTTGACCTTAAGGATGAAATAAGAGAAGGTATATCTGAGCTAGATAGTGTAGTTAATTCTATATCTAATTACCAAAGCGAGAAAATGAGTGATATTACAGATAAACGAAATTTTGCTTTTCGAGTAGGAGATTTATTAGGGGTTTGTTATAGATGTCTTCCATACATAGGAATCAGAATGACTGAGATGGACTATGGAGATATTGATGATAATGAATAATTGTTAAAGTGTATTATTTTGTACAATTAAATTATTTATAATGTACAAAATTGTACACTTAATATAAATTCAATGTACAAAAAACATATATAGTTTCTTTTTAATGTACAAAATAGTACATTCTAATTTTTAATAATAATAATATAGTCGTTGAAAGGAATTTGCTTCAAATTCAATCTCCTTAGCATCACACATTATAACTATAATGTGTAGGAATAACTACCTTTATAAGCTTGTCGGTGTATAAAATACATATGAATCAAGTAACTTAATTAGTTAGTGATTCAAATATGATATGGATTGGGTTAAATGAAAGAGAAAGAGTATCATAGAGAAGGCTTTGTCAGTCACGATAAGTTGGGCGCGAAGTATAATATGGATTACTTACTTAATAAAGTAGTAGATTTTTCTATTAATAACAAGACTACTAAAGACATCGATATAATAAAAAACAAAGATTTAGATCAGTTAAAAGCTATAATTGGAATAATAGCAATGAGTGGGTGCAGGGTATCTGAGGCACTTAAGCTACAATACAATGATTTTATTCTTGAAGAATCAGATGAAGGTAAACAATGGCTCACACTGACTCTTAAAAACCTCAAAGGTGGTAGGGGTCATAAAGGAAGCGAGTCCTTATCCATAAAGAGAGTGCCAATTCTATTAGACCCTAACTCAATTTTCTTCAAACCTTTTATTAGACCAATTCTTAAATGGTACATTACCTTGTCTAAATGGTATGATATGGGTGTTTGGAAGAATACAGATTTTGAGGTTTTCCCTAATTGGACTAGATTCAGAGTATATTACTACTTCTATAAATATCTAAATATTAATCCACACGGCTTGCGTAAGATATTTACTACTTATTTAGTGGTGGATAGAAACTATCCAATTAAGGTAGTCCAGAGAATAATAGGTCATAGAGACTTAAAAAACTTAGATTATTATATCAATCTAAGAACAGAGGATATTAAGAAAGCTATTCTTGAAAGGAAGGAGGATTAATTTATGGAGTGTAAAGCATGGAAGGTAACTAGTATGATATTACTTGGGCTTGTCATTTTCTTTATATTTATGACAATTGTAGGAATTAAAGAGCAAGATAAGATAGATCAACAAAACAGAAAGATAAACCAACTAGATAATAAATGTTATTATGATGCGTGTAAAAATTCTTATTATTATGACTATGATGCATATGAGGGTATGTGTTACTGCTATAATGAATATGGAGAACAAATTGATAGTGAGTTTTATCCTTATCTAAGAATTAAATAAAGAGGTGTAAATATGATAGAAGAACAAACTAAAATAAGTATCACAAAAGATAAAGTGATTACTATGCCAGATGATATTGAAGGGGCAGAAATAACTAACATAAAAATCAAGCCTGCTCAAGAAATTTTTGGTGAGAAAACAAAAGATAAAGAACAAGTAATTCTTTATCTAGAATTTAGATCAGAAGAATACGGAATAACAGGTAATGAAGTAATGACTTATTTTAAAGATAAAATTCCAGAGAGATCTAAGCTAGGTAAGTTCTTACAGAAATATGATAAATTAGAAGAAGGTATTAAAGTTAAATTAGAGAGAGATACAAAATCAGATTTTTATAAAATAAGAATATAAATAATGGAGGAATGAAAATGAACGAAAACACAATTTCAAAACAACTACAATTATTATGGTATGATCTTAGAAAAGAACAAAGAGACATCCAAATACTACAAACACTAGCTGAATCTAGTATGTTACACGAGCTACCTGAAGATACAATTAATTTAATCAATAGATCATTATATAAATCATATAGAAACATACAGGCATCTTATATTAAGTTTGATGAAATATTTGAAGAATTAATGCCAGAACAAAAGGAAGAAAAAAAAGAAGATAGTCAACCAGAGCCAAAACAAGTTAAAGAAGAAGATAAACAACAAGAAAAAGAAGAATCAAAAAAAGAAAATACAGAAGATACTGATGAAGAAGAAACAGATGATAATGAGGATGATGACAACAATAAAAACTGGGATGAAGAAGACGGATTTACTAATAATGAAGAAAAAAAGGAAGAAATTCAACCAGAAGTAAAAAAATCATTAAGAGACCAATTAAAGGATAAAATAGATAAACTCTAAGGGGGTAATTATGAAAAATAAACCAACAGGAGAGGACAAGATAGCATATTATGAATTTTTAGAAATTCAAAATATAAGAAATAAGAATAATAAAGAACAAAATCTATTAACAGTATTTAATATTACACTATTAGTAATTCTAGTTGTATCTTATATCTCACAAGTAAGATATGTAGAAATTCTTATGTTTTATCTTGCAGTTATGATTATTTATCTTCTATTTAGAAATAAGAAGTACCAAAAGGATGAAAAGATTTACAGAGATACATTAAAAAAAATAAAAAACAGATTCATAAAAAACGACAATCATAAAGGCTAAACCATTTACCATCTTTAACTATCAAACAATTACTTAAATCTTTATTCCCTTTTCGGGACACAAAAAACTTATTTTTGTATTCAATTTCTTTATTTGGTGGAGAACCAAAGTATTCTGTATCAATATTATGCCACATCACAAAATAACCAATGCCCCAAGAATAATCAACATCACTAATATTATTATTTTCTATTGACTGCCCTACCCTAATTACCTCATAATCTTGTATAGATGGTGGGCTTATTATAATTTGTGATAACATACCTATTAAAAATAAAAACCATATCATATAAATACCCTTTTTACCTTTATCAGACACGTTTTTAAGAAGGGTGGTGTTGTTTAGTAATAAAATAGGTGTTAAAACATATATTATCTTGAAATTAATCAGAGTAAGCAAAGAAAAAACATAAATTCCCAATTTATTTTCTTGAATCATACTTTTTTTTAAATATAAAAAAATTAAAAGCAAAATTATACCACCAGAAATATTTAACGATAGAAATGCAGATGTGTTTTCTGCAATTTGAGAATGAGGGAAAATTGATCCTATAAAGTCAGTCCAAAAGATAATAAAAATTGAGCTAGCAAGAATATATAAATAATTAAAACGAGTTATGAATAAATACAACAAAATAAACAAAACAGTATATTTCCAAATCATAGTAGAGATAAATAAGAAAAACAAGCTAAAAATAATGTTTTTATCAAAAAACTTATTATTATTCTTAGACAACTGCTTTTTAATCACAAAATAAAGAGAAAGGAAAAGAAAAGGTAAAGCAAACAAATCATCCTCAAATTTGAAAAAAATTAAACCATAAGTAATAAAACTAATTAGAGATAATGGATATATTAGTGCATGTTTTTTAGAGTATAGCCTAGCACACTCATAAGCAATAAAAAGAGTAGTCAAAGTAACTAGAAACATTATTATTTTAATGCCAATTACACTCTGGGGCATTAAACCCATAATAAACTGCCCTACTATACCGGTTACGTGTAGATTAGTCCCTAAAAATATATGATTGGCAAAATAATAAGAGTCCATTCCAATGAAAGGAACATTTGAATTTCTTAAAAAATAGAAAGTATAAAGAAAAAGACTGAACACAAAAATAATTAGATAATTCTTCTTAGTTTGGTTCATAAACTCATTCCTCTCTAAGTAAATTTCAATTTATTTCTTTTCTGGATATACCATTCCTTGCCTGATAAGAAATTAGATCGTGTATACTTCTTTATCTTCTTTTTAGGCTTAAACTCATCAGGGTGTCTCATAAAATACTGACACTCAAGAAGAGTCTTAAAAGACTTGAGTGGTTTATTCTTAGAATCCACTACAAGATACTTATTCCTCCGAGCAAACTCAGAGGTAAAAGAAGACCTATTAAGTCTATTCCTATCAGGAGATCCTTTTGGGTGTTTAAGAGCCTCAAAGGTTCTCTTGGTTATTCTCCATTCACTACTTGGCTTTTTCATAGATCGAAATCAACTCTTTTAATACTTTTCTATATCTCGGTCTTTTTTCTTTATTTAGTTGTTTCTTGAGATAGCCTAACCTAGCACCAATAAAGACTCTCGCCTCAATTTTAGTATCAGGAAACTTAGAAAGCTCCTTCATATACTTCTGCTTATAAGAATAGGCGTTATCCCTACATTTGTTGTAAGTCATTCCTCTAACTCCCACTTCTACTAAAAAACTTCAAAATAAACATACCTATTGTTGCACCGAAAATAATAGCAACAAATACTGCAATTGTTTTAAGTTCTTGACCCCCCCAAACTGTAAACATACTAACTGCAAGAATACTCATTGCTATAAGAATGAAGGTGGAAGGTATGTTAGATGTAAACATTAATAGAGCAATCACTACAAGTATAAAAAATGAAAAGAGTACCATTGAGCCTGTCATTCCAATACCCATTGACTCTAGCACACTTCCAATTGACTGTGTAGCGAGAAACATCATATTCCTCCACCCCCTCTTAATATTGAGAATACATACAATAAAACATAAATCACAGCTAAAAATTCAACAAAACCTATTACTCCTATAAGTATGAAGTTAATCATAATTGGGAGATTCATTGTAAATATTATTGCTGTCCAGCCTACTGTCAGACCTTTTAGTAGATTCCATAGCTTCTCAGAACGATTGAATGCATCCTCTTTGTAAGGAATACCCTCGATTATATCAGGATCTGTAGTAGCCTCTGAGCCAGAAGATACTTCTTCTCCAGAGGATACATTAAGGTCATTATTGTAAAAGTCTGTTTCTAGGTTATCAGGGTTAGAGGTAATCACACTTACCTTAGTCGCCCATGATTGATCAGCTAGACCAAGACCTACAATAGAGGCGTTAATGCAGAAAAGTATTAATAAAAATCCACCTACATTACCTATTGATAGATTCATCTAATCGCCTCCTTAGTCATTAAGAAAATACCGAACATAACTGCTAGGACATATATAAACCTACCTATATCTGTACCCATTACTATTACACCTGTATCCATCCATCCTAAGAATACAAAAATCCCTAGTAAAAACAATCCTATTATTGTTATACCATTTGTGTTTGTCACGAATCCGGTAAAAGTAATAGTCACTAGAATTGCAGTAGTGATAAGTATTGCAAGAATTGTAGCCCATATATTACCTATCTCGTTTGGTAAGTTCTCTAATAAGTAGAATATTCTACTAGATTGACCCGAAACACCTATTGTTTTCTTTGAATTTATTGTGTAAGTTGTAGAATCTACAATATAATTTACATCAAGATCGAATCTCACTACTCCAGAGTCAACATCAAATAAGCTTCTATTAAACACCTCACTTATATCAAGGCTAGTTCCTGACAAACCTGTTTGGGTTTTAGTATCAATCAGAGTATTATTTTGATAGGTTTTAAGTGTGTAACTTGAAATTACTGGGCTATAGTTAATTGATTGTAATGTCACAGTTGCATTAGCAGTTGGGTCTTGTGTGGTTAAATTAAAAGTATTATTTGTGTCTGACCAATCAATATCATAGTCTATGCTAGAGGTAACTGCTGTAGTATCAATTAGATCTAGCACAAAGTAGAAACTGTCCTCTGAGCTTCTTGGTTGGATAGTGTATGTTCCTTTAAGTAGATCGTTGTAATATAATTCTACATCGTAAGTATCAAGTGGGTATGCACTAAATGAAGTCCTACCTGTTGATGTCGTTTGGCTGGACTCAACTAGAATATCATCCCCACCTATGCTCTTATATATATTAACCACTACATCTTGAATAGGTCTCTTTAGCTTATCAAAAGTGAATATTAATGGGGCAATACCGTCCTCTTCTCTTAATAAATAAGGTTGTAGTTCATAAGTTTCTGTGTATTCAAGTCCAAAAGGCACTTGAACTAAATAAGTTCTAGGTAAATAATCTCTATCAATAGGAGTCGCATTATAATCTACAATTTGTAATGAGTAATAATCTTGTGTTCCTGCAAACACATTGAAGTTCACATCTGTTGTTTGGTTAGTCAATGAATAGTTTAGCAGGCCACCCACTGATATATCGTAAGGTGTTACTTCTTCCTCTGACTTCTCATCCAATGGTATCTTAAGGTCAACTGTGGATTTGAAATATATATCCTCTAGTACACCATTATTATTAATCAACTCAGCTATGTAATTACCGTCTAATTGTCCATGCAGAGTTGTTTCTCCATCGCCATTTGTTTTTAAAAATTCAATATAAGGCTCTGATTTTAGACTATCATAATTATTTTTTTTTAAGGAACGTATGTCTGTAACTATATACGCATTGTCAGATACACAGACTGTTGAATAATCATCACAACCATTTATATAACTCAGGTTAGTTCTTGATACGCTTCCATCACTAAATTCATTAACCTTTCTATAACTAGTGTAATTGCTTCCATTAGCATCAAACACAAGTGCATAGTATGAATTTGCGTCTAATGAGAAAGGACTAGCAAAGTCAACTGAATCATTACTCAAGCCAGTATAATCCCTATATAGTATAGCCCCTGTGTTATAATCATATAGATAAAAAGACTCAACTGGGTTACTCACTAGTTGCTTGAAGTTAATTTGAGTCAAATAAATATCATCTGTTCCTGTTTGAATCAACACACCGTCCTTAGAGGACTCTGTGTTAGAGGTAGTATACTGCTCTGGCTCAAGAAGTGTGTCCGCGTATACCTTAGCAGTCACACCGTCTTGTTGAAGGAATCTTAGATACTTATTCTCCCAAAGATTGCCTTCTTTATCCTTAACTAAGAACTCAATATCATTAGATAAATCCTCTGGAATCATATAAAAATTAAAATCAATGAATTGATATGGATTAATATACACAATAAAATCACGAGACTCGTAGCCTGTTCCTTTTATAGTAAAGTCCTGAATTCCATTCCAGCCTCTCTCATAAGGAAAGAAATCAAAGCTACCGTTATCATCAGCATATATCTTGTTTCCATCGCTATCCTCAAGATATATTGTATCGTCCAATTGTGTTCCTGTATCCTCATCATAAGTTGTAAATCTGAAGTAACCAAAATTAGTATCAAAGCCACTTGTTACCTTAGTTTCAGTCTCAATTAAATTATCACTATCATCATATATGTATAGCTTAGTAAGTGCATAAATGGTATCTGGTGCTAGACTACTAGGGATTGCATAAGATAATATTGTGTTGCTATCAGCCACTCCTACATTAATCTCTCTATTGCTATCTCTGTATAATTCAGTCCCATCAAAAGACGCTGTGTCATTGAATGCAAAATCTAGATAATACTTTCTATCTCCACTTATATTAGATTTATCGTGAACTTCGTAGTATCCTTGATATAATGTTTCCGGAAGGAAGAAGTTAGCATCTTCTGGGTATTCAGGAATATAAATGTTAGCATCCCAGTTCTCTAGTACATCAATATTAACTGAGTCTGTATCGGAGCTTAGATCATCAGTCACATCTATACTAAGTGTTGAGCTTGCGATTGTATCAAACACATAAGAAAAGTCCTCTGAGATACTGATTGTGCTTCCGTCTAAATCCCAGTCAAAGACTTGTGTGCCATACCCATTGCTTGCTGTTGAAGTAACTGAATAATTAGTCCATTG
>Ga0102925_1001805_pt1 | contig 11872 bp, 12 predicted proteins | sample SalPonR1_A_D1_MG_FD_78216 | JGI IMG/M metagenome (GOLD analysis project Ga0102925, IMG submission 78216) | Salt pond soil microbial communities from South San Francisco under conditions of wetland restoration - Salt Pond MetaG R1_A_D1_MG | ecosystem: Environmental > Aquatic > Marine > Intertidal... | reverse complement strand
CTGAAGCGCTAAAAGCAGCTTCTAGCTCATTTACATCAATTGCTTCATCTTTTGGATCAACAACAGGAACAATGTCTAAATTGTATTTTTTCGCAAACTCAAAATCTCTCTCATCATGAGCTGGAACAGCCATAATTGCTCCAGTACCATAATCCATCATTACATAATTAGCAATATATATAGGAATTTCTTTTCCATTAACTGGATTTATACAGTACTCGCCAATAAAAAGACCCTTTTTCTCAAGTGTCGTTGCTGATCTTTCAATACTTGATAATTTATTTAATTCTATTAAGAAATCATCAACATCAGCTTCATATTCTGTACCAGAAACTAGTTCTTTCACATAAGGATGCTCTGGTGCTAAAACCATAAAAGTCGCCCCAAAAAGTGTATCAGGTCGTGTTGTAAACACTTCTAACTCTTTAGCTGAATCTTTTATTTTGAATTTTACTTCAGCGCCTTCAGATTTACCAATCCAATTTGCCTGCATTAATTTTACTTTCTCTGGCCATCCATCCAAGGTTTCAATATCATTTAATAACTCTTCAGCATACTCAGTTATTTTAAAATACCATTGTGTTAAATTTTTCTTCGTTACTTCGCTATCACAACGTTCACATAACCCGTCAACAACTTGTTCATTGGCTAATACTGTTTCACAACTTGTACACCAATTCACTGGAGATTTTGCTTTATACGCCAATCCTTTATTATATAATTGTAAAAAGATCCATTGGGTCCACTTATAATAATCTTCATTAGACGTTGCTACTTCTCTATCCCAATCATAACTAATACCTAACTCATTTAATTGATCTTGCATCTCTTTTATGTTTTTTCGTGTCCAAATATCAGGATGAATACCATTCTTTATAGCAGCATTCTCAGCTGGTAAACCAAAAGAATCCCAACCAATTGGATGGAGTACATTCTTACCATTCATAGTTTTAAATCTTGCAATTACATCACCAATTGAATAGTTTCTTACATGGCCCATATGTAATTTTCCAGATGGATAAGGGAACATTTCAAGACAATAATATTTTTCTTGATCAGAGGTTTCATTTACCTTGTATACCTCATCTTTTTCCCACTTTTCTTGCCATTTCTTTTCTACTGTTCCAAAATTATATGTCATTTTAACTCCTTTCAAAAAACAAAAAAGGCACCGTTATTATATAGAGACGAAATTTTCGCGGTACCACTCTAATTTGACTTAAGTCCTCGTATGTTTTTAAAGGTAACAAACCTATTCTTTCCCTAAGGTTAATTCAGATAACTATCAATATTGATTCACAGCAACCATCAACTCTCTTTGAATTGTATTTATCTTACTCTGCCTTATTCTATATTCAATTATTATAAATATTTTATAGATTTTAGTTCTTATTGTCAATATCAATTTTTGATGATTCTTCGCAAAAACGATCAATATTATAAAATTCTCGTTTTTCTTTACTAAAAATATGGACTACAAAATCAATATAATCTAGCAGTAACCATCCGGATTCGCTGTTTCCTTCTGAATGTTTGACTTTGATATTTGCCTTTGATAATTCTTTTCTTAAATTATTTGATAATGCACCAACATGTCTTTCTGACATTCCAGTTGTAATGATTAAATAATCAGTATATGGGATTTTTCCTTGCACATCATATAGACATACATCTAAACCCTTTTTCTCGTCAAGAATTTTTGCTGCTTTAATAGCGTTATTTCGAATTTCTTTCATTTTAACTCCTTCTATTAATCACAATCTATAGTTACTACTATTGTTTTTCCAATAATTTATTTCTGAGTAAAATACTTTCTACATATATTTGTTCATTCTTTTTAATGATATACTCAATTGATTTATTTAAAGCTGCAATCATACCTTCTTCAAGATCTTTATAAACTAATCTTTTGATTTTATGATAACCTTTAAACTTTCTTCTATTAGGTTCGATTAAATCTGCTAAATACAATATCATGTCAAACTTGCTCATATTCCTATCAGCGAAGGTATGAAATCTTATTGCATTTAATATAATTTCATCGTCTATACCAAACTCTCTTTTAATTAGTTCAGCTCCAACTGGCCCATGACAAAGATCTTTAATTTCAATAATCATCGGCTCTAAATCTAAATCGAAGGTTTTAACTAAATTTCTTAGTTCTTCATTAGAATACATTTTAGCATAATCGTGTAATAATGCTGCTACTTTCATACGCTCAACATCAGCATTATATAATTCAGATAACTCAATAGCAGTCTCCATCACACCAATTGAATGCTTAAATCTAAATTTATCATTATTTTTAAGTTCTTCAATTATTTTTTCAATATTATACATAAATCTCCTAACTAAACAAACTGTTTGAATGAATATAATCGATAATATCTGAATCTAACATATATTTAATACTTTTCTTTTCCATAATTCTATTGCGAATATTTGTAGAGGAAAGCCCAATTAATGGCATTTCAATTCTTTCAATAGTTATATTGTATTGTTGCTCTAAACTACTAATTTTATTTTCTACAGTTTCTTCATTATAAGATGGGCGCATAATACAAACAAAATTTATCAATTGAAATAGTTTTTCATACTCCCGCCAAGTCTCAATTTGTAAAATAGAATCAGCACCTACAATAAAATAAATTTCATAGTTCTTAAACTGATTTTCTAATAAATGCTCCATTGTTTCAACTGTATAATTAGTTTTATTATTTCCAATTTCAACTGAAATGGTTTCTATAAAATCATTATTCTTCTGAACAATTTTGCACATATTCAATCGATGATCTGCCAATAGCATCGATTGATCCCCTTTTTTATGTGGTGGTTTTTCATTTGGCATTAAATAAACTTTTTCCAAATCTAACTGTTCATAAGTATAACGACACATTAGAATATGACCAATGTGAATTGGGTTAAAAGAACCACCTAAAATACCAATTTTTTTAGACATAATTTACTCCGGTAATTTAATTACTGGTTCTTCACTATTGGGACGGTAAATAACCAATTTTTTCCCTATAGCTTGAACAAAATCTGCATTAAGTGGTTCTAATATTTCATCAGCTGCATCTTTAGGTTTTAAGTAATTATTGTTTAATACATTAATTTTTACTAACTCATGATCTTCTAAAGTTTTATCTAACTGCTCTAAAAAACTCTCATTTATACCATCTTTTCCAATTTGTAATAATGGATTTAACTTATTAGCTAATCCTCTTAGGTAACTTCTTTGTTTTCCAGTTAACATATTCTCTCCTTTACTCAATATACTCTAACTCGTAACCTTCAATGTTAATAATGTCTCCATCGTTAACACCAATTTTTCTCAATTTATCTAATACATTTTTTCTTTCTAATACTTTATGGAAACGTCTCATTGATTCTAAATTATCAAAATCAGTAGAGAAGATTAATCGTTCCATAGCTGGTCCTGTAACATAATATATTCCTTTTTTCTTTTCTATATTAACAGTATCATGATCTTCTTCAGTAAATTCAACTAAAAGTTCAGAATCATCGAATAATGGTTCAACTTCAATAGTATCTAATAACTCAGTAGCTCTTTTAAGTAATGGTTCAATTCCTTTATTCGTAGCAGCTGAAATTGGGAAGACTTCATAGCCTCTCGATTCCATCTCTTTAGTAAACTCAACAAGATTTTCATTGTCCTCAGTTAATAAATCAATTTTATTAGCCGCTACTAACTGCTTACGATTAGCTAACTGCTCATTATATGATCGCAATTCTTCATTGATTTCATCGAATTCTTGAATAGGATCTCTTCCTTCAATTCCTGAAACATCGACGAAATGTATTAGTAATTTTGTACGTTCTACATGTCTTAAAAACTCATATCCTAAGCCAATACCTTTAGATGCACCATTAATTAATCCAGGAATATCTGCAATTACAAAACTTTTACCTGGTATTGAATTAACGACACCTAAGTTAGGTTTTAATGTTGTAAAATGATAATTTGCTATTTTAGGATTTGCAGCTGTCGCAGCTGATAAAAATGTTGATTTACCAACATTTGGAAAACCTAATAAACCTACATCAGCAATTAATTTTAATTCAATAGTTACATACTTTTCTTCGCCTTTATATCCAGGTTCACTAAAATTTGGGGTTTTTCTAGTAGATGTAGCAAATTTTCTATTACCTCTACCCCCACGGCCACCTTTAGCAATAACTGCTTCTTCTCCTGGTTCTGTTAAATCTGCAATGATAATATTATTCTCGTCTTTTACGATTGTTCCAGGTGGTACTGGTAAAACTAAATCTTCACCACTTTTTCCGTACTGACTCTTTCTTTTACCATGTTCACCACTTTCAGCGACAAATTTCTTTTTAAACTTAAAATCCATTAATGTTCTCATACCTGGATCTACTTTGAAAATTACACTACCACCACGGCCACCATCTCCACCATCAGGTCCACCTGCTGGTACAAATTTTTCTCTTCTAAAAGCTTTCGAGCCATCTCCGCCTCGTCCACCGACTACTTTAACATTTAATTTATCTACAAACATTTTACACCTCTCTATTTAATATTATGAATAAATGGGAAAAAAGCACTTATGCATAACATTAATCATAAAAAAATGTCCATCAAAACTTAGATGGACATCCATTTTTATGCTTCATATACACTTACTTTCTTCTGTGTTTTATTCTTTCTTTCAAATTTTACTACGCCATCTACTTTAGCAAATAAAGTGTCGTCTCCGCCTCTACCTACATTTGTACCAGGGTGTATTTTAGTGCCTCTTTGACGAACTAAGATGCTTCCTGCTGATACTCTTTGACCATCAGCTCTCTTAACACCTAATCGTTTCGATTCACTATCTCTACCGTTTCTAGAACTACCTACACCTTTTTTACTGGCAAATAATTGAAGATTAAATCCTTTTATCATTCAAATTCACCTCCTGTTGAATTATATTAATATAATTATTATACGATTGTTTAATACCCTTCACACCAATCTCAAAAGACTTTAAGAGCAAATGGGCACTTCCATTAATATTCTTAGGCTTAATTTTTATAAATGTATGACCACTATCAATTTTATACTCAAATTCTTTTAAATCCGTCAATTCATGAATCGAACTTATAGTTGTTTGAGCTAATACTGATACTGCGGCACAAACAATATCTTTTCCATAGTCATCGAAATTGGCATGACCAGAAATATCAAAACCTATCATTAAATCTTTAGACCTATAAATGATAACCTTTAAACTGCTATTCATTGTTACAGGTTGATTGATTCAATTTGAACCTTAGTATAAGGTTGTCTATGACCTTGCTTCTTTCTGTAACCCTCTTTGTTTTTATACTTAAAAACAATTACTTTAGGTCCTTTTCCATTTTCAATAACAGAAGCTTTAACCTTTGCTGATTCAACATAAGGATTTCCAATAGCTAATTCCCCATCTTTAGAAACAATTAATACTTCATCAAAATCAATAGTATCGCCTGCTTCAACTTCTAATTTTTCAATGAAAACTTGATCGCCTTCTTGAACTCTATATTGTTTTCCACCAGTTTCAATTACTGCGTACATAATGCACCTCCTTATTTAAGACTCGCCAACAGCTAGGTAACTTTATAAGTTTTCAAAACCCGTGTTGTGCGGTTACCTAAAATATTATATAATAATAATAAAGTAAAGTCAAAAAGTATTTTGATAAAATAAAGGAAAGGATTTTTATGAGATTAGTAAATATGAAACATATGAGTGACCACTACAAGTTAGCACTTAATTTATATAATACTCAAGGTCAAATCCTATTAAAAGCTGGTACGCAGCTTAGCGAAAAAACAATTAAACATATCCGAAATCTTGGCTATCAATCAATTTATATAACTGATCCAATTAGTACTGAAGTTATGGATGATTATATGGACCCAACGCTTAGATTTGAATCTCTAAATAAAATTGAGGAAGCTTTCAAAGCATATAACTACTATGTTAAGTTAAAGGAAGATAATACTCATTCAGGTAAAGTGGAAAACGCTGAGTATTTATACTTAAATAAAATTAAAGATTTAGCCGATGATTTAATACTATATCTAAGTGACAAACACCAAATACAAATACAATTTATGGATCTTAAAAGAAGAGATGATTATTTGCTCAAACACTCTTTAAATGTAGCAATCTATTCTATCTTATTAGGATTTAAAATGAACCTACCAAAGGATAAAATTCAAATTTTAGGCATTGGTGCTTTGTTAAGCGATATCGGTATGAATAATGTCAATGGAAGGATCACCTTAAAAAAGGATAAACTTTCCAAAAAAGATAAATCTGAAGTGATGAAACATCCTGTCTGGGGCTATAAATTCTTAAAAGAAAACCATTTAATTAGTCCAATGACAAGAGCTGTTGTATTGCAACACCATGAAAGATTAGATGGTTCTGGTTATCCACGAGGGCTTGAAGGTGATAAAATATTAGACTTAGCACAGATAGTTGCTATTGCTGATACATTTGATGCATTAACATCAGATCGGCCCTATAGAAAAGCCTTATTGCCAAAATATGCTTTAGATTACATTACTTCTAAAACAGGAGTGATAGCTACGACTGATATCATTAAAAAATTCACAGAAATTATCGTTCCCTATCCTAATGGTACCATTATTAAGTTAAATGATGACCGTTTTGCAATAGTTGATCAACAGAATAAAGGTTACCCTTTAAGGCCAAAAATAGATTTAATAACTCTAGTAAATGGTAAAATTCAAAAAAGACCTATAGATTTATTGAAAGAAAACAATTTGACAATTGATAATATTGAATATGAAATTGAGAATGTTATCAAACTATAAAAAAAAAGGAGTTTAGATTTGAAATCTAGACTCCTTTTTAAATGGTAAATGTTTTATTTTTATTTCATCAGATATATGGTACTCAACTTCAAGATTACTTCTAATAAAATAATCTTGGATAAATTTTTCTTTCTTAATAAATTGAATTGCCTCTTCATTACAATATATCCCGATTTTTCTAGAATTGCTATTTATTAATATTTGCCTAATGTCAGAAATCAAAAGATCTGCATAGTACTTATGGTTTAAAACAATATTATTAATAATATTGGATGATCTACTTGTTAGCATTGATAATAAATCCTTGTGAGTATATTGTTTAGTTAATTCTAATAAACCAGTTTTAGTGAATCCTAGAACATTAAACTTATGTTTATAATCACTTAACCAATTCTTAAGCTCATTCTCTAATTTCTTCTCCATTGCACTGTTAGAAAAATTTATTAGATCAATTAATACTATTCCACTAATGCTTTTTAAATTTAATTGTCTTACAATTTCCTTCAAAGCAATAGAATTAACAGTATAAATACCATTTAGGTCTTTTTCTGATATATACTTACCTGAATTTACATCTACTATTGTTAATGCTTCTGTTTGTTCAATATTTAAATGTATACCATTGTCTAACCTGATATTCTGATTCACAATGCTCATGAATTTGTTTTTTAGAGTCAAATCCTTTTTAAAATCAATTGGTAGATGAGAATTATATTTATCGGATAACTCATTGAATATTTCTTCTGAGTTAACTACTATTCTATCTAACTCTGAAATGTAATCTGTTATAAAAATATCATAATCACTACTAGCTTTATATAGTAAAGGATTATTGCTCTTTATTTTTTTCTGTCGAATTATTTCTTCCCATCGTTTATTAAGTTTATCATATTCACTTACTAGCATTTCAAAAGATTTATCTATTGCATTAGTTCTAACAATCATCCCAACGTTATCAATTATGCTCTCAAAAGCTTCTTTTAACTCATATCTATACCTTGCACCATTGATTTTTTTTGATACAAATACATTTTTTTCATAAGGCAATAAGACTAGGTTCTTACTTGAAATAGAAATTTTTTCTGAAACTTTCGCCCCTTTTTCATCAACAGGATTCTTTTTAATTTGGACAATAATTTCTTGTCCTACATGATATTTACTCTTAAAATTATCACTGTAAAGCAAATCATTAAAATCTAAATAAGCATTTTTCTCTAACCCAACATCAACAAATATAGCTTTCATATTTGTTGTGATATTTCTAATCCTACCTAAATAAATGTTTCCAATTAAGTTTTCTTCATCAAATAACGTATACTTAAAATCAAATGCTCTATTATCTTTTTCTAAAATTATTTTAGTAGAAATGATGTTCTTATCAATTAATAAATTCATCAGATACCCCTATATTATTGGAACTAATTTATCTTCGTTTTCCTTAAAAATCTCTAATCTTTGTATTTCCACTTCATTCAATAGATTAATACCTGCAAACTCAGAAAATTTTTCTAAAACAATTTCAGGCTTCAAATTACCTGCTGAACCTGTTTTTACATCTACTCTAAAAATTATTTCATCATTACTTGTATTCATTACTAAAACATTATTTATTAAACCAATTATATTTTTAGTAATAGGTTTTTTCTTCTTTCGAATTTTTACCCAATTGACTTCCTGCTGGTCTAGAAACTCTTTAACTTTTTCTCTAATGTAACCTTCTTCATATGTTTTTTCTGTTTTTGAGTATATAATGTAAGTTGAACTTTTTACAAGAGCCATAATTGATTTGCTATTAGTGGAAAACTCAGCATCTACAAATTCTATTCCCTTAGGTAGAAATGATTCGTCAATTTTTGTTATTCGATCTAAATCAAATTCTTCAGTAACTTTCACTTCGAAATACTCGCCTACAGAAGAAACACCTACAGCTAATGGAGCTGCAAAAGATATCTGTGGTCTTGGATTATAGCCTTTTGAATATTCTAAAGGCAAGTCTAATCTCCTAAGAATTCTTTCGATTTGAGTCACCATTTCCAAATGACCCAAGTATTTTGAATATCCCATTTTTTCATATTTAACTATTACTTTTAGCATAACAATCACCACCAATGATTTGTATATTAACGCCACAATTAGTACAATGGTCACGACAATCATCAGTATAATTGCCTTGCTTTGCCTGTTCATTTTCCTTGATTAAATACTCCTTTGATACACCACAATCTAAATGATCCCATGGCAGTATTTCTTCATAGTCTCTAGTTCTTGTATTATAAAAGTTTGAATCTATATTCAACTCTTCAAAGGCTTGTAACCATAAATCATAATCAAAGTGTTCGCGCCAACCATCAAATTTACAACCTAATTCATATGCTTTAATTAATAATTCATTTAAACGTCTGTCGCCTCTTGCGATAATACCCTCAATCGTACTTTCCCATGATCCATGATAATTATAGGTGATTTTACTGTTTTTTATTTCAGATTTTAAATATTCGTGCTTTTCATTAAACTCTTCTACTGTGTTCTGTCCAAACCATTGGAAGGGGGTAAAAGGTTTCGGAACAAAATTAGCAGTCGAAAGAGTAATTTGCGGTCTACCCTTTCTTTTTTTGCTGTCAACGTTATAATATGTCTCTACAGCTTCTTCCCCTAATTCAGCAATACCTTTGATATCTTCATAAGTCTCCGTTGGCAATCCTAACATAAAATATAATTTTACACGATTCCATCCATTACTAAAAACCTCTTCTAATGTAGAAAAAAGATTTTCTTCTGTAACGCCTTTATTAATAACATCTCGTAATCTTTGTGTACCCGCTTCAGGGGCAAATGTGAGCCCAGTTTTTCTAACCTTCTGAATTTCTTTTAATAAATCAACGGCGAATGAATCTAATCGTAGGGATGGTAGCGACAGTCCAATTTTTCTATCTTCATATTTTTCAATAAATTCGTGAACAACTGATTTAATCTCACTATGATCTAATGTACTCAAAGAAGACAAAGCAAATTCTTCAAAGCCAGTATTGTTCAAAATAGTTTCTATTTTTTCAAGTATATCTTCCTTTGAACGCTCTCTAATAGGACGGTACAACATACCCGCTTGGCAGAAGCGACAGCCCTTTGTACAACCTCTAAATATTTCTATCATACCTCGGTCATGAACAACATCTTGAAAAGGTACAATCACTTTCTCTGGAAAATACGACTTATCAAAATTCTTAATAATTCTTTTTTTAATTTTTTCTTTTACAAAATCTTTCTTTGGTCTAAATGCTTTGATAGTTCCATCTTCATGATAAGTAACACTATAAAGTGAAGGTACATAAACCCCCTCAATTTTAGCAACTTTTTCTAAAAATTTGTCTTTTGAATAGCCATTTTTTTTGATTTCTTTGTATAAATCAATTATTTCTAAATTTACTTCTTCACCTTCACCTATAACAAATAAATCTACAATCTCAGCGAGTGGTTCTGGGTTGTAGGCATTTGGCCCACCGGCTAAGATAATCGGGTCATTATCCCCTCGATCTTTTGCTCTTAAAGCTAAATTTGAAAGATTGAGCATGTTAAGAATATTAGTATAAGATAACTCATATTGCAGTGTAAAAGCTACAAAATCCATTGCTCTTAAAGGTGTTTTAGATTCTAAGGTAAACAGTTCTAAATCATTCTTCCGCATTTCCTCTTCCATATCCGTCCATGGGGAAAAGACTCTTTCACAAAAAATATCATCTCTTTCATTTTTTAAATTATATAAAATTTGGAATCCTAGATAAGACATACCTATTTCATAAATATCTGGAAATGCTAGAGCAAATCTCACCATTTCATCTGTGACTTTTTTGTTATAACTGTTCACTTCACCGCCTATATATCTTGAAGGGTTTTGAACGTTTTTTAAACATTTATCTATTTTTTTCATATTTCTCCTTTAATTCATTTCTGAAAAACGCATGCGTCTAACATAAACACTGAGAATAAGTCCAATGGCAATAAAATTCGTAACGATAGAACTACCACCATAACTCAAAAATGGCAAAGTTATACCTGTTACTGGCATTAATCCAATTGTCATACCGATATTCTCAAAAACTTGAAACGCGAACATAAACATAACACCATAAATTATTAATCCACCAAATTTATCTTTAGCTTTTGATCCCATTGATAACATTTGTGTTAGCAAAATTATATACATTAAAATTACAATAGTCGTCCCAACAAAACCAGTTTCTTCACCAATAACTGCATAAATAAAGTCAGATTCTCTTACTGGCAAATAATTATACTTATGATAAATGCCATCAAAAATACCTTTTCCAAAGACTTGACCAGAACCAATGGTTATTTTAGACTGCATAACATGGTAATTCCCTGGTAAAGAAGAATCATTTGGATTAAGAAAGGCATCAATTCTTACTTTTTGATGTGGTCTTAAATAGCTATAGACAATTGGTAATGATACTAAAAAACTAGTAATGCCAAAAAAAATTATTTTTAGATTTAGATCTGACATAAACATCATACCAACAGTTACTACGACAAATACAAGAGAAGTCCCTAAGTCCGGTTGCTCTAATAGCAAAACGATAAATGGTAACATCAGTAGAATAGGTACTATGAGATCTTTTACTGAGTCTAGTTTCTTATCTTCATGGGATAAGTATTTAGCCATAACAATAATAAAACCAATTTTGCTTAATTCCGAAGTCTGTAAGTTAATGATTCCTAAGTCAATCCATCGTCTAGAGTTATTTGCAACAACACCTAACCCTGGAATATATACTGCCAATAATAACAGTATAGAAATTACATATATTAACCATGAAAAATTACCTAACATCCTATAATCAATCATAATCATAATAAACATAATAACTAAGCCCAGTATAAAAGACAAGCTCTGTACTTTAACAAACCGATTAATATTGTTTATATCTGCATCAGTTGCACTTAGAATCATTAAAAGACTAAAAGCAAATAAAATAAAAATAACTAATAGAAATTTAAAATTAATATT
>Ga0102925_1001797_pt1 | contig 11904 bp, 11 predicted proteins | sample SalPonR1_A_D1_MG_FD_78216 | JGI IMG/M metagenome (GOLD analysis project Ga0102925, IMG submission 78216) | Salt pond soil microbial communities from South San Francisco under conditions of wetland restoration - Salt Pond MetaG R1_A_D1_MG | ecosystem: Environmental > Aquatic > Marine > Intertidal... | reverse complement strand
GTTTCTGCTCTTAGAAATCTAAGTCTGAATGTTGTATCTACATCTTGTGTCCAGTCAGTATTTGCTGCGGCGATCCAAGTCGCTGTAGTTTCAGAACCATCATCATTTCTGGCTCGGAATGCCTCCTGAACAATATTTGCTGTGAGCATTTATGCAATCCTCTGAGGGAAATCTGGATCATTATGAGCACGGTTCATGATTCGTTGAAAGTCTTCATCTTTTATGCTACGGCCTTCCTTGAAGGCGTGAATAAGGTTGCGGCGCAAGCGGTCAAGCAAACCTGCATAATCCATGCCCCACCACTCGTTCGTTTCTAGATCATAGCAGTAGAACTGCGCATATCCACTAGATGCGCCGTCCTTGCTGCCGCCGTGCTGAATATATCGACGACCATCATTCTTATAACCTACGATACAAATCACACCTTCAGGTGGTGCATCTTCTGGCGGGCCATCAGACCAACCAAATGTGCTATTATCATCATAAAAAATTCTCCACTTGTTCATGTGCCAAATCCTGTACCGGTTATTATGACGCCGGTTTGTCCATCAATTAGACTAGTGTCGGAGATAGATGTTATCGAAAATGTACTACTTGTAGAAGGATGTGCTATAGAAACACCTGTTGCTAAGAGACCTCCATAAAATGCATCGAAAGTTACATTTACATCTGACTCAGAAGCAGTAGGCGACGAGTCTTGATGAACAAACGCTGCTCGAGAAGCCTGAGTGTTAATTCCATCATCATCAAATAATGTACCTGATAATGCGGTTGTATCTGCTTCTGAGTTTCTCCATCGCCAAACGCCGATCACAAGTTCGTTGTCTGTTGATGGTACCAGTAGATTTTCTCTATCGGGCGGGTCAGCAAGATCATCGGCTTCAGTTACATCTATTGTTCCATGCTCGCCTGCTTCACTCACAGATACCCAAAAGACTGTGACCTGTCTTGATGTACTAGAATTAAAGACTCCGTTATTAGCTCCTGTTGATGTTGGATTATCGAGATAAAAGATTTCTATATATCTTGTTCCTGAACCACCGAGCCCCGGGGTAGCCGTTTGCGCAGTAAGACTTGTCATTGTCTCTCCGCCATACGTAGCCGTGACGGTCGGTCCGACGGTGAGCTCTTCGCTTGATGTATATATCCCGTATACACGATTAGATCCTATCGGATGATCGTGCGAAGTTGTTATAACATCCGATGTATTTTGTATCAAACCACCAGTATTATCTACAGTTACAGAAGTTACTGCTGGTGCATTTTCTACGAACTCTACATCTCCGGTCATGCTCAAGTCTACCGTTGTTCCACCATCGGCCAATAGATCACTAGTAGTTAGATCATAGTAGCGCCAAAGATTGGTAGGTGCAGCAACATCTGGTGATTGTCCCGAGTCTAATAAATTTTCAACCTCTGTCTGTGTAAGCTCGTACTCGTTCCATGCTGCTACTTCATATACTCGTCCTAGCAGCGGATTTGTGAATGTTCCATCTGCATTCCTTATACCAATAGTCAATTCATTATTACCAAATGTATTCTGCGTTCCAATTCCAGTCGCCGCAGAAGCAGAATTTGCAAACGTATCAACGTGAACGCTCCATGTGCCATTTCCGGAATGAAATCGTGTGACTATTCGATATCTAGTATTTTCATCAACTGCAATCTGCACTTCTCCGCTACTCGGAGTATTCGCAACATCGAATCTTGCCTTAATGTATAATTGCCCGCCCACATCTTTCCAAAGTCTCATTTGATACCAATTTTTTGCTGTGATTGTGTATGCAGTTTCTGCGACAACGTCCGCAGCAGCGGGAGTTTGGTAATCTGCAAATAATGAAATAGTACCGCCATTGAGTCCCGAAGCAATTAGATAATTAGATGTTGTCGCAGGACTCGGAAAATTTCGATAACCCAAAGCAGGTGGGTGGAAATTCTGTAAAAATGGGTAACCATCGTTAATCGTAGAATCTATTCCCCATGTGTAGGCAAGATCTTTGCGACCAATAATGTTCCATGGAGACGTAGCGCCTTCAAAGGTCGCAATATCTTTCATTTCTGCCGTTGTTTGTGGAGTTCCTAAATCCAGATTCGTATTTACGTCAATTGCAACATCAGAATCAAAGAAACTATTTGTAGTTACTCCGCCATCGCCTCCGTCAATACCGCCTGGCGCGGCGGGTTCTCCTGTATTGCGTTGAATTCCACCTACATAATGACATTTGTTTGCATTGCCAGACCCTGCGCCAATGACACCGCCCGACCAAGGGCCCGGGTCTTGTGTACCTAAGGTTAGATCTCCTCGAAAATAAGAATCTGTAACCACTGTAGAACAGCTACCTACAATACCACCAAGATAATACCCGGTTGCAGTCCAGTCTCCAGTGGCCCAACAGCGCTCAATTGTTCCGGTAGAAGCCCCCGCGATCGCACCTGACCTAAAATTTGGAGTGCTTGAAAAACTTGCGTTCTCAACACCAAGATCGAATACACTTCCTGCAAGCGACCCAAATAACCCCCGACGCTGTGATTCTCCTGATGTGCTTCCGATAACTAAGTTTGATATTTTATAACCGTCTCCGTCTAACGAACCCGAAAACGATGCAACAACAATATCACCAACCGGAGTCCAGTTACCGAACCCAGTCATATCTATATCTGAGGTTAGAATATAATCTGCGGTTAGATCTAACCTCATCGCATCTAGTTCCGCCGGAGTGGAGATCTCAGTTGCCATATTCCACCTTTATACTCGCTTCCTCTTCTATGGCTTGAATGTGTTCGCTGCGGCGTGCAATTTCTAATTCTGCTTCTGTGGTGGGACTGTTGGTTAACCGAGTTCGCATCAATTGCAAATGCTCTCTCATTGTGATGTTTCCGGGTTTGGCAGAACGAACCGGAAGTTCTGGTAATATAGTATCTATTTGTTCTTTTTTTGCATTGGCCCATGCGTTTCGGTCTGCTGCTATCCCATTTCGCGCCGCTATGCTATTTTCGCGGCGCGCTTCTAAGCAGTTGGGATTAAGTCCTATAGCACGAGGAACCACCAACTTCATACCAGCTCCCAACCGAATACACCAGGCTCCCATGTGTTTGCGTCACCGTGTACATTTCGCCACACTTGATCATTATGTGTGACCCTCGTTTCTTCACCACGAACATTTAATGCTGGATATGCGTCTTGTGCTCCTACAGGTTGAATCCACGGTGGAGCATCGCTAAACACGGGTTGACCGTTCCTTACAATACCGAATAAGTCGATATGCCATGAAGAAAGAACATTAACTGCATTCGCTACTTCTTCCCCTACCAAAGCATAACTAGATCTTTCTTCTGTTGGGTCTGCAACATTTGCCACAGAAGCGTTTACTGCGACCGATTGTGCTTGATCATAGATATGTTGAGCGTCTGCTAGATTTTGAAAAGTGGCATGAACTATTACGACGTACATTTTAACTCCTTACGCTGGGTAGCTTAAAGTGCCACCAGTAATGTCAATTGTGTCTCCAGCGTTCCATACAAGAGTTGCAAACTCAACAACGCCGCCGCCGCCCGTCGCTGTGACCGTGCCACTGAATTCTTCTGTTCCACCGGAATCTTTAAATACTGCTACGGCAGCAGTACCACTTGCATCTGCGCTTGTATCAGCAGCGACAGCATTAATGGTCGCGCTTCGAGCAGATGCTGCTCCAAAAGCCGGACTACCTAGAGTCATTGTGGCTAGTAGAGTAGCACGGGCTGCGGTATAAATCTCCACCGTACCACCATTTACAAGCGTTGCTAGGTTGTCGACTGCTGAGTTTGCGGCAGCGTCTACTAGTGTCAATGTTCCCATTGTCTTTTTCCTTTATTAGGTGTTATTGACAGTTAGTTCAAAGATTCTCTGATTGCCTGCTTCTGGTGTCCATGTTATGTCACCGGTCTGTAAACTAATGGGTGTAGTGCCTGCATCAGTTGTAAAGTCGATAAAACAAATAGCCGGATTAGCAACATTAGTGGTATTGTAGATCAATCCAGCAACAATATTTGTAGGACCACTAGCATTTTGTGTCCATGTAATCGTTCCACCAGTATGTCTAAATACCGATACATTAGATGTAACAGTAAAAACGGTTGTCAGAGCTTCGCCACCGGCAACATAACCCGTTCCGGTCACTTCTGTAAAGTCGCTTAAGGTTGGAGTTGCTGTATTTGCTGCTGGTAGCGTTGTGATAAGCGCAATGCTAAATGAATCGTTGTCTAGATCGTGAGTCCCGTCTCCGATATTCAAAGCAAAGGCATCGAAAAGGGTTAATGTACCTTGTGCCATTTTTGTATTCTCCTAAATGAGCATGTTCTGTCTGTATTTATCATAAACCAGGGAGAGAAGGCTCTTACCTTCTCTCCCTGGTAGTTCCATCCCTAATCTTACTCTACAATAATTTCTTTCGAAACAATTACCGAGAGCTCGCTTTCAAGATTATCTACATCATAACACGTCGCTGCAAACTCCCAAACTCCCGGTGCAAGACCGTAGAATTCGTACCAGTTTTGCATTCTGTCAGGAACATCGGTGGACATTGTCCACTCAGTGGTGCCTGATGGTCGAGCAAAGACACGATAACCGCCAATCTCTGTAAGATCAAGAGGAGTGTTATCTTCTCGTTCTGTCGGTGGTGTCCAGGATAATGTCGCATCCGGTGTCGGTGTGCTATCATCTAGAACCACTATGCTCGTATCAGCCTGAGATTTCTGTCCTAGACTATCCGTCACTTCCACGGTAATCACATATTGCGGCTCTGGATTAGACGTAGGCGTACCACTGATCACACCATCGTTCGAGAGGGATAGACCGGGCGGTAATGTACCTTGAATAATGCTCCATGTATAAGGTGTTTCTCCACCTTGTGCATTGAGCTGATATGCATACTGAGAATTTACCGTACCATCCGGTAGTGCTGCTGGTACCAAGGCGCTCAGGGCCATTGCATCAATGGCAATCTCTAAGCTTTTTACAATCGACTGGCCATCTACAGACGCAACACTAACCTGAAAGAGGAACGGAGAACCTTCATTACTAATTGGTGTTCCACTTATCGCCCCGTCGGGAGATAGATCTAGGCCTGGCGGTAGGCTTCCGCTAAACATCGCCCATTCGTATGGCTCGTCACCGCCGGTTGCTGATAGACTTGCTGAATATGCATCATTCACTCTACCTGACGGTAAGGTCGATGTTGTAATCGCTAGTGGCGCTGCTGCCACTTCGATTGACAATGCCTGTGTATCACTCTTTTGGTTATCATCAACAATAGTCACGCTAAAGGTGAATACTCCCGATTCTGTCGGTGTTCCACTTAATCCGCCAGTAAAGGCGCCCAAGCTTATACCAGGAGGAAGTACACCAGAAGAAACAGCAATTGTTCCGGGACCAGCGCCACTTGTCCATGTAATTGACGAAGAATACGCAGTTCCTACCTGTCCATTAGGCAATGTTGTGGTTAGAATCTCCGGTGGGGCAGCATAAATTTCAATAGTAAAATTATCAGTAGCCGTTTGACCAATTGTGTCTTGGGCTTCTACTGTGAAGCCGTAAGACCCGGCTGCTGTGGCTAGACCGGTAATTAGACCGTCTGCTGATAGTGCTAGTCCCGGTGGCAAACTTCCACCAACGATCGTCCACGATACACTTCCTTCCCCGCCAGCACTCGTTAATTGGCTACTATAATTTAATCCTTCGTCACCTGTTGGTAAACTAGATGTCGTGACTGTTAGGTCTAACGCAGCAACAATGGATATTGACAAACTTGATGTTGTTGTTCTACTTGCGCTATCTGTTGCAGTTACGTCAAACGAGTATACACGATCTCCGTCAACCAATCCTACAGTTCCAGTGATTCTACCATCAGTCCCCAGTGATAGTCCTGGTGGGAGGTTGCCGGACGTCACACTATATGTAAATGGTCCATTTCCTCCTTCCGCAAGAATAGTTGCAGAATATGCAGTCCCTTCATTCCCTCCAGGTAACGATGTTGTGGTTATTGTTGGAGGAGCTCCTAATATAGTAATTGAAAACGTGTCTGTAACCGTTACACCATTGATGTCAGTTACAGCCACCCTAAATGTAAATGGCGAACCGACCGCAGATATCGGAGTGCCTTGTACAGTTCCGTCTACAGTTAGAATCATGCCTGGAGGCAATGACCCTGACGCAATTTCCCAATCATAGGGACCTTCGCCGCCTGTAGCCTCTAGCGTCGTTGCTGGATAAATCTCATCTATCGTCCCAGTCGGAAAACTGGGAGGTGTAATCACAAGGTCTTGTGGCGGTGGATCAACGGGATGGCGGACCTTGTCTGGTCCCATCACATAATGTTCTGCTCCGGTCCTTAGTTCTTCTTCTATACACCCTGCCATTGCAAGGTCGAAATCTTTAAATCTAGCTGCTATCAAATCTGACGATTCAATATAACACCCCCACTTTCCGCCTTTTCCTGCGGCAGGATCCTTAGGTGGATTAGGATTCGATCCTGCTCCACACGCCGACAAAGGTAATAAAATAAGAAATATTACCGAAATTAATTTACTCATGTGTAATGTCTCCCCCATTATCTGCTATTATTTATCTAACTACTTTTTGCTTTATGTAAAATGTGTTTTGATACTACTCAGTAAGAAATTACAAACTTGTGATAAATAATGAAAAGAGAGATTTGATATGCCTAAACTTGGTCTTTGGAAATCTGGATTCACGAATAACTATAAATACGCAGATCGTATTTCACGCAGCCATCTCGAATATGGTGGCACAGGTGTTTATGTTCACAAGTACATTGGACCGACCGAACAAACTGGCGATGATAATACAAGCAACAAAGAAGACGGCGAAGCTACTGACGAGCTAACAATAGGCGACGTTCTATTCTTAGAAAATCGTAGTCGCAAATATGACCCAGACATTTTCGAGCTGCGTGGCCACCATGTCCTTAGCGATACAGATTTTGATCTTACACAGTTTGGTATCTTTCTTTCTGATGATACTCTTATCATCACATTCCATTTAAATGATCATATTGAAAGGCTCGGACGAAAGTTAATGAGTGGTGATGTCTTAGAGCTTCCGCATCTTCGTGAATTTTTTGCGCTCGATGAGGAGAAGGCCGCAGTCAATCGCTTCTATGTCGTTGAAGATGCGTCCTACGGTTCCGATGGTTATGGACCTACATGGTGGCCGCACCTCTGGCGCGTCCGTGCCAAGCAGATGCCAGCTAGCCCGGAATTTCAAGCCATTCTCGACCGAATCGCCGGCGATGGACAGTCCTTAGAATCGCTGCCGCCAGGAGATGGCGACGATTGCTGTGATGATACGATAGAAGATGCAGTATCGACGGGCAAGAAGCTTGATGAAATAAATGACGCTGTGGTATCAGAAGCCGCTTCCTATTCTTACTGGGATCCTTTGTGGTATGATGCAGAACATCTGTATCTCGTTATTGATCCAGAGACTAATATTCCAGATCTTATTCCGTGGAAGACAGGCGATGGAAAACCGCCTAATGGATTACCGTTATACGGAAGCGGTGACACGTTTCCTGATGAAATTCCAGTAGGCGAATACTTCCTTAGAACTGACTTTGATATGCCGGTGTTATTCCAGCGCCAAACAGATTGTCGCTTTGTTAGAATAGAAGTTGATCTGCGTAAGTTGCCATGGACGGCTGCTAATCGTGTATTAGATAGCTTTGTAGATAACGACAAGACAACCGTAGACGACGACGGTACAGAACGACCAGAAAAGGTTGCGTTGAGTAAAACCGTCAAAGCAAAAGTTAGTTCGTCGTTACAAGATGAAATCGTTCTTGAGGGTGACACAGACTCCAATGATGCCGCTACCACAACACCAAACGAACCGCCAGTGGCGGTCTTATCTGCAACCCCGTCAGGAGGAGATATTCCGTTGGTTGTAAACTTTGATGCAGGCGGGAGCTATGATATAGATGGTACAATCGTTAGCTATTCGTGGGATTTCGATACTGCAAATCCTGGTACTTCGATTGGTGTTGGTAAAACAACAGTTCATACCTATACAACATATGGTGTATATACGGTAACGCTAACAGTGACCGATAACAAAGGTGCCACGGGACAAGCCACAGTTGATATTGATGTTTCAAACATCGGCCCTAACGCAGTCATCAATGCATTACCAACTGGAGGATTTGTTCCTCTAGAGGTCACATTTGATGGTAGCGGATCTAGTGACCCAGATGGAACTATTGTTTCTTACGATTGGAATTTTGGTGATGGTAATGTTGACAGCGGAGTCAACGTGGTTCACACATATAACAACGGCGGAAGCTATGTAGTCACTCTAACTGTGACCGATGATGGTGGCGCTACCGCTACCGATACAACTAACATTACTGTAAATACCACAACTATTTTTACAACAGACTTCGGTCCCGAATTTGAATAACAGGAGCTTATAATGGCTGATACAATTAGAACAGAAACAGGATTGGTTGATCAAACCACAGGAATCTTTCGTGATGGTCAACCCGACAATTCAATCACTGCTCAAGATATGCGAGACTTCATTGTCAGCACAAAATTCCTTGGCATGAGTGAAATGAGTTGGGAATTTGTATATGACGGCCAATATACAGATTCTAGTACCACATTATCTATATCAGACGGGGTTCGAACTCAATTAACTATTGCTCCTAATCCCGGTGAAGACCTTAAGTATCCTCCGTCGGCGCCGGGTTGTTGGGACGAAGTAAGTAATACCATTCAGCCTCCGGGATTAAATAGCTTTGGGTTTATAAGGCTTTCTTTTCTTTCTTATCCGAATTCGTCGAATATTCGATTTGATCTTGAAATGGATATTAGCGCAACAGGACAAGATAACACAATTTATGAACAGACATCGGTCTTTGCAAAAGGCGCCGGTTCTTCTAATACAGAAGGTTTCAATTTCATCATACCATTATTTTGCGGGCAAGATTTTGTTGATAATGGCGGCAGATTTTATATTACTCCGACGGGTGGAACGATTGAGGTCTTCCGAACCACTCTTACTATGTTCAAGGCATTCGCACCAAACCCTGCGGCATAACGGAGTAAACGATGCGCATTGATGAAATTTTCAAAACAACAACCTTATCGAATATAATACTGAAGAATACGAATAAACAACATTTGAGATATAATCATGCCTGATTTTTATTATGATCAACAAGTAAGAAGATACATCTTACAATTTCTAAGATGTTTCGCAGACTATAAAATTGAGCTTCCGCCTGACGAAAATGGCCTTCGGGTTCAGAAGCGCGTGCCAATTCGTTACGGTGATATGAGCAGACAGGTAGCACAGATCCTGCGCGACAATTCACAAAACGCAGCGCAGATGGCTCCTGCAATGGCGGGATATATCACAGGACTCGAGATGGCACCTAAGAGAAGACTCGACCCTATGAATGTTGGTAAACAGCGAATACTTGAACGCCAGTATAATAAAGAGACTGGCGAGTATACAACAGAAATGGGAAATAGATATACTGTCGAAAGTTATATGCCTGTTCCGTATGATATGGCTATGAATCTCGATATATGGACCACTAATACAACAGATAAGATGCAGCTCTTTGAACAGATTTCTTTTGTTTATAATCCTACTGTGCAAATACAGACGCATAGTAATCCAACAGATTGGAGCACGATTACAGAAGTTGAGATGACCGGAGTACAATGGTCTAGTAGATCAATTCCGACGGGTGTCGATAGCCCAATTGATATTATGACATTTACGTTCCGTGTACCAATTTGGATCAGTCCTCCAGCTAAGATTACTCGTCAAAAGCTTGTCGAACAAATCAATGTCACATTTTTCGATGTCGATATTGATAAAGAAGATCTCGATCTTGTTTATGACCCTCTTCGTAGTTGTTTTGAGGAACTTGATCAAGTTATTGTTACTCCGGGGAACCATAGAATCAATGTTACTTCTATGGATCCTCTTCGAAGTGAAATTGAGTTACTTACTGCCGGAGGATTATCCGACAACAATCTTACATGGGATTCCTTATTTGCTATCTATGGGCGTATTGATCCAGAGACAACCAAACTTCGTTTAAAAACTTCAAATAACATAGAAGATACGAGCGGTGATATCTTGGGTTCGCTAGAAGTTAGCTCAACAGAGCCCAATAAAGCAACATTCACTGTGGATGTAGACACGCTTCCTATGACAATACCTAGTGGTCCAGTAACAGCGATTATCGACCCATTAAAGTCTTTCCCTCCTCATGATTCGAATCCTGGAAAAGGTTTACCTGCCGCATCGCCTGGACAGAGATACTTGCTTCTTGATACGAATGGTGTTACAATGGGTGAAGAACCACTCATCCCGTGGGATACAGGAACAAATCCATGGGGCATTGTCAATGCATGGGAAAATGATATTATCGAGTATAATGGCACGAACTGGTTCGTAAGTTTTTCTGCTAGGGAAGCAAAAGGTATATCTTATGTTCAAAATCTTGATGATGGACAGCAATACAAATTTGAGAACGGCGAATGGGTTTACTCTTATCTTGGCGAATATATGCCGGGATACTGGAGAATCGAGCAATAAATGAGCGATATGAAAGTTGGTGCTGGAGCAGTTTTTCTATCTGCAAAAACGGGTCGCGTTCTATTCAACCTTAGGGCACCCTATAAAACACATCGCAATCAATGGAGCTTATGGGGAGGCATGGTTGAAAATGGTGAGTCTCCTAAGGAATGTCTTCTTCGAGAAATAGAAGAAGAAGCAGGCTTTGTCCCCGACATTAGCAAAATATACCCCTTTGATATTTACGAAAGTAAAGATAAACATTTCCGCTATTACACTTTTATCTGTGTTGTTCAAGATGAGTTTGTACCTAAGATAAATCATGAAGCCGTTGGCTATTGTTGGGTCAAGCTAGGCCAATGGCCATCCCCAATACACCAAGGTGCTAGAGCAAGTCTGTGTTCGCAAAAAGCCTTGGCACTTCTAGAAATTATTCTCAGTCAACATCAATAAGATTTTACGGTCAAAAAGAGAGGGGGATTGCTCCCCCTCTCTCCTTTGCTTTACCTACTAACTTCTTCTTAGAAGAACGATAGCGTACCAGTGTCGATACCGACCTGCGATAGGTAGTCAGCAGCGTTACCTAGGGAGTTAGCCGTGTTGGATAGCTCCTGATAGCCGTAACGTGTCATGAAGCTTACTACTGGCTCGAAGGTTGTTGGATCCATTACTGGTCCGGTGCTCATTAGAGGAATGTATGGGCAATAGAATGCCGCTGCATCTGTCTCTGTTGGGCCCTTATAGCCTAGTAGAACTGCTGTGTTGTCTGCTGCATACTGGTCAACGTAGACCTTCATGCTACCATTTAGAACACCAACTAGCTTGGTGTTGGTTGGTGCTTCGAACGTACCTTCAGTCGTACGAGCAAACGAGGATGTCGTTGCACTCTGTAGGATTGTTAGTGTGTTCGGAGAAACAACCGCCCAGTTAGCTGCGCCACGACGTGTGCGTGCTGCAACTAGGTTGGACTGCTGGTTGATCATGATGGCTAGAGCAGCGTGCTCATCACCGACGTATGTTGCTGTACCGGAAACTGCGCTCTGGTCGAACGTAGTTGGTGCTGGACCAGCTAGAACACGCAGGTTGTTTAGCATCTCCTGATCGATTTCAACTGTGATCTCTTGGGCTAGTGCCTGCATGATCTCAGCTTCGATGTCGATGCCGTGTACTGCCGAAGCGTCCTGTGCAGCCTCAAATGTCCAGCGAGCCGATAGCTTACGCGACTTGGCTTCTACTGTTTCCTTGAGGATCTGGATGCTTAGGCGATTACCTGGCTGTCCTTCTAGGGTTGCTGTACCAGCTGCTGCTGGTGC
>Ga0102925_1001796_pt1 | contig 11905 bp, 8 predicted proteins | sample SalPonR1_A_D1_MG_FD_78216 | JGI IMG/M metagenome (GOLD analysis project Ga0102925, IMG submission 78216) | Salt pond soil microbial communities from South San Francisco under conditions of wetland restoration - Salt Pond MetaG R1_A_D1_MG | ecosystem: Environmental > Aquatic > Marine > Intertidal... | reverse complement strand
CTCGGTGGACGACTACGGGGCGAACCTGGACGCCGCAGAGTTCGAGGCCATGGACGAGTCGCCGGCCGACCGTGCCAGGGCCCTCCTCGAGGAGGTGGACGCATGAGCGCGACCGACCGCCCTGGCCGCGAGGTGGCCCATCGGCTGTTCGCGACCGAGTTCGACGACGCCACGTTCCAGTACTCCGAGGGCGACGAGGAGCGCGCCCCGAATTACGTCGTCACGCCGACCGGCGCCCGGGTCAACCGCCTGTTCTTCGTGGGCGTGCTGACGGAGGTCGAACGCGTCAACGACGACGTGGTCCGGGCCCGCGTCGTCGATCCGACCGGTGCGTTCGTCATCTACGCCGGCCAGTACCAGCCCGACGAACTCGCCGTCCTCGAGCGCACCGAACCGCCGGCCTTCGTCGCGGTCACGGGCAAAGCCAGGACGTTCGAACCGGACGACGCCGACCGGATCTACACGTCGGTCCGTCCCGAAAGCATCAACGAGGTCGACGAGGGGACCCGCGACCGGTGGGTCGTCCAGGCGGCCGAACACACCCTCGACCGGATCGCGACGATGGCCACTGCCGCGACGCTGGATCTCGCCGGTGAGGACCTCGCCACGGCCCTCCGCGAGCGCGGCGTCGACGAATCGCTGGCCGCCGGGATCCCGCTTGCACTCGACCAGTACGGGACGGGATCGGCCTACCTCGACGGGCTCCGGACGGCCGCGCTGGACGCCGCTCGCGTGGTGGCCGGGGACCGCGACGAGGTTCGGGCCCCCGACCTGGCCCCCGACGGAACGAGGGCCGACGCCGCGGCCATGCCGGTCCTTGCGGAGAGTGGCCCCGGGTTCTTCGTCCGGATGAGCGAATCCGGCGAGGAGGTCGAGACCGGCGCAGGGGCCGAACCGGGATCAGCGGCCGAACCGACGCCCGAGACGGACGCCGAACCTGACCAGACGCGCGAACCGGACACCGAGGCGGAACCCGAGACTGAACCCGAACCGGAGTCCGAGACAGAACCCGAGAAAGAACCAGAACCAGAGCCAGAACCGGAGATGGAGCCCGAGACGGAGGAGACAGCCGAAGCAGAACCGGAGACGCAGACCGAAACCGAACCGGATCGAGACACCGAACCCGGGGTCGAAGAGACCGCCACTGCCGAAAGCGAGACCACGGCCGACGAAGAAAGCGAGACGGCAGCGGACGAGGACCTCGGTGACTTCGAGGGCGGGGACCTTTCTGCAGAGGAGACGGCCGAGGAGGCCGGCCCGGCTACCGACGAGATGTACGAGTTCGACGAGGGGGAGCGCCAGCAGATCGAGGAGGAGTACGGTACCGAGTTCGAGACCGGGACCGAGGTCGACGAACCCGGCGAGGCCGACATCGACACGCCGGCCCCGGAATCGACGGCGGAACCGGACGCTTCGGAGTCAGAACCGACGGCGACTACCGGGGAGTCCGAGGAACCTGAAACGCCCGAGATGGACGAGGAGCCGGAATCCGCCGAGGAATCAGGAGCCGCGGCGGAACCGGAACCCTCCGAGGAAGACGAGGCGGCACCTGGTGCCGACGCCATCGCGGCCGACGCCAACGTGGACAACGCCGTGATGGACGCGATGCGCGACCTCGACGATGGCGACGGCGCTGACCGCGAGGCAGTGATCGAGGCGGTCGTCGACGGGACGGGTGCCGATCGGGAGGCGGTCGAGGACGCCATCCAGGAGGCGCTCATGGGCGGGCAATGCTACGAACCGGGCGACGGACTGCTCAAACCCATCTGATGGCGGTCGTCGAACCGGTGCCGGACGAACCGGCGGCCGTCGCGGACGGTGACGGCGAGCGGGCGCTGGTCGTCGCCGACGTCCACGCGGGGATCGAACGCGCCCTCGCGGCAGAGTACGGCGTCGAACTCGATAGCCGGGCCGACGCCCGTCGCGAGCGACTGCTCTCGCTGGTGGACCGCACCGACCCGGACCGGGTCGTCTTTCTCGGCGACCTGATGCACTCGATCGGCGATCCGGGCGGGGCCGAACGCGGCGAGATCGAACTGCTCTTCGAGGCGCTGCCGGACCTCCCTGTCACGCTCGTGAAGGGCAACCACGACGGCGGCATCGAGTCGTGGGTGGACGTGGAGGTAACCGACCCCCGGGGCATCAGGTTCGGAGACGTAGGCTTCGTCCACGGGCACACGTGGCCCTCGAGGGAGGTCCTCGCTGCCGACGTGGTTTGCGTCGGGCACGAACACCCGTGTGTCAGGCTGGTGGACGAGGTCGGGGGGAGCCGGATCGAACGCGTGTGGCTCCGTGGCCAGTTGCGCCAGCCCCCCTTTACGGACCACGTCGAGGACCTCGACTGGGGCGACCCCGAGGGAATCGTCTTCCCGGCGTTCAACGAACTCGCCGGCGGGACGTGGGTGAACGTCCCCGACCAGTCGTTTTTGGCCCCGTTCCTGCCGGCCGCGCTGGAGGGGGCCGACGCGTACCTGCTCGATGGAACCCGACTCGGCGACTATCGGACCGTGTAGCGATCGTCCGTTCGGGACGGGCTATCGGGACGTGTAGCGGACGGACGCGTCGGTTTCCTCGCGGTCGGGGTCCTCGCCGTCGTCGTCCGTTCGCTCCTGGAGTCGGTCGACTTCGGCCTCCAGGGACGCGACCCGGTGACGGAGTCGCTCGACCTCGGTTCGGAGAGCCTCGACCGTCTCCCGGTCTGTAACCTCCGGCGATCGGTCGCCATCGTCGTCGGCCGTCCTCGTCGGCACCCACTCGTCGTCCTCCGAGGGGACGAGATCGGACACCGCGACGTCGTCGATTTCGGTGTCGAGTTCGGCTTCGATCTCCCCCGGCGAGACAGGGTTCACTTCGCGCTGGAGCAGGGCGAACTCGGTCATCGACCTGGTCTCGTCGGGGGCGTCCGGCATCGCCTTCTCGACGATGGCGATCAACACGCCGCCGACGACGTCACGGTCGGCGAGACGAGAAGCGAGGCCGTCCGGGGCGTGTGCCGTCGCGAGGACGGCCTCGAAGAGTTCGTGTCCGGACCGATGTTCGCGGATCCGGCGACCGACCACCTCGCCCGCGGTCGAGACCGACTCGGCGACTTGCGGGACGGTCCCCTCCCGGACCAGTACCCTGACGAAGAGGCGTTCGCCGGTGGCCGTCGGATCGTCCAGGGCGTGAATCGCGGTCGGGGCCGGCGGGTCCAGTTCGACCTCGCCGGCGCGCTCGATCGGCGGCCCGTCGGCGACCGGCCGTGGGCGATCGGGTTCTTCCTGGTGATACTCGCGGTCTTGCCCGGAGTACCCGAGCGCTGCGGCGATTTCCGTCCGGAGGGCGTCGAACGCCTCGAACCGTTCGGAATCCAGTGCTTCGTCCACGGAGTGTTTGGGTACCTCCCGGCCGTCGAGTCGCGGAGCGAACCGATCGCCGTGGGGGAGCGGCCGGACCAGGTCGACCGTCGGTGGCTCGAAGACGTCGTAGACGTCCTCGGGATCTGCCAGCCACACGCCGTAAAGGGTCGTCGTCGATTCGCCGGGGGCAAGCGTGTTCACCCAGCGGAGGCGACCCCCGTCGTAAACGTGCCAGTTCTCCGCGCCGTGCTCGACGTGGAATCCCACGTCGTGAACCGATACGGAATCGGGGACGCGTTCCTCGATAACGACGCCGACTCGTGCGTCCCGACTCGACTCGATGCGGAACCTGACTGCCGGGAGCGCCAGCGTTTCGAGGTCCAGGCCTTTCTCGACCCGGATACCTCTGCCGGTGGTTTCGACGGTGTAGCCACCGTACCACCTCCCGCCAGTCGTTGCCATTGGTATTTTCTTCGAACCAGTCGCCGAAAGGTTTTTGGAACAGGTTCGGTACACGGTGGGTAAAATCAACGGCCGAGACGGATCGCTCGAAAATGAGACGACGCCCTTAATCGCCTCCCTGGGCTAGAGTCCGCGTATGCATTCGGCGGGAGACGACGCGTTCGCCCACCTCGGACCGACGGTCAGGGGCGCGCTGTCGGATCGCGGGTTCGCGGTTCCGACGGAGCCACAGCGCCTCGCGATCCCGCCGATCGCGACGGGCGAGGACACGCTCGTCATCGCGCCGACCGGGACCGGCAAGACCGAGAGCGCGATGTTGCCGGTGTTCGACGCCATCGTCGAGGCCGGGCCGCGGTTCGGCATCTCCGCGCTGTACGTGACGCCGCTCCGCGCGCTCAATCGCGACATGCAGGACCGCCTGGAGTGGTGGGGCAAGCGTCTGGACCTGGACGTGGACGTCCGGCACGGTGACACGACGGACTATCAGCGCCAGAAACAGGCCCAGGACCCGCCGGACGTGCTCGTGACGACGCCGGAAACGCTCCAGGCGATGCTCACCGGCGAGCGACTGCGGGAGGCTCTCTCGGACGTCGCGCACGTCGTGATCGACGAGGTGCACGAACTCGCCGCCTCGAAGCGCGGCGCGCAACTCACGATCGGCCTCGAGCGCTTGCGCGTCCTGGCAGGGCCGTTCCAGCGGATCGGGCTCTCGGCCACGGTGGGAGACCCGGCCGAAGTCGGGCGCTTTCTCACCGGCGACCGCGGCTGTGCGATCCGACAGGTCGAGGTCGGGAGCAAGGTATCGGTCGCCGTCCGGGAACCCGAGATCACCGACGAGGACGAGCGACTCGCCGGCGAACTGGTGACCGACCCCGAGACGGCGAGCCACGTCCGGGCGATCCGTGATCTGGTCGCCGAGAACGAGTCCACCTTGATCTTCGTCAACACCCGACAGACGGCCGAGGCGCTCGGGTCGCGATTCAAGGCGCTGGACCTGCCCATCGGCGTCCACCACGGCTCGCTGGCCAAGGAAACGCGAATCGAGGTCGAGGACGCGTTCAAGGCCGGCGAACTGGACGCCCTGCTCTGTACCTCCTCGATGGAACTCGGGATCGACGTGGGCAGCATCGACCACGTGATCCAGTACCAGAGCCCGCGGCAGGTGACCCGCCTCCTCCAGCGGATCGGCCGCGCCGGCCACCGGAGCGACAAGCTATCGGAGGGGACGATCGTCACGACCCGCCCGGACGACACCTTCGAGGCGCTGGCCATCGCCCGCCGGGCGAAGGCCGGCGAGGTCGAACCGGCCGCCATCCACCACGGCAGCCTCGACGTGGTCGCCAACCAGTTGCCCGGCCTGGTCATGGGCCAGGGCGACGTCGCGGTCAGGGACGCCTACGAACTGGTCACCCGGGCCTACCCGTTCCGGGACCTCGAACCGGCGCAGTTCCACGAGGTGGTCCAGGAACTCCGGGGCAACCGGATCATCTGGTACGACGAGTCGGCGGAACCGCAATCCGCGCCGGAACCCCTCCGCGGGCGGATCGAGACCACCGGCGGCACCTGGCAGTACGTCTACGCGAACCTCTCGATGATCCCCGACGAGGAGCGCTACAGCGTCGAGGACGTCGCCAGCGGCCGCCAGATCGGGACGCTGGACGAGCGCTTCGTCGTCAACTTCGCCGAACCGGGCGAGGTGTTCATTCAGGGCGGCGAGATGTGGCGGATCGTCGAGATCGACGACGAGGAGACGCGGGTGAAGGTTTCACCGATCGAGGACCCGGCCGGCGAGGTGCCCTCCTGGACCGGCCAGGAAATTCCGGTCCCGCGCTCGGTCGCGGGCGAGGTCGGCGAGATGCGCGGGATCGCCGGCGACCAGTTCGCGGGTGGGGCCGGGACCGACGCCGTCGCCCGCGAGTTCACCGGACGATACCCGGCGGACGCGTACACGATGGGCGAAGCGCTCGAGCAGGTCTCCCGCCAGGTCGAAGCCGATGCGCCGGTCCCCACCGACGACCGGATCGTGATCGAGCGCGAGGGCCGATCGATCGTGCTCAACGCCGGGTTCGGCCACCGGGCCAACGAGGCGGTCGGCCGGGTCTGCTCGTCGCTGATCGGCCAGCAGACTGGATCCTCGGTCGGCATGGAGATCGACCCCTACCGGATCGAACTGGAGGTGCCGGGCGGCGTCTCGGCCGAGGACGTCGCCGAGACCCTGGAGCACACCGACCCGGACCACGTCGGGCCGATCATCGAACTCACGATCAAACACTCGGACGCGTTCAAGTTCCGTCTCTCGCAGGTCGCCGCCAAGTTCGGCGCACTCAAGCGCTGGGAGGGCAGCGGCGGGTTCTCGGCCGACCGCCTGCTGGCCGCGCTGGAGGACACGCCGATGTACGACGAGGCGATTCGGGAGGTGTTCCACGAGGACCTGGACGTCGAATCGGCGGGCGAGGTCCTCCGGGCGATCCAGGCCGGCGAGATCGAGGTCGTCACCCACGGCGGTCGGACGCCGATCGGCGTGAGCGGCCGTTCCAGCGGCCAGGAACTGCTCGCTCCCGAAAACGCCGACGCGAGCGTCGTCGAGACGGTCAAGGACCGCCTGCAGAACGACGGGGTGGTCCTCCTGTGTGTCCACTGCGGGGAGTTCGCCCGCGAGACGAAGGTCAAGCGGGTGCCGGACCAGCCTGAGTGTCCCGAGTGCGGATCGACGCGGATCGCGGCGCTCAGCCCCTGGGACGACGAGACCGTCCCGGCGGTCCGCGCCCAGGAAAAGGACGAGGAACAGGAGGACCTGACTCGTCGGGCCCACCGGCGGGCAAACCTCGTCCAGAGCCACGGCAAGCAGGCCGTGATCGCGCTGGCGGCCCGCGGGGTCGGCCCGCAAAACGCGGCCCGGATCATCGCCAAACTCCGGGAGAACGAGGACGACTTCTACCGGGACATCCTCGAACGCGAGCGCGAATACGCCCGGACGCGGTCGTTCTGGGACTGACGAACGGGGTCGTCCCCGCATCGACGCCGACAGCGAAACGGCCATACGGCCCCCGGTCCAACCACCGGACATGCGGTTTGCGCCGGGCGCGTTCAAGTTCGCCGCGTTGCCACTCCTCGGAGCCGTGCCTGCCTTTTTCATCAGCCCGGGCGTGGGGTTCCTCCTCCTCGCGGTCGGCGTTGCGATCCTGGCCTTCTTCCGCGACCCGGAACGGACGCCGCCGCCGTCGGGCGTCGTCTCGCCGGCCGACGGGAAGGTCAGCGTCCTCCGGATGGAGGGCGATCGGGTCCGGGTGGGCGTGTTCATGAACGTCCACGACGTCCACGTCAACCGCGCTCCGCTGGGTGGGCAAATCGAGGCCGTCGAGCACGAGCCAGGCGGCCACTATCCGGCGTTCTCGAAGGATTCGGACCAGAACGAGCGCGTTCGAGTCCGGTTTCCCGATCACGACGTGACGCTGATCGCGGGCGCGTTCGCCCGACGGATCACGCCCTACGTCGAGTCGGGTGAGACGGTCGATCGCGGCGAACGGATCGGCCACATCGCCTTCGGCAGTCGGGCGGACGTCCTGCTTCCGCCGCGGTTCGATCGGGATGACGTGGCGGTGGACATCGGCGATCGGGTACGGGCGGGCGAGACGACCATCGCCGAAGCGGAATAACGGACTGACCTACGCCGTCGGTTCGACCGTTTCCATCGCCGCCTCGAACGCGGCCTGGTCGATGACGACCTCGTCGGCGTGCTCGTTTGCTTCCTCGCCCTCGTACTTCCCGGCGACCTCGCGGATGGCCCGCATCGACGCCGCACGGACGACCGCGGCGACGTCCGCGCCGGTGTAGCCCTCCAGGTCGGCGGCGAGCGCGTCGAGGTCCACGTCCTCGCCCAGCGGTTTCCCCTCGGTGTGAACTTCGAGGATAGCCAGTCGGGCGTCCTCGTCGGGTTCGGGAACCTCGATGTGAGTCTCCAGTCGCCCGGGCCGGAGCAGGGCGTCGTCGATGGCGTGCTTGCGGTTCGTCGCCGCGAGCACGACCAGGTTGGGGTTGTCGGCCAGCCCGTCGAGTTCGGTGAGCAACTGCGAGACGACGCGCTCGGTCACCTCGTGGGTCTCGCCACGACCGCCGGCGATGGAGTCGATCTCGTCGAAGAAGACGATCGACGGGGCGGCCTGCCGCGCTCGGTCGAACACCTTGCGGACGGCCTTCTCGGACTCGCCGACGTAGCGGTCGATCAGTTCCGGGCCCTTCACCGCGACGAAGTTGACGTCGCTCTCGCCGGCGAGTGCGCGGGCGAGCATCGTCTTCCCGGTACCGGGCGGCCCGTACAGCAGGACGCCGCTGGGCGGGTCCGTCTTCGCCGCCTCGAAGAGGCGGTCGTAGGTCAGCGGCCACTCGACGGCCTCGCGAAGGGTTTCCTTGGCCTCGTCGAGACCGCCGACGTCGTCGAAGTCGATGCTGGGTGACTCGGCGACGAACTCGCGCATGGCCGACGGTTCGACGTTCGCCATGGCCGTCTCGAAGTGCTCCCGGGTGACCAGGGGCTCCCACTCGGCGCGCTCGTCCTCGTCGGCGGGCCGACCCCGGAGGGCAGCCATGGCGGCCTCGCTGACGAGCGCGTCGATGTCGGCACCGGTGAACCCGTGAGTGCGGGAGGCGAGGCGGTCGATCGAGACGTCGTCCCCGAGGGGCATCCGGCGGGTGTGGACCTGGAGGATCTCCGTCCGACCGGTCTCGTCGGGCACGCCGATCTGGATCTCGCGGTCGAACCGACCGCCGCGCCGGAGGGCCGGATCGATGGCGTCCACGCGGTTCGTCGCCCCGATGACGATGACGTCCCCTCGCCCTTCCAGGCCGTCCATCAGCGAGAGCAACTGGGCGACGATCCGGTTCTCCGCCCCGTCGCCCTCGTCGCGCTGGCCGGCGATGGAATCGATCTCGTCGAAGAAGATGATGGTGGGGGCTTCCTCGCGGGCCTCCTGGAACGTCTCGCGGAGTTTCTCCTCGGACTCGCCCTTGTACTTCGACATGATCTCCGGCCCGGAGATGGTGACGAAGTGGGCGTTCACCTCGTTGGCGACCGCCTTGGCGATGAGCGTCTTCCCGGTGCCCGGCGGCCCGTACAGCAGGACGCCCTTCGGCGGATCGACGCCGAGTTGCTGGAACAGGTCGGGCTCCGACAGCGGGAGTTCGATCATCTCGCGAACCTGGTCGAGTTCCTCGTCCAGGCCGCCGATGTCCTCGTAGGTGACCCCGCCACCGCCCGTGGTTCGTTCGGCTTTCCCGCCCTCGTCGCCACCCGTCTCCTCGTAGGAATCAGGGGTGACGTACACGGTCGTCCGGCTGGTGATCCTGACGGGACCGTCCGGGCTGGTGTCCGTGATGCGGAACGGCTCCTCCGCGACGCCCTCGAGTCGCGCCTGGTCGCCCTCGCTGACCGGACGGTCGATCAGGTGCTGGTGGACGGCCCGCGCGACGACCGTCTGGTCGGCGTCCGCGAGCGACGGCGGGGGCGTCAGGGTGATCGATCCAGCGTCGGCGACCCGACCGCCGTCGCCGGACCGCGGATAGACTTTCACCGTCTCGCCGACGCTGACGCCGGCGTTGGCCCGCGTGTCGGCGTCGATCCGGATCTCGTCCGCCGGCGCATCCGGCGCGGCCGGCCAGACCTTCGCGATGGTCATCGCTTCGCCCTCCAGGACGACGGCGTCCCCGCTTAGCACCCCGAGGGTCTTGCGAACCGACTCGGGAATCCTCGCGACGCCCCGTCCGGCGTCGCGCTTCTCGGCGGCGCGGACGGTCAGCCTCACGCCCTCGTTACTCATGGCCGGTCCTTGCTTCCGGACGGCCTTGACCGTTCTCATGCGGTGGTTCGTCCAGGCTGTCAGTGCCGTCGAGAGAAACGGGAGGCGGGGTGCCGGATGACAGGCCACACGTCGGCCGGTGAGGGGGGACAGGGACACCGTCGTATCGTGCGGCCCGGGTCGGTTGTCGTCGAATTCCTGTCGGCCTGCTGGAGGCAGGGGTGGGTCGACCACCCCATGTCCGAGATAGGGTTTTGGGCAGGTTAAACCTCGGGGAATCGGCAACCTGTCGGGCGTTTGTGTCGAGTTGACGACCCCCATTTGACCCCAGGCAAACGGGGCCAGGACGGGCCGAATCGTCGGATCGATGTGTCGGGCGTCCGAATCGCCAGCCATGGTCGAACAGCGAACTCACGAGCGAACCTCGGAACGGTACGTCGGCCGCCCGGTCGCCATCGAGGACGGTCGAGCCGTCGTCGAACTCGAAACCACCGACGAGATGGCGGTCGACGAGTACGACCTGGTTCACGGCGGCTTCGTCTTCGGGGCGGCCGACTACGCGGCGATGCTCGCAGTCAACGAACCCACCGTCGTGCTGGTCGGCGCGGAAACGTCGTTCACCGCCCCGACGACCGTCGGAGATACCATCCGGGCGACGGCGACGGTGGACGAGGACGCCGACAGCCTCGTCGTCCAGTGCGAGGTCGAGACTGTTGAAGAGGTTGATCGGGTCTTCGCCGGCAGGTTCGAGTGTGCCGTGCCGGACGAGCACGTCCTGTCGTAACGTCGGTAGTATTTCGGATTTCTCGTCGGGGGAACCGGCCGTTTTCCCCGCTTTCCGCCGTCGATTTCGACGGGGCTATTAGGGTTCGAACGACGACCGTCATACTGTGAGTATCGAAACGAAACGCAGTCGTCGCGGCATCCTCGCTGTCGTTTCGACGGGGAACTTCGCCCAGCTCGGGATGCGACTGCTCCTCGGTGCGCTCGTCCCCTTCGTCATCCTCGATTTCGAGGGCGCGACGAAGTCAAACGTCGGCCTCGTGCTGACGGGGCTGTGGGCCATCTACGCGCTCTTGCAGTTCCCGAGCGGCGTCCTCGCGGATCGCTTCGGCGAGCACCGGCTCCTCGCGATGGGATTGACCGGGGCAGTCGTCGGGTCGGTCCTCGTTGCAGTGGCTCCCTCGCTGTGGCTATTCGGCGTCGCCGTCCTGCTGCTCGGTGCCGGGACCGGACTCTTCTTTGCCCCGGCCTCGTCGCTCCTCTCGCGGCTGTTCGAGGAACAGGGCGGCCCGCTGGGCACGCTCACTGCAGTCGGTGCGCTCGCCGGCGTGATCTACCCTGCCGCCGGCGGGTTCGTCGGCGAGGAGTACGGCTGGCGAACCGCGGTGCTTCTCGCGAACGTCGTCGCCGTTCCGGTCCTCGTGGGGACCGTCCTGTACGTCCCGTCGATCACGCCGGCGAACCCGAGCCGACGGCTCACCGCCGCGCTCGATCCCGGAAAACTCCGCGGCCTGTTCGGCCGCCCCAGCGTCGCCTACACGACCCTCGTTGCGATCTTCCTCGGGTTCACGTTCCAGGCGGTGACGTCCTTTTTCCCGACGTTCGTCCACGAGTATCACGGAGTCGAAACCGAACTCGCCGGCACGCTGTTCGCCGTCGTGATGGCCCTCTCCACGGTCGGCCAGCCGATCGTCGGTTGGATCTCGGACCGACGGTCGCGCGACCTCGGCATCGCCGGCAGCGCCACGCTGGCCGGGTCGGGACTGGCCATTCTGCTCGCCGTCCCCGGAGTTCTGGGGCTGGCCGTCGGCACCATCGTCCTCGGGAGCGGCGTCTCCTGGGGCGGCGCGTTGCAGGCGCGGTTCATGGACCAGTTCACCGACGACGAACGCGGGTTCGGGTTCGGCCTCGTTCGGTCGGTCTACATGTTCCTCGCGGCCCCCGGCAGCGTCATCGTCGGCACGCTCGCCGACACTGGCGGGTGGGTGTTCGGCTACGGGGCCGTGATCGCCGTGCTGGCGCTCAGCCTGGTCGCCCTGGCTGTCAACAGGGCGCTCTCGCTCGATCTGTGATCGATTCGCTCGACGGAACGCCCGATCAGGATCGATAGACCAGCCGTTCGGCCACGTCGAGGCCGTTTCGAAGGGCAGCGTGGAGTCGGGCTTCCCCCGCGACCCAGTCGCCGACGCAGTACAGGCCGTGGTCCCGCGCTCGCTGGACCGGGGCGTGGGCCACCGCCTCGTCGGCCAGGGCGAACCGCCAGCGACCGAAGTCCGTCCAGTCGGGGTCGGCCAGGCGGTCGTCGTTCAT